>Ga0079226_10002440_pt1 | contig 14352 bp, 15 predicted proteins | sample Poulit2014_FD_76345 | JGI IMG/M metagenome (GOLD analysis project Ga0079226, IMG submission 76345) | Agricultural soil microbial communities from Georgia to study Nitrogen management - Poultry litter 2014 | ecosystem: Environmental > Terrestrial > Soil > Agricultural land | place: USA: Georgia... | reverse complement strand
GGCATTGAAACCTCCTGTATATAGAAATATTGTTGAACGCTTACATTTTCGCTTAAAACTTAGTAAATTAATTTAATTAAGTCTAGTGTACTATGAATTGGCTAAATATACAACATAATGATTGCACGTAAAGGGATATATGTTTAGGTGCTGGCCTACTCAGCACTCAATAATCAAATAATCAACAGGACTAAATTTTTTATTATTTCTAAATGCGCTAGTAGCACGCCAAGGTAAGAACGAAATACTTTTGTGGAATAGTTACCATTGGAAAATTCGACCTTTAAGGCGATGACTTCAATTGTTAATTGTTCGTTTTTAATAGTTCCATCCCTTTACCTATTCTTAGTGGTACTTGGAAAGACCAGAAACTGCTACAACATCATCAAGTGAAATAGAACCGGGATAATTGTTATCCATAAAGGCTGTTGCTTTCGTAATCGCTAACGGCAATGCATCCTCCTGTTTTACATGGAATACTGTAGCATATGACTTCATTAAAAATTCATAAGCGTGGGCAGATGCTGCATAGCTATCATTCATTTGCTGATTGGCTACCTGCCCTAAGGATTAAAGATGCTTTGAATTGGTGGAGAATATACGTCTACTTTTAAGATATGCCCGATTTCTTTTGGCACTTTTTCATAGCAATGGAATACTTCATCGCCAAACAAGGTTATATAAAAAAATTCCCATGACTCACTGTCAGTTGGTAAATACTCGTGATCACTCGAATTTTTTATAACCGATCGTTTCAACATACCATTGGATGGAATATCCACGCCTGTGTGGATATCAGATAGAAAATGGAAAACAAATGTGTGATGACATGGTACATGATAAAGATTTGAGCCATACACGAGCGCATGAACATGGTTCAAATATCATGGAAGCGATGGAAACAAATAACCCGATTTAAATTGGTGGAAATGTGCTGAATCATACTTAGTATTTGTAGAAATGGATACCTACTGGATGACGAGGAGCGGACAAGATCCACTTGAATTAATAGACAAATATAAGGTGCTAATTCATCAAAATAATTTAACTGAAAATTCCCTACAAAGATATTGACATAATAATATAATAATGTTATTTTATTATTAGCACTATTTCTTTTATTGAATGCGGATTCAAAATATTTATATAAAACATGGGTATGATGAAGCGTATTATATTCTTTTAAAATTATGGAGAGTAAACAATTCATGTTTATCCATATTTAATTATAATATTTTAATGAAAGAGAAGTATAGTTGACAAGAATAGACATTTAGTTCAGTTCTTGAATGCGCATTCATTCAGAAGGAGGACTTTTATGGCAATTTATTTTAAAAAAGATAAAGTAGAAGAAGAGAAGAGATTGGATGCTGAAAAAACATCCCGTATTGTTAGTGAAACAATTAAAAAAATAGAAGTGGAGGGTGATAAAGCGATTAGGGAACTTTCTGTGAGGTTCGATAATTGGAATCCGAAGAGTTTTAAGTTAACAAAAGAGCAAATAGATAAAATTGTAGCTTCTATGCCAGAACAAGTAATAAAAGATATTGCGTTCGCACAGGATAATATACGTCGGTTTGCAGAAGAGCAAAAAAAATCAATGAATGACGTTGAAACGGAAATCATGCCTGATGTCATATTGGGACATAAAAACATTCCTGTAAATAGCGTTGGATGTTATGTGCCAGGTGGCCGATATCCGATGGTTGCCTCAGCACATATGAGTGTATTAACTGCTAAAGTTGCTGGAGTGAAACGAGTTATTGCATGTACACCACCAATTAAAGGGAAAATCCCATTTGAAACAGTATATGCAATGCATCTAGCGGGTGCCGATGAAATATATATATTAGGGGGGATTCAGGCAATGGCCGGTATGGCTGTTGGAAGTGAAACTATTGTCCCCGTGGATATGATTGTTGGACCTGGGAACGCTTTTGTGGCAGAGGCAAAAAGACAGTTATTCGGGAAAGTAGGCATTGATTTATTAGCTGGACCAACTGAAACATTAGTTATTGCGGATGAAGCAAGTGAACCGGAAATGATTGCAACAGATATACTTGGTCAGGGAGAACATGGACCAACATCACCAGGAGCGTTGATTACCACATCAAAAAGAATTGCAGAAGAAACAATGGCGGAAATAGAGAAGCAATTAAAAGTACTGTCAACTGCAGATATAGCAAGCGTTTCTTGGAAAGAATATGGACAAATTATTTTAGTAGATGATGAGCAAGAAGCTTTAGAAGAAGCAGATCGCTTAGCCTATGAGCATGTGCAAGTACTAACAAAAGACCCTGACTTTTTTTTGAAAAATATGACTAACTATGGCTGCTTATTTTTAGGACCTGAAACAAATGTTGCTTACGGAGACAAAGTAATTGGTACAAATCATACGCTACCAACTAAAGGTGCAGCAAAATACACAGGGGGATTGTGGGTAGGTAAATTTATAAAAACTGTTACGTATCAAAGAATCAAATCAAAAAAGCAAAGTGCTTATATCGGTGATTATGCAGCAAGGTTATGTAAATTAGAGAACTTCGAAGGCCATGCGAAACAAGCATTACTACGTGTAAAAAAGTATAGAGAAAATTAAACATTATAATTATACAATTTCAAATAAATTATCAGGTTATTTAGTCTGCAGAGGTTCTTACAAACAATAATAAACTTAAATAAGTTATTGCAAATTGTTTATAGATATGATGGGTTAATTTGTATTAAATATATGCGTTTATTGAATGCGCCTTCAAAGAGGGGTGGGTAATCAAATTTGAAAGAAAGAGTTAGTGCTTATGATGTGGCAAAGCTCGCTAAGGTATCTCAATCTACAGTTTCTAGGGTATTAAATAATTATCCCTATGTTAAAAAGGAAACACAGGAGAAGGTGCATAATGCAATCAATGCACTCGGTTTCTCCCCTGATGAAATAGCTAGAAGCTTGGCAAGCAAAAAAACAAATACAATTGGATTGATTGTTGATGATATATCAAATTCCTTTTATGCTGAAACGGCTCACATTATTTTGAGAGAAGCGCAAAAATACGATTATGAAGTAATTATTATTGACGCTGAAACTGACGAAGAAAGCTTTGCTAAAGCAATCTCTACATTGAATGGAAAGCGGGTAGATGGAATTATTGTTGCTTCTGTAAGAATGGACAATCAGAAGCTGAAAGAATTTTATGAAAGTGGATTACCGATTATTTGTTATAATCGGAGGATACATCATTCCGAAAAGATTCATTACGTTGAGGTTGATAATAGATTAGGCGCGAAAAAAGCAATAAATTATTTGGTTGAGCTAAAGCATGAAAGAATAGCATATATATCTGGACCAACCATTTATTCAACGTTTTTTGAACGTTTCGAAGGTTATCAAGAGGCAATTAAAGAAAATCAATTGATATATGATAATTCCTTAGTTTATCAAGCGGAGTTGGAATATGAAAAAGTATTTGATTTTTCATTGAATCTCATGAGAAGTGAAAATCCGCCAACAGCATTTTTAGCATCAACAGATCAGATGGCACTTGTTATTATGGATGCTGCAGTACGTTGTGGAAGACATGTTCCTTACGATGTATCGATTGTCGGCTTTGATGATATTGCTATCGCAAGTAGCCCGTATATAAATCTGAGTACTGTTTCACAACAAAAAAAGGAGATGGCAATTCTTGCTTTAACTAAATTACTTTCAATTATTAAATCTGGCGGGAAAACAGAAGATTCAAGCAAAATCACTCTTTTACCTAAACTTATAATTCGTAGAACAACAGGAATTAAAAATGAATGGAATAATTCCAATAATTAGTTTTCATCTTGTTATGAAGGAGGAAACTGGATGAAAAAATATAATATACACTCTCTTTTTGATTTAACTGGTAAGGTAGCTGTCGTAACCGGTGCCAGTGAAGGTATTGGAAAAGATGTGGCAATATTATTAGCTCACTGGGGGGCAGATGTGGCTTTAATAGCTAGGAATAAAGAAAAACTGGAGAAAGTATCAAAGGAAGTTTCAGATATAGGTAGGAAATCACTACCGTTCCCTTTCGATTTAGTAAACACTGAAAACATACCAGAAATGATGAAGGAAGTTAACGATCATTTTGGCAAAATAGATATTTTAATCAATAATGCTGGAGTCAATATTCCAAAAGTAGCAGAAGACATTACCCCAGAAGACTGGGATAAACAGATGGATATTAATTTGAAAAGTGTTTTTTTTGCTACTCAAGCAGCAGGGAAATATATGAAACAACAAAAAAGGGGAAAAATCATTAACGTATCATCCCAAATGGCTTTTGTCGGATATTATAAGCGAGCAGCCTATTCAACCAGTAAAGGGGGCATTACACAAATGACCAAGGCACTGTCAGTTGAGTGGGCTGCCCATCATATCAATGTTAATGCAATAGCACCAACTTTTATTGAAACACCGATGACTAGCAAGATGTTTGAAGATGAAGTATTTAAAAACGACGAATTAGGACGTATTCCATTAGGAAGACTAGCTAAAAAGAAAGACTTGCATGGAGCGTTTATTTATTTAGCTTCAAATGCATCAGATATGGTGACAGGTCACACTATTTTGGTTGATGGAGGGTGGACTGTTTGGTAATTTGAATGCGGATTCAAATAGTGAATAGCAGGAATTAAGATTGTAGGTTTTAACTTTAAGTATAATTGATTTATAAAGTCTGTATATAGTCCGCATTGTGACGGATTGGAGGTATTGAGCTTAATTATAGATAGAAAACGGATCTAGGTTATCGATTGAAATTTATAGTAGACAAAATAATTTTATTGGAGGGTTTTGGATATGAGTGAAAAAAATAAAGAGAAAATGATAGACAACAAAAAAACGGAAGTTGGTCATAACAATCAGATAGTTGTTCAGACTCAAAATGATTATAGCCTATCACATCTTGTACATTATGCTGACAGTAAAGATGTGAATATGATTGATTCAAAAGATGATGAAGGATATTTAAATATATCTGAAGATCAGATTAAAAAACAAAGTATGGAAGGCTTTGGAGATTATCATAATATAGTTGATTATATAGTTAGAATCACACGACAAATATGGAAGGAAAAAGATATTGGTCTAATTTATGACACATATAGTCATGGTGTACAAATTCATCGGGGACTTATTAACAGCCATGGTGTGAATGAAGTAGTATCTGGAACACTGCAAACATTGCAATCATTCCCGGATCGTACAGGTTTAGGGTGGAGTGTCATCTGGTCAGGAAATGATAAAGAAGGTTTCTTTACTTCACATCGAGGAAAATCTATCGGAACCAATCTAGGAGATACTCTTTATGGGCCAGCTACAGGGAAGAAAGTGGTATTCAGGACATCTGCTGACTGTCTTATTCATGAAAATAAAATTTATGAAGAGTGGCTGGTAATGGATACGCATCATCTTGTCCTCCAACTAGGTTATGACCCTGTTGAAGTGGCAAAGCGAACTGCTAAACAAACGAAGAAATTAGCTCCAAATATGCAATATAATATCTCTCAAGCTGCGGAAGAGGGAATTCAACCAAAAGAATATAAACCAAAACATCAAGGATTTGAAATAGGGGACTTTATGCTGACTCTCTTTAATAAAATTTGGAGCAGAAGATCGATTAATCAGGTTAAAAATTTTTACGATGAAAACGCAGTTGTGCACTATGTTTGCAATAAAGATATGGTTGGTCATAGTGAAATACAGGGTATGTTCATCAAACTATTTGCATCTGTACCGAATGCAAAAGTAATTGTAGAAAGGGTAACTTGCAACAAGAGGGAAAGTAATAAAAACTGGGATGTTGCAGTACGTTGGAGGATTCAAGGACTGCATGGAGGTATAGGTTACTTTGGATATCCAAGCGGCAAATCAATTGAAATCAATGGAATTAATCACTATAAAATTATTAATCAAAAAGTACAAGAAGAATGGATGTTGTTTGACGGAATGGAAGTTCTTCGACAAATTTACACAGAAGCTGATGAGAATGAAGACGATCAAACCAATACAGGATTTGACGACGGCAATTTCACCGGTGTTTCTTGATTTGACGAGGATTGATCAGGACTCTCTCAAAAAATAAATTTGGGGTGTTAACATTGAAGAAATCTATATTAACAATTGTGTTTCTTTCATTATCAATTCTGTTAGTAGCTTGTAGTGGTAAAGCTGGAAATGATAACGAAAACAAAAAGATTACAATTGCTGTTACAGAAGGGGATATAGGCCAATTTAATGCGTGGGAAGAAAGAAGTAAAGAATTTACGGAAAAAACGGGTATAGATGTAGAGTTTATTGGGATTCCATATGATAATTTGCTTGACAGAATCACTGCAGAAGGTATTTCTGGAGAGACAACATTCGATATTGTTACTTATCTGGATGTTATGGGACCATCTATCAAACAGTTTTTAGAGCCACTTGATGAATATGTATCAGAAGGATTTTTTGATGATTATCCTGATTCCATAGTGGAATTGTCTACCTATGACGATAAAATATACAGTCTGCCATTGCGTGCGAATGCCCAAGTGATGTTCTACAGAAAAGATATATTCAATGATCTAGGATTAGATCCTCCAAAAACATGGGGTGAATTGGAAGAAGTCGGGAAAAAGATTACAGCAAAAACAGACAAATCTGCAATAACACCGTATTATAAAGCGGGAAATAACGGGCAAAATCTGTATTTATGGACATCTTACCTTTGGAGCAAAGGTGAAGATATATTTGATGATGATATGAAACCAATTTTTAACAGCAAAGAAGGCGTTAAGGCAACAGAAGATTACATTAATTTATTGAGAGACAAACTTGCGCCGGAAGGATCTATATCATTTGCTGAGCAAGAATCCAGAACACACTTCAAACAAGACAGGTCAGCCATGTGGATTGGTTGGTGGTGGGTATATTCCGACTTTAATTCCAGCGATTCATCAGATAAAGAAGTTCAAGGAAATGTTGGGTTCACTACTATACCAACATATGATGGCGGAGAAGAAGTTTCAAGTGTTTCCACATTTCCAATAGGCATGATGAAAGATTCGCAGAACAAAGAAGCTGCCTGGAAGTTCATGGAATGGTTAAGTAAAGCGGAAAATGAAAAAAGTATCGTAAAGGATTCATTAAACGAAAAGGTTTCTATAGATCAATTCTCAACAGATGTTGTCCACTTGTCCAACCTTCGGGATGAGGAATTGAATAAACTAGGGGACAATCTATTTAACATAGGTGGCGACAGCTTCGAAAGTGCAAAAATTTTACCTACCATCAAAGAGTGGCCGCAGATTTCAGACATTTTGAGTAAGTCTATTTCTAACATGGCAACAGGAGAGGGTGTAAAAGAGAACTTGGATAAAGCTGCAGACAAAATTGAAAAACTCCTGGAAGAGGAAGGCTATTATGATTAAGTAGGGAGGAGAATGATGGGAAATAAATATTTCAAATACATTTTACTTGCTCCTGCGTTCATTTTAATGATAGCGATTACAATTTTTCCATTAGTTAGATCATTTTGGATTAGCCTTCATGAATGGGACTTGACTGAAACATTGGATATTGGTTCGTTTGTTGGATTGGATAACTATATAAAGGCATTATATGATCCAAACTTCTGGAATAGTGTTTTGGTGACACTGGTATTTACGCTGTGTACAGTCTTGATTACTATATCATGTGCTATTTTCGTTGCTTTGCTCTTAAGTAAAGAAAAACGATACATTTCTTACTTAAGGGCAATACTCATAATCCCGTTCGCATTGAGTCCTGCTTTAGTAGGCTATTCTTGGCGCTTTATGCTGAATCCGGATTATGGGGTATTTGATAAAATTGTAGGTTTTTTAATTCCTCCTTTATCGGATATAGTGTGGCTGGGTAATTCTGTTACTGCCATGATAGCTTTAATATCTGTTGCAGTGTGGATTTGGCTTCCATTTATGAGTCTAATGTTCATAAGTGGAATAATGGGATTGCCTAAGGAAGTTTATGAAGCTGCTAAAATTGATGGAGCTAATAATGTTCAAACGTTTTTTCGTATCACATTACCGATGTTACAGTCAATCGTGCTTATAGCAACTATTTTGATGACAATGTTTGCTTTGAAACAATTTGATCCAATTGTAACTTTAACAAGTGGTGGTCCAGGAAATTCAACTGAAGTATTAAACTTTCTTGTCTATAATACTTCATTTAGATACTTTAATATGGGATATGGCTCAGCACTGGGATACATTTTGGCATTTATTACTCTGGCGTTTGTGTTGGTATATATGAGAAAACTGTTGAAAGGAGATGAATGGAGCTAATGAATATGCCTATAAATTCGGGTCAGGTTCATTCGAATAATAAGTTAAAATATAATAAACTTTTTAGTTCCTTATTAGAAATAATTGGCGTATTGCTCATCGTCAGTTTTCTCTTTTTTCCAATATTATGGATATTGCTAACGTCATTTAAATCGGGGTCTGATGTATATTCTATAGGTATGATTTTTGAACCGACTTTAGATAACTTTAAGAAATTGTTCAGTGCTAAATATAATTTTGAAGATTACTATATTAATAGTTTAATTGTAGTATCTTTCACTTTATTAATTACACTACCTGTAAGTGTATTGGCAGCTTATGGTCTTTCGCGATTCAGAATACCTTGTAAACAGCTATTTATGTTTGGGATATTAGCGACACAATTTATCCCTTTAATAGTAAATGTTATTCCGTTTTTTATAATATTTAGAAATTGGGGAATTCTTGATACTACTTTTGCGCTCATCATTGTCAATCTAGGACATACAATTCCGTATGCAATTTGGTTAATTAAAGGTTTTATTGACAGTATTCCAAGGGATATGGAAGAGGCGGGATCCATAGATGGTGCGAGTAAATTCAAAGTAATATGGCATATTGTTCTTCCAATAGCAAAACCAGGGATTATAACGGCAACAGTTTTTTGTTTCGTTATAGTATGGAATGAATTTATGTTTGCATTGATACTGACAAATCAAAAAGCTGTAACGCTTCCTGTTGCACTGTCCTATTTTGTCGGGGAAAATGGTGTAATCTGGAATGAAATGGCTGCCGCTGGTGTGATCTATATCATTCCGACAGTTATATTTATGCTTATTGTTAGGAAGCAATTCATCAAAGGTATGAGCGCTGGAGCTATTAAATAAAAGATAAATGGATTCATCTCTGTATGGTGAAAGGGAGGCAAGAGAATATGGAGTACCTAAAAAAAGCGTCCGCAGAAGGTGCGGTCAATAAAGGGCAAACAGAACAAATTGTTAAAAATATTCTAAGCGAAATAAACCAAGATGGTGATAGTGCAGTTAAAAGCTATGAAGAGAAGTTCAGTAAATCGGAGAGATCCAGTTTTCGTATAAGTGATGAGGAATTGGAATCAGCTATAGAAAACTTATCCGATCGTGAAAAAAAGTTAATTGATAATGTCGTGGAAAGAGTTTCAAATTTTGCTGAAGCCCAATTAACATGTATGAAACCGTTAGATCAAAAATTTGGAAATGGAATACGTATGGGTCATAACATTATACCGGTTGAAAAAGTTGGCACGTATGTACCGGGAGGAAGGTTTCCATTATTGTCATCCGGGCCTATGGTGGCAGCACCTGCAAAGGTGGCGGGAGTCAAGAAAATCATAGCTTGTAGTCCCGCAAATTATAATGGAAGTATTCATCCGGCTGTACTATATGGATTGAAAAAATCCGGTGTAAGTGAAATATATGCCATTGGAGGTGCGCAGGCTATTGGAGCGATGGCATTTGGTACAGAATCTGTACCACAAGTCGATGTGATTTCAGGACCGGGGAACAGATTTGTTGCAGAAGCTAAACGTCAAGTATTTGGCAAAGTAGGTATTGATTTGATAGCGGGTCCTAGTGAAGTTGTTGTTTTTGCTGAAGAGCATTCCGATCCAAAATTATGTGCGACCGATTTAATGGCACAGTCTGAGCATGATCCAAACGCAAGGGCCATATTGATTGCGACATCCAGAGTGCAGGCTATGAAAACCATGGAGGAAATTGACTCCATCTTAAGACAATTTGATTCGAATTCACCTGCGCATAAATCTTGGGAAAAGATGGGGGAAATTATTATTGTAGAGTCTTTAGATGAGGGAATTAAGGCTTGTAATGATATCGCGGGAGAACATCTTCATTTGCATCTTGATAAAAGTAATGAAGTAGCAGACAAAATTCAAAACTATGGCTCATTATTTATTGGGGAAGATAGTTCAGTTGTGTTTTCTGACAAGGTTTCCGGTACAAATCATACTTTACCAACTAAGAGGGCAGGACGGTATACAGGCGGTTTATGGGTTGGAAGCTATGTGAAGGTTGCTACTTTCCAGGAAATTACAGGAGATGGCGTGCAATACTTGGCGGAACATGCAACTGAACAGTCCGGTATTGAAGGCTTGGAAGGCCACCGTTTGTCTGCTGCCTCAAGATTATTAGATGAATAATTATTTGTTTAAATAATATATTTTTTAGGAGGATTAGTAATGGAATCTAAAAAAACTAATTATACAAAGGAAATAATTGAAAATGATTGGGTGGTCAGATTTGATGAGATTAAGGATAAGGCTATCCCTTTAATGTTCATTGATAGTATTATTCCAGGTCATAATCGTCTTAATTATGCATTGATTGGCGATACGGCAAGTGAAAATCCCGACTATAATCCGATTATCACAGAACCTCACGGATTTCAAATAGGTATGGTGAAAGCGCCAAAAGGAAATGGCCCCGCTTATCACACGCACGAATATATCGAAACATTCTTTGTACTAACAGGGGAGTGGCGTTTTTACTGGGGAAACAGTGCAGACGAAATAGAGGGAGAGACTATTTTAAAACCATGGGATATGATCTCACTGCCACCTTATATGTATCGAGGATTTGAAAACATTGCAGAAGGGGATGCATGGTTATTCTCTATTTTGGAACAACATGAAGTGTTTGATCGTCCAGACCCAATTTGGGCCCCAAAGGTTGTGAAAAAAGGAGAAGAATATAATTTTAAAGTGGATAATAAAGGGAAAATGGTGCCTCCAGAAAATTTCAAGGAACTCGAGGCAGAAATGGCAAAAAAACTAGGGATGGATAAAAAGTAATCATGTAAAATGTCTTATGAAGGATAACAATAGACGTAATTGAAACATTATATCTATTGTTATTCTCTATTATTTTTAAGAAAGGATGACAATGGAATTGAATGATAAATCACACTTGGTTCTACTACCGGGAACACTCTGTAACGAGAAATTATGGAATCATCAGTTGGAGAATCTGTCAGATATAGCTGATATAACGGTGGGTGACTTATCAAAGGATTACACAATAGAAGGAATGGCAAAAAGTGTTTTAAATGATGCACCAGATACTTTCGCACTTGCGGGATTATCACTGGGAGGCATGGTGGCAATAGAAATAATGAGACAAGCCCCTGAACGTATTAGCAGGTTGGCTTTACTTGATACAAATCCTAATTTGCCTAAAGCAGAGCAAATTAAAATGTGGAAGCATTTTATAGAAATGAGCAAGAACGGAGAGTTTAAAGCGGTTACGGAAAATTACTTATTACAGGGGCTGTTAAGACCAGGCAATAAGGATGAAAAGCTTATTTCCCTGATTACATCGATGGCTGATGATATAGGACCGGTTGCTATGGAAAGACAAATGATGGCTTTGACGAATCGACCTGATACACTTAAGGTCTTGCCTTCCATTAATTGTCCGACAACTGTTATAGTTGGCGAAGAAGACACTACTTGTCCAGTTTATATGAGCGAAGAAATTGCTAGTATGATACCACATGCCAATCTTATAATTATTGAAGATGCAGGACATCTCTCCAGTTTAGAAAGACCAGAAGAAGTAACTTCGGAACTAAGGGAATGGTTCCAAAAAGATAAATAAGGAGCGTTGAAACCAATGGAAAATAAACTTAAAGATAAACTCGAAAGTAATGAAAATACAATAGGGTGCTTTGTGAATTTCTACAGCCCTTCATTAGTAGAGATAATTGGTTATTCCGGTTATGACTTTGTTGTAATTGACGATGAGCATGGGGCATTTGCTACACCAGATTTAACCGAAATGATTCGTGCTGCCAAAGTAACCGGTATCACACCGATTGTTCGCGTATCTTATAACGCTTCCTCTATCCAAAAAGCATTAGACCAGGGAGCTGCAGGAATTCAGGTACCTATGGTCAACAATGCGGATGATGCAAGAAATGTTGTAACAAAGGCAAAATATCCACCGTTTGGAACCCGTGGTGTTGCGTATTCAATTCCGTCGGCAAAGTATGGAAAACTTAATGGGAGAAAGTATCTGAACCAGGCTAATAAAAATGTGATTATTGTTGTTCACATTGAAACAGAAGAAGCTGTGAAAAATTTTGAAGAGATTATCAGTGTTCCCGAAATTGACATTGCATTCATAGGAACGGCTGATTTAGCCGTGGATATGGGGTATGATGACGCACACCATGAGGCAGTTCAGGAAACAGTGGCATTATTATTTGAAAAAGCAAAACAGTATGATATAAAAATGGGTCTAGTTGCATCTAGCCAGGATGGGGTAACCGCTGCATTTGAGCAAGGCGCCTCTTATGCGTCCGTTGTAGCAAATAAAGTTATAACCAATGCTTTAAAAAAGCTAGCTACAATCAGATAATGTTACGGATATATCAGATATTCTTGGGAGAGTTTACTTATGGAATTTACATTAAAGAAACTAATTGAGGGTTATTCAAATAAATATTTTTCTCCTTTGGAAATAATTGAGTGGTATTTAGAAAAAATTAATAATATTGATCCTGAAATAAACGCTTATATTACGGTTACAAAGGACAGAGCATTGAAACAGGCAGGAACGCATATTAAACATTTAAAATGCGTTGGAAAAATTGAGGATTTAACGGGTGTTCCCGTATCTTATAAAGATTGTATTGACGTAGTTGGTGTGGGAACAACTAATGGATCTAAGGTAGAATCAGAATATATTGCAACTCATAACGCTTCAATCACAGAAAGGTTGGAAAGATTAGGTTCTATATCTTTAGGTAAAAATAATATGTACGAATATGCAACTGGGGTTGTCTCTGAGAATCCATATTACGGTAATGTTGTAAATCCAATTAACTTTAACAAAACTGCAGGTGGTTCCAGTAGTGGATCGGCAGCATCAGTTGCGGCAGGAATGGCGGTAGCTTCTATAGGTACTGATACTTCCGGCTCTGTTCGAATACCCGCTGCTTGTTGCGGAGTAATAGGAATAAAACCAACGTATAATTTAATGGGAATGAAGGGTGTTATGCCACTCTCTTGGACTTTGGATCATTTGGGAGTCATTACTAGTAGTGTAGAAGATTTACAAATATTTTTGCAAAAAGTGAGTATGTATTCAGAGATAAATTCAAATGAGGCCAATTTGTCTCGCTTAAATGTAGGTATACCAAATTGTTCTTTTCATGAATATAATGATCAGACAATTAATGAAATGATTTCCGTAGTATATAAAAATATGGAAAAACTAGGGGCAACACTTAAAATAGTTGATACTTCATTTATTAGTGATCCAGTAAAAGTATCAAGAGTAATAGGTACTTCAGAAATGACTGTTGTTCATAATAATAGATTTACAACACATTACCAGGATTATAGTGAAAAGCTGAATCAAACTTTTAAAAAAGGTAAGTTGATTCCTGCATTTGATTATTTAAATGCTCTACAAACAAAAAAAGAATGGACATTTTTGATGAGCGAGTTATTCAAACAAGTTGATGTAATCATTACTCCTACTATACCCATCAATGTACCTAATGTTCACCAAAATAAAGTGGAACACTCTGATGAGGAAATAGAGGATATCATGGTCAGGTATACCTGTCCTTTTAATATAACTGGACATCCTGCATTATCTATGCCATCTGGAGTGAATAAAGATGGCGTTTCACAGGGCTTTCAAATAATAGCAAATTACCGTCATGAAGACTTGCTCTGTAAGGTTGGAAAGGATTATGAGGACCACTTTTTAAAATAGTATTTGCGAATATGAAGTGACATTCAACAAAAAAATACGTGATTATCGATGTTAAAAAACACAGATTAGGGGATGAATTAAAGTGAAGGTGAAGAAAAAGGTATTCGGCGGTCTTTGGATTCTATTGTTAATTGTAATATTTTCAGCTTGTAGCGGGGATTCAGGAACGAGCGGCGATCAGGGTTCCGATTCAAATGAACAAGTTACCCTTACTTATGCAACTGGTACGGATACAACAAACTCTATTGATAAATTAATT
>Ga0079226_10002439_pt1 | contig 14359 bp, 12 predicted proteins | sample Poulit2014_FD_76345 | JGI IMG/M metagenome (GOLD analysis project Ga0079226, IMG submission 76345) | Agricultural soil microbial communities from Georgia to study Nitrogen management - Poultry litter 2014 | ecosystem: Environmental > Terrestrial > Soil > Agricultural land | place: USA: Georgia... | reverse complement strand
ATTGCATTAAAAACAGATGAAGAAGAGATAAAGTATGTTGAAAGTTTCTTAAAATACTTCTGTCAAATGAATGCTTTAGATATTGATGCTATTCCTGAACCAAATGGTGCATTAAAACAATAAATAAAAATTAAGATACTATAATAAATAAGAGCATATTCTTTTAAGATATGTTCTTATTTATTTATAGACTAATATTTAAGTTATACATTAACTGTAAAGTGATGTATAATTATCCTTAACAGAATGTAAGCGCTAACAAAGATGAAGTTAGATTAGTATATAATAGTTAAAGGGGAGATTATAAAATGATGGACACACCATTAACAATTGTTTCTATGCTTGAAAGAGCCGAAAAATATTTTCCTAAAAAAGAAGTTATTTCACGTACCTACAATGGCGTTCAACGTTTTACATATGCACAAACCGGTAGGCGTACAAGAGCGCTTGCGAGTGCTTTAGAAAAACTAGGAGTTAAAAAAGGTGATCGTGTTGGAACGCTTGCTTGGAATCATCATAGACATTTAGAAGTTTATTTTGCAGCGCCATCGATGGGTGCTGTATTACATACAATCAATATTCGTTTATCTGCAGAACATCTCATTTATATTATTAATCATGCTGAAGATAAAGTATTGTTGATTGATATTGATTTATTACCTTTAATTGAAAATGTGAAGGATCAATTGATTTCAGTGAAAACATTTATTGTAATGAGTGATGAAAAAGAAGTACCAGAATCGACAATCGAGGGACTCTATTCTTATGAACAATTAGTTGCTGTTGGGGATGAGTCTTATGAGTTTTCGAAAGATATTGAAGAAGAAGATCCTGCAGGTATGTGTTATACATCCGCAACAACTGGGAAACCAAAAGGGGTGATTTATACACATCGCGGAATAGTTCTTCATAGTACGGCGTTGAGTATGGCAGATACAGCTGCAATTTCAGAGTCGGACCGAGTTATGCCAGTGGTTCCAATGTTCCATGTTAATGCTTGGGGAATGCCGTTTGTCGCAATGATGCTAGGAGCAACACAAGTTTTGCCAGGTCCAATGATGACTCCTCAAGTTATTGCAGAAATGATGGACGAATATAAGGTAACGATTAGTGCAGGAGTACCGACGATATGGCTCGGATTGTTGCAAGTACTTGAAAAAGGAACATATGACACAAGTAGTTTACGGGCAATCCTTTGTGGCGGATCAGCTGCGCCAAAAAGTATGATTCGTGCATTTGAGACAGACTTTAATATACCGTTTATGCATGCTTATGGTATGACAGAAACAACTCCATTAGTTACCTTAGCTCGTTTAAAAAGTTATCAAACAGATTTACCGGAGGAAGAACGTTTAGAAATCCGTTCAAGACAAGGACAAGTTGTCCCAGGGTTAGAAATTAAAGTAGTAGATGATGAGGGCCATGAAGTTAAATCAGATGGTAATGCAATGGGTGAACTGCTTGTTCGTGGTCCCTGGATTGCTGATGAGTATTATAACGATGACAGAACTGAAGATGCATTTAAAGATGGTTGGTTATACACGGGTGATGTTGTGACAATAGATGATGAAGGGTCAATAAAGATTGTCGATAGAATGGGGGATTTAATTAAGAGTGGAGGCGAATGGATTTCGTCAGTTGATTTAGAAAATGCTTTAATGGCTCATGAATCAATTTTTGAAGCAGCAGTTGTTTCGATTCCAGATCAGAAATGGCAAGAACGTCCTGTTGCATGTATTGTTTTAAAAGAAGGACAAGATATATCTACAGAAGAAGTTCTCGAATTTTTAGAATCACAATTTGCGAAATGGTGGTTACCTGATGAAGTTTTAATCATGGAAACTATTCCGAAGACATCTGTCGGTAAGTTTTTAAAAAGAGAATTACGTAAAGATGTGAAGAAATTGCTTGCTAAGTAATGCAGAAAATAAATCCCTAAGTCGTGATGTGACTTAGGGATTTTGATTGAATTATAAATTAGTATTTGCTTATTGAGTAAAAAACATTCAATAATTACGTTATTTAATACCAAAAGTCTCACGCAGTTGGAATTTTAATACTTTACCTTGTAAGTTACGAGGTAATTCTTCAATAAACTCTATACGATGGGGCACTTTATAACTTGCCATATTTTCTTTACAAAATGTGAGTATTTCTTTACTTGTTAATGTTTCATTCGGCTTAGCTACAATAATCGCCATAGGTACTTCGCCCCATTTATCATCGGGCATTCCAATGACAGCGACGTCAGCAACCTTAGGGTGTTCATGTATAACTTCTTCCATTTCTGTTGGATAGATATTGATTGCACCAGATAAAATCATGTCTTGTTTGCGTTCAACTAAATAATAAAAACCTTCATCATCTTGTGTAGCCATATCACCTAAGCCTAACCATTCACCACGAAATGCTTTGTTCGTTGCCTTTTCATTATTAAAATAACCTTGGCAAAGAGTTAATCCTTTAACATATATTTCTCCGACATTTCCTTGTTTGACATCTTTTCCTTCTTCATCAAGTAACTTTACATCCATGCCGAGCATTGGTAGACCAACAGAACGATCTTTTTGTGTCATATATTCAGGAAATAAATTAGTAGAGCCTCCATGTTCAGAAGCGCCATAAAATTCATTAATTTCTGCTTCAGGGAAAAATGCGATAGTTTGTGATTTTGTTTTGTTTAATAAAGGTGCTCCGACAGAAATTACTGTTTTCATTGAAGTCATATTATAAGCGTTTTTTACTTCATCAGGTAAAGCAAAAATAGCATTTAGCATAGGAGGTGCTAGGAATGTTGTTGTCGTTTTTTCTTCCTCAATTGCTTTTAAAACTTCTAATGGGTGGAAATTCTCTAAAATGTGAAGCGGGTTACCAACAAAAATATTAGGTATAGCCACCGATAATGCAGCAGCCCCATAAAGTGGCCCACTTACTAGACCTTTACCTTTTCTCCCAATAGAAAACTCAATGCTAAAAAGAAGACCTACCATGTATAGACTACGGTGTGTATGTACGGCACCTTTTGGTAGTCCTGTTGTTCCTCCTGTATATAAATAACATATTTCATCAGTTTCTAGCAAAGGTTTATCTAATTCTGGTTCTGAGATATCGAAAGACGATATCCAATTTTCATATTCTTCTTCAGCAAAGTTATCTTCACCATGGACAGTAATAAATATCTTTGTAAAAGTAACTTTTTCAGCTGCTTTTTGTACTTCATCACTAAAACGATAATCATAAATAAGCATGCTTGCTTGAGAATTTTGTAAAACATGTTGAATTTCGCGGCCGATGAATCGTGAATTAATTGGTACGAAGATAGCGCCTATTTTACTGCATGCATAAATTGTTTCGACTAGTTGATTACAATTGAAAAGCATGAAAGCGACTTTATCACCTTTTTGAACACCATAATTTTGGAGTGCATGACCTAATTTGTTGACTCGTTCATTAAATTGTTGGTAAGTGTATTTATTACTTTGAAAAGAAAGAGCTTCTTTTTCTGCATAACGCGTTGCATTTAATTTTAACGGGTCGCCAAATAGCATTTGATTCATAATCACATCACCTTTCTGTATTTTGACTAATATATCAAAGAAAAGAAACAAAAGAAAGCGTTATCATTTTAGTGAATAGATATAGAAGGAAAGTATTAGATGTTTTATTTTTAATAAGAATGATTATATACTATCGATTAACTATTTTTGTAAACTTATAAAAGAAGAAAAACTACTGTCAAAATCATTAAAGAAGTGAATGCTTATTACGACTATCACTTCATATCTTATAATTTAAATACCCAATAAAATACAAAAACCTTGAAAGATATGAAAAAACACTTAAAATTACTGACATATTATGCTATTCTTTATGTAATTAACGAAAGAGTTAATGATAATTACTAGGAGGGATTCAAAATGGATGTAAAGTATCCAATTGGTAAATTACCAGTCCTTGACACTGTGACATTAAAAGATGTTGAAGAAGCTTTAAAGCAAATCGAAACGTATTCAACTCGTTTAAGAGAAACGGTTGAATCATTAAATGAAGAAGAATTAAATAAAACTTATCGTGAGGGAAGTTGGACTGTACGTGAGCTTGTTCACCATATTGCAGATTCTCAACTGAATATGTATCAACGTTTGAAAATAGCTTTAACAGATTCGAATCCTGTAGCACCAAACTTTGATCAAGATAGGTGGGCTGTGTTGCCTGATACAAAGCTTCCGGTAGAAAGTTCACTTAAAATGTTAGAAGGGATAAATGAGCGAATTGTTGCTTTAGGAAAAACCTTAACTGAAGATCAACTGGATAGAATTTTTACACATCAAGAAAATGGTGTTATTACAGTTGGAACTAAAATAACTAAATTAGCGTGGCATGAAGAATATCATTTAGCTCATATAAAAGAAGCGTTAGCAAAAAGTAACCTATTGAAGTAAATTTACTTCAATAGGTTATTATTTTAAATAGGTTAAATGACAGAAGTCTATCCAAAACAATTTAGTAAATAATAAAAATAAACAAAAGGAGGATAATATGCGAAAGTTATTTAGTCCTTTTGTAGGTTTATGCCTATTATTTTTCTTACTGAGTGCTTGTTCTAGCATGGAAGAAGCTACAGATGCTATGGATTTAAGTGAAGAATTTATTGATACATTATACACGGTAGATAACGCTGATTTCGTTACGGGTAAGACGAGCGCAGAGGAAATAATTGATATCCAAAATGAATATAAACCTTATTTAACAGAAGATGAATTTGAAGAACTTTCAGCCAAACGCCTATTAAGTTTACCGAATGAAATAGCATCTCAGCTAAAGAATACAATATCTGTTGAAAAGATTGAATTAGAACATAATCAGCAGACTGAAGATGAAAAAGATTCTGTTGATTTAAATCATTCTTTTACTTTAGTATTTAAAGATGAAGCAGAAAATAAAGTAGATAAAATAGAAATGACTGGCCAAATGACAGTTATTGAGACTAAAGACGGTCCAAAAATATCCAGATATCATGATACAGATGAACTAGTTGAGATGTACGCTCCTTAAATGACTTATGAATTCATATTAAAAGCTCTATTTTGGTTGATATCCAGAATGGGGCTTTTAGTATTGATTTTCATTATCAAGCGAGTTAATTCAACAAAGTATCGTTGTTTTATTTTCTTTTCAGCGTTATGCTAAAGGTGTTATTTATATCCCGAAGTTATCTAACAAACAAGAAGGACTTGTCATAGATTTTACTCATGTCATTAGAGCTTCAATGACAGAATATACAAGTCTTTGACTACTAGTCGAATTAGATATTGCTTCGCCTTTGGGTGTTGAAGTGTATGTTACTGTGGCAGTAATAGAGAAGGAGTATTTAAATTTCAAATAATTTGCTAAACATATGTAAATATTTAAATTTAAAGAGGGACGATAGGAGGAAGAGTGAAATATTTAAAATTCACCGCCTCTTATTGTCGCTCGCTTTTTATTGTGGTATATAAAGTTATCAATGCCATTGAAGCAAAAGCAATCCATAATACTAATTGTCCATTCATTTTTAGGATAAGTGCACCGCTTCCTGCACCTATAATAAATACTAGGATGACAGTTAAAAGATGAAAGAAATCTGCTTGTGCTTTTTTATCTTTATTAAAAATTGTTTTATAGAGATTATTCATTGTATTTTTTGTATTGCCTGTCATGATGCCGTTATTAACTGTTGTTTGATAGAATGTTCGAAACACTGTTATCTCATATCCTGCAAGTAATCCTAAACTAAAGATCATCAATGAACCAGGCAGGTTATTTTGAGATAAAGCTAACACACCTATAAGTAATGTTTGAAATAATAAAATTAAACGTGATCTATATAACTCTTTAGTCATTAACTTTTCGATTAATGCTTCGCCAATGAATGCACCTAGTGCGTAGCCCCCTAAGACGATTAGATGACTTGCTGCACCTGTGAAATTACCAGAAAACAATTTGACACTCATTGTTACCATATTCCCTGTTTGTGCACTGACAAATGTCCCATCATATTTAACAAATGTAAAAGCATCAAGAAATCCCATCAAAAATGTGGTAATAATTGTTAAACGACTGATAAATTTAATCTCCCCTTGCTTCCCCATGCATTTGAGCCTCCTTATTAAATAAATCAAAAACGCCATATGAAAAGCTACTCACATGGCGCTCATTAAATAAGTGTTTAGTTAAATTTCACATTCGGTCGTTTTTCATTTTTTAAAGCATCTTTCATAAAGTTATCACTGAATGGAAAATGTTCTTTTAAAGTATTGGGTGGCGTTTGGGCCATCCACTGATTAAGTGAAATATCTGAGAAATGATCGCTTTTAAACATTTCCAAGAAACGTAATGGCTCGTCACCCGTATTTTCAATATAGTGACCCATCGCGAACGGGACATAGCCCACATCGCCTGCTTGGTAATCATATGTCCGTGCCTTAGCTCCTGAACCAAAGACAGTCATTCTTCCTTGACCACTTAAATAATATTGCCATTCGTCTTGGTTAGGATGCCAGTGCATTTCTCTGATTCCACCTGGATCAATTTCCACAAATGCGAGAGCAATCGTTTTAGAAACTAAAAAGTTTGATGAATCAGCAATCCACACACGACCGCCGCTTGTTTCAATTGGTTCTACTTCATCAAATAATTTAAAGCTATATTTAGGATCTACACATTCGTTAGGATTTGCTGGTCGTTCTTCTTCTATAGAACCAGGTACATCTCCTTGATAAATATATAATTCGCCGGTTGGAATGTTATCGAATTCTTCTTCTGCAACGCCAAAGTTTTTTGCTAAGACGCTTTTTGGTGTATGTGCTAACCAATCAGTGATTGAAAAGGTACTATTTTCAGAGAATGCGCCATCATCAAATGCTAAAACGAACTCAGCGCCTTCACTTAACCCTTTGAGCGAATGGGGTATGCCAGAAGGGAAGTACCATAAATCTCCTTCATGCACATCATCTATAAATTCTTTGCCGTCTGGAGATATAGCTGTAATTCGTGCACTTCCTTTAATCATATAGGACCATTCTGCTTCTTTATGCCAATGAAGTTCTCTTACACCACCAGGCTCTAAATGCATATTCACTCCAGCAATCGTTTTTGAAGGTGGTAGCTCACGGGTCGTGACTTCTCGCGACCAACCGCCGTTTTCAATGCGTGTATGTGTTTGTGCATAGGGATATTTTAAATTTGGCATAGTTCCTTTATCTGTATTAGGAGGTGTCATAAAATCTGGATTTTGACGAGATATCTCAGGGTTTTCAGCTCCAAAAATATGACCACCACGTTTACCTTTAATTGGTTGTGGACTCATTTGATCTTGCTTTTTCTCTTCATCCATTATAAAGCTCCTTTCTAATATTTGACTCTTAATTATTATTTATACCCATTTAATGTGAGTATAAACATATATATACTGAACTTTCAGTTAATTGTAAGTGTAAATTGCTAATAAAAAAGGTACAGAATTTTCATCTGCACCTTGTTGTTTATTTGATAATTGGTAAAACAATCTGTGAAGGATATGTTTCCCCATGGAAAATCGTTTGTTTTATTTGTTTATGTTTTTCATTAATACCATCCCAATTTACATCAAAGCGAGGATGATTGCTTGAAGCAATTTCGACACGGATTTTGTGATTAGTTAAAAATAGATTACTTGTTGCCCACAAATCCATTTCAAAGCAGGCAATGGGTTGATTTTGATTATTTAATGCAACTTGGTCGTCAGTCATCTTTACACGCGCGATCCCATCAGTTAGATTGTACGCTGTGCCGTCTGGACAAACGTCAACGAGTTTGGCTGTAAAATCTGCACATGTTGCTTCACTTGCAGCCCACAATTTAACTTTTATTGGCCCAGTTACTTCAATATCGGAAGTAAGATTAGCTGTTTCATAAATGAGTATGTCTGAACGGTGCTCTAATTTTTGTTGATCCCAAGGTCCAGATGTATTCACATCATGATATAATGTTTGCCCACCTAATGTTGACACAGGATTCCGAGGGTCGTGTAAGTATGTTTCTGTTGTTCCGGTTGTTGGGCTTTCGCTCTTTAGTTGTCCTCCTTCAGCAAAGTAATAAGGAGTGTATGTTGTTCTTGCTAATGGCCATTCTTGTTCATTGCGCCATTCGTTTTTACCCATAATAAACAATTGTACAGGTGCATCATTCTCTGTAAATGTATCGTGATTTTTCAACCAATAATTAAACCAGCGGATGTGTAAATGTGTTAGATCTTCTTTCCCATTTAAAAAGCTTTCTGAAGCTTTGATACCAAAGTCACGTTCACCTGCAAGAGAGCCAAAGTCACCGTGTGTCCAAGGTCCAATGATAAGTCGCTGCATTGATTTTGTGTGTTTAGTCATAGAGTTAAAGTTTTCAATCGTTGATTTAAGTAAACTATCATACCAGCCGCCTAAATGAATCGCAGGGTAGTGAAGTTTTTCATAATCATCTAAAATACTTGTTTGTTTCCAAAAGTCATCGTCTTCAGCTAATTGATACACTTCAAAAAACTCTTCAGCTACACCAAGTTCATTAAGAAGTGGCCATGAATCGTTCAGTTGCTCATTATATGTTGCTGGTAAATTATCTAGTGCTTTTGCCCAAAGGTTCATTTTTTCTTCCAGAACTTGGGCGTTCGTATATTTTTTAACTAATAAGTCTGGGACCATTGATTGAAGGACCCATGTTTTAAATGAAGCGGATGTTGGCACTCCTTCATGAAATAGCATATTATTTTTTAAATCATTCAGCGTCATGCTTGGAAAGATAGCTTTTAGGTGTGGTGGTTGTTCGCGTGCTGCAAGCAATTGTGTGAAGCCATAATAAGACAAACCAAACATACCGACATTTCCGTTCGAGTAGGGGAGATGGGCAGCCCATTCGACGGTATCATAACCATCTTTTGCTTCATCACGGAACGGAAAGAATTCTCCATCTGAATTAAAACGTCCTCTTACATCTTGAATAATAACAATAAACCCATTTTCAACAAGTCGATTTGTATCTAAATAACGATGTGAATAAAAAGGGGCATCTTTGCCATAAGGAAGGCGTGTTAATAGGACTGGGTATGTGCCTTCGTTGGCTGGTCGATAAATATCAGACCGTAGAGTGGTACCGTCACGCATTTGGGTTCCAATATTTTTATCTAATATTATTTGATTAATCATAAGTAAACTCCTTTGTGACAATTATTTTTGTTGGATAATAAATAAAGCGCTATATACTACCGCAAATAGAATGCACTCGCTGCCGCGGGCGTCTCGTGTATTTTGTTTGCTAGGTTTAAATTTCTATATAGTCATCCGAATATTTATAAAAATTAAACAGGATACCTGGGGTACCCTGTTTAATTATCAAGCTGTTTTTGGTTTGACACTTTTTTTCTTTTTCTTACCTGGAGCAAGGCGTTTTTCTAGCCAACCCATAATTAAGTCTGCAAAAACAGCCATAAGAGCTGTTGGAATTGCACCTGCTAAAATGATAGCAGATCCACCAGCAACATTTGTTCCACGGATTATAATTGAACCAAGTCCGCCTCCACCAATGAACGCACCGATTGTTGCAATACTAATTGCGATAACAAGTGCTGTCCGAAGCCCAGCCATGATAACAGAAAGGGCCATTGGTAGCTCGACCATGTATAATAATTGGAATTTTGTCATTCCCATCCCACGTCCTGAATCGATTAGCGCACTGTCTACACCCTTAATGCCTGTGTACGTATTCCTTAAAATGGGTAATAATGAATAAAGGAATAGAGAGGCAATAACTGTATTGGCACCGAGACCGAGTACGAGCATTAATACAGCGAGCATGGCAAGTGCAGGAATTGTTTGGATAACATTGGTAAATGAAATAACCCATTTACTTAAATGTGAATGCCTTGCGATGAATATTCCAACAGGAATCGCTACAATTGCTGCAAAAATCACCCCATATGCCGACATTAAAAAGTGACGGTAAAATTCTTCCCACACGTACGGAAAGTTTTGCGCGTAATAATTCCACAGTTCTGTCAATAATTGCACTAAAATCACCTCTTTTTATTAGTCTTGAAAGTAATTGTGTTCTTCTAAAAACTCTGTAGCAACAACAGCAGGTTCTTTCATATCAACATCTGCTGCATAGTTCATTTCTATCATTTTCTCATTATCAATTGTACCAGCAAGTTTGTTTAATAAACCTTCTATTTCAGGAAAGCGATCTAAGACCTCTTGATTAGCAACCGGTGATGCGTCATATGGAGGGAAGAAATTTTTATCGTCCTCTAAGTTAACTAAGTCATATGATTTAATACGTCCATCTGTAGTATAAGCTAAAACGACATCCATATCGCCACTTTCTACAGCTTTATAAACAAGCCCAATTTGCATTGGATACGCATTACCAAATTCAAAGCCATAAGTATCGATAAATCCATTATAACCGTCGCCTTCTCGATTGAGCCAAGCGTTATCAACACCAAGATTTAAATCAGGGGCAACTGATTTAATATCTGAAATAGTTTCTAAGTTTTCTTGCTCAGCAAGTTCACTTGTTACAGTAAATGCGTATGAGTTAGCAAAACCATATGGTTCTAGCCATTTTTGGTCAAATTGTTTATCAAATTCTGTTTGAACAATTTCTAATGCTTTAACTGGATCTGTAACAGGATCCATCTTCAAAGTACCAGGAAGATCAGTTCCTGTATATCTTGTAGAAGTGATATCTACCTCACCTTGAATTTGTGCTTGATGCTGAACGATTGAAGAACCCATATTTCCGATAATATCAGCACTATAATCTGTTTCATGTTCTATTAATTGTTTAATAATATAAGCCATCGTTGTTGATTCTGACGTTCCGAGCGCACCTATTTTAATTGTGTTAGCAGAAGAACCACCAAGTCCAGGTAGTGAACATCCGCTTACGAAAGTGACCATCGCCACAATTAATAGAGTGAAATATTTCTTTTTAAATAGAGAAAACATATTTTATATTCTTCCTTTCTATTAAAATGTGTCCGCAGAGTCAACAATTCCTTTAGGTGTTAACTTTGTTTCAACTCTTCCTAAAAAGTAATCTGTGAGCATTGCTAAAATTGTTGTTGGGATAGCACCTGCTAGGATAAATTCAGTTTTAAATAAGTTAAGTCCGTCAAAAATGAAATCCCCAAGTCCTCCGGCACCAACATAAGCTGCAAGAGTAGCCCAACCAATTAGATAAACTGTTGAGACACGAATACCTGCCATAATTACTGGTATAGCAAGCGGGAATTCTACCATACTAATTCTTTCCCACATCGTCATACCCATTCCTCGGCCTGCTTCAAGCAAGTCTTTATTAAGTGATTGAACTCCCGTATACGTATTACGTAATATTGGAAGTAAAGAATATAGGAATAAAGCTATAATTGCTGGTACTTTTCCAATTCCAAAAAGCGGAATAAAGAATGCAAGCACAGCAAGTGTAGGAAAGGTTTGAACTATTCCTACTAAAGACATAAACTTATCAGCAAATCTAGGGGTTCTAGTTAGTAAAATACCAAGAGGTACAGCTACAATAATACCTAGAGAAATTGCAATTAACGATATATATAAGTGTTCCCATGTTTTAAATAATAACTGTGTTCCATAATCGGAGAAAAATGTCATCATGGTATCCAATCGATCACTTCCTTTCTATAGTATTGTGTTGTTATACATTTTCAGTTAATTCTTCATCGCCGTATATAGAGTCATAAACTATATTTACAATACTTCCACGAGTCACAATTCCTAGTAAATGATTTTCTTCATCGATAACTGGAACATAACGGATATCATTACGTAAAATTTTATGAACGGTATCACGTAATAAGACGTTTCCTTGTACCTTAAAGAAGTCAGTTTCCATGATATCTGAAATTGTAATATTTTCTCGTCTATGTTTATCAATCATTTCTAAATCAAGAATTCCTTGTAAAGAATTTGCTTCATTGACAACGAGTAATGAATCAACTCGATTTTTTTTCATAATCGTTATTGCTTCAGAGAGCGAATTGGTTTCCAAAATAGTAGCCGGATCTGAATACATAATCTGGCTTACTGTTTGAAGGTTTTCACGTTCACTAATTAAGCGATGTTTACCAAGGAATGTTTCAACAAATTCATTTTTAGGGTTACGAAGAATATCATCTGGTGTTCCGACTTGAACAATTTCGCCAGCGCGCATAATAACAATTCTATCTGCTAAACGAATAGCTTCATCCATATCATGTGTAACAAAAACAATTGTCTTACCTAATTCTACTTGGAGCTTTTTAAATTCATCTTGCAAAGTTTCTTTTGTAATTGGGTCAAGTGCACCAAATGGTTCATCCATTAAAATAAGCGGAGGATCAGCTGCAAGTGAACGTAGAACACCAATTCTTTGCTGTTGACCACCACTTAATTCGTTAGGATAACGATCTAGATATTCTTCATCCATATCTACTAGTTTTAATAATTCTTTTGCACGGTCTTTACGCTTTTTCTCCGGCCATTTTAATAATTTTGGAACAAGTGCTATATTTTCACCAATTGTCATATGAGGGAAAAGGCCGATTTGTTGAATAACATAACCAATTGATCGGCGTAGTTCAACAATATCTTTATCATAGATATCTTCACCTTCTACTAATATTTCACCTTCTGTGATATCGATTAGCCTGTTGACCATTTTCATTGTAGTCGTTTTACCGCAACCACTTGGTCCGATGAATACAATAAATTCACCCCTATCAATCTGTAAATCTAAATTATTTACTGCTTTCGTTCCGCCTGGATAAACTTTGGATACGTTTTTAAATGTGAGCAAAACAAAATACCTCCTTTTTTTAATTACACTGAAGTTCATTAGATTTAAAAGTTACTTTTATTATTTATTAAAATATTAAAAGTGACTAATGAGTTTTAATATTAATTTTATAAAAAACAACTTCGGCTTTATATACTACCTAACTCTAGTTAAATTATAAAACTTCGTATTTGCTTACATGACTTCATAAACTTCGTAAAATATATACTTTATAAAGTTTATTGCATGCTTATCTTATAATTCCTTTAATTTTCTCTTAAATACTATGCAATCTGCTTTTTTTAAAAAGAAAATATTTATGTTATATTGTCGATATCATCACATAAGTCCTTAAGAGGAGGCAGGGAAATGACAAACGTTGAAAAGCGTTTGAAAGAGAGTAAAAGTCAATTTGTAGAAAAAATTGCTGACAACATGCATGCATTTGGTGTGTCAGAAACGATTGGAAGAGTATTGGGTATCATTTATATGAACCGAGAACCAATGACACTCGATCAATTATCTGAAGCAACTGGTATGTCTAAAATGAGAATGAGCCAAGTTGTAAGAGAAATGATTGAATTAAATATTGCTAAAAAGGTATTTAGAAAAGGAGTTCGTAAAGACCTCATTCAAGTAGAAGATGATTATTATCAAACTTTTATTTCATTATTTACTTCAAATTGGCAAAGAGCTGTCACAAAAAGTCGTTCTTTTGAACGCAAATTACAGAAAGATCTAGAGACAATAGAATTAGATGATTCTCTCTCTAAAGAAGTTATAGAAGAGAAAAAAGAACTAGATTGGGAAACAAAAGAATGGTCTGATTATTATGATTGGATTAATCGCTTGATTGAATTTTTTGAATCAGGAGAAATTTTCGAACATGTACCAATTAATGAAAGGGGAAATAAAAATGACAAATAAATCGATTATTACAAGTGCACTAACAGGTGCTGGTGATACAACAAGTAAAAGTAAATATGTACCAATTACACCAAAAGAAATCGCAGACTCAGCAATTGAATATGCAAAAGCAGGTGCTGCAATTGCTCATATTCACGTGCGTGATCCAAAGACAGGAGCGTTAAGTTTTGACCTTGAATTATATCGTGAGGTAGTTGAGCGTATAAGAGAATCAGACACAGACGTGATTATTAACTTAACAGCTGGGGGTGGAGGCGACTGGGCTCCAAGTAAAGAGAATCCAGCTCATGGTGGACCAGGTACTTTTATTCAAACACCAGAAGAACGCCACGAAGCATCAGGAACATTATTACCTGAGCTATGTACAATTGATGTGGGGAGTATTAACTTTGGAAACATGATTTACGTTAACCCAGAGAATTGGATTAGAGAACATGCGAAATTAATTAAAGACAGTGGCGTTAAACCTGAAATTGAGTGTTTTGATACAGGTTACATTCGTATGGCGAATCAACTAATTGAAGAGGGCTTATTTGAAGGCGATCCTATTTTTCAATTATGTTTAGGTATCCCATGGGGTGCAGATGCAGAT
>Ga0079226_10002438_pt1 | contig 14363 bp, 13 predicted proteins | sample Poulit2014_FD_76345 | JGI IMG/M metagenome (GOLD analysis project Ga0079226, IMG submission 76345) | Agricultural soil microbial communities from Georgia to study Nitrogen management - Poultry litter 2014 | ecosystem: Environmental > Terrestrial > Soil > Agricultural land | place: USA: Georgia... | reverse complement strand
TACTTTATTTAAAAAAACTTTTAATATTAGCTTTCTTTTTTAAAAAATATATGATATGATCATTTTTAATAAATAGACTATTCAGCCATTCTTTTAAATTAAAGGTAAACGCTTAACTAGATTAAAAGAAGGAGAGGAGTGAATTATATAGCGGCTGTTAAAGATATTTTTATAAATATTGATTTAGAAATGTTAGTTAGACTGGTGATTACCGCTATATTAGGCTTGTTAATGGGTTTGGAAAGAGAATTAAAGCGGAAATCATTAGGTTTAAAAACTATTCTAGTAATCTCTATTGTGAGCTGTCTGTTAACAATTGTATCAATACAGTCTTCTTACGTGTTCCCAGCTACTACTTTTGCAGAAATTCGGATGGATCCCCTTCGTTTAGCAGCGCAAATTGTATCAGGCATTGGATTTTTAGGTGCAGGTGTTATTTTAAGACGGGATGATGACACTGTTTCAGGATTGACAACCGCAGCAATTGTATGGGGAGCAGCTGGAGTCGGAATTGGTGTTGGTGCAGGGTTTTATATAGAGGCAATTACTGGTGTAGCTTTATTACTTTTTAGTATCGAACTTATCCCATTGATAGTTAATAAATTAAACCTAAAGAACTTACATGTAAAAGAACTTTTTTTAAAGATTACTTTATTAGATAGGGAAGACTTTGAGAAAGTGGTTAAAGAAATAGAAAATAATTTTATAGAAGTTAAAAATGTGCAAATAAGGGACTTAAAAGACGATAAATATATAATAGCACTTAGATTAATTGTAAACGATACTGCGGAAACGACAGAAGTATACAGTAAGATTGCAGGAATAGAAAAAATAAACACAATTGAATTACATTCATAAAAAATATTGAAAATAATCAATAAGTAGTATATTATGTATTTAATATTATGAAAGCGGTTTCCGAATGTAACTTAATTTGTATTTAGATTAAATAGTATAACTCACATTTACAAATAAAGTATAGAAAGTATTTTCCAAATATATGTTATATATATCTAAATTTATTACCATTTAGTTAAGCGTTTTCCTAAATAAGCTACCCCTTAAATATTGCGCTTCACTACATGGTGAATGTCTTTATAGAGAATTAAAGAAGAGGTGAGCCTTTGAAGGATAAGTTAATCATTTCCGATTTAGACGGTACATTATTAAATAATCAACATAAGGTTAGTGAACATAATCAACACTGGATCAAGAAATTTATAAGTGAAGGGGGGTTATTTACCTTTGCAACGGGGAGAATGGAAGAAACAACATTTCAGTTTATAGAACATTTAAATATTACATTGCCAATCATTTCTTATAATGGTGCTAGACTATTTTGTCCAATTCAGAACAAGATTTTATATGAAGATACGATGTTAGTACTCCCAGAAATATGGAAAGTTATTTTGCAGCCTCATATTGAATATGGTCTGGTAATCTACAAAGAAAACCAACCATTCACCTTAAATAAGAATTCAATTATCAAAAAATTTGAACATAAGGAGGGGATTAACTGTAAATTAGCGAGTTTAGACTTGTTTATTGATACGCCAATATCAAAAATTTTAATAATGGTGGAAAAAAAATCAATATATGGTAAAGATAAAAGTTTATTAGAAATTCAAAAAAATATATTAGACAACAGTAATGATTTTACAACAGTGTTTTCTGAATCCAATTATTTAGAGGTTTTACCTGTAGGTACATCAAAAGGAAGGGGGGTAAATCGATTATTAAGTTCTCTAGATAAGAAAGACCTTTATTCCATTGGGATTGGCGATAATTTAAACGATATATCTTTATTGGAAAATGTAGATTTAGGCATAGCGGTAAAAAATGCACAACAGGAAGTAAAGCAAGTAGCCAGTAAAATATTGGAACAAACTAACGAAGAAGACGCGGTTGCTTATGTCATAAAAGCGATGATAGATAATAAATATCAACAACCTAAACCAACGGAAACATAATAGTTTTTATAAAATAATGAATGAGGTGTTTAGATGAATATAGGATGTTCAATTCAAAGTCCAGCCTTTAAAGAAAATCATCATATATATTTGGCACAAAATAATTCTTTTGATTTGTTTTTAGAAAGGTTAAAAAATGATGGGGTCACATCAATTGAAATTCGTAAGCTTGATCGTGTAATAGATGACGAAACGTATCATGCATATAATCAATCTATTCAGAAAATTTGGGATATGGGATTAGAATTAACAATTCATGGAGATTTAACAGGAGATTTGGAGGGTTCTAGTTTTAAAGAAATTTATCCATCTATGACGTATATTTTAGAACACTATGCAAAATACCAGAATCAACTTGTTATCACATTACACGCATTATCAGAAAAAAATCAACCTAATCATGCGTCTATCGAGGAACTTAAACAACAAACAATTAACAGGCTATCAGACTGGAGCAAAATAATCGAGAAGGAAAAATTGCCGATTTATTTAGCGTTAGAAAACAACCGTAGTAAAGAAAAGACAATTGATCCAGGTAATTCATGTAAAGTAGTCACTGAAATGGTAGAAGCTGTGAACAGTCCTCATGTCGGCATTTGCTGGGATATGGGACATTTATATTCCAATTTAATCGAAGGCAAAGAACTACAATTGGAATTGAACGATTTACCTTCTAAAGAGTTTCTTGAGAGAGTGTTTCACACACATATTCATGCACTTAATGATATGGGTAAAACTCATTTTCCTTTATCAGAAGGTTTTGATTTACCTATAAAGGTGTATGTAAGCGCTTTACAAGGGGTCGATTATCCAGGTGTGTTGAACTTAGAATTAAGCTTTGATCGTTACGCACAGGAAATGCCTGTAAATGAAAATATTATGATTTCAGTCGAAAAGTTACAAAGCTTGTCCAAATATAAAATTATGGAGGAGTAAAATGAACAGTATTTTAAATATAGAAGTTCCAGATTCATTACTAATAGTAGATTTAGAAAATGTTAAAAAGTTACCTAAGCGTTTTCGAACAACGAGTGATGAGATAAAGGCCGATACAAAATCACTAGATTTAGAAGGATTAAGAGAATTAAAAGCTTCGGGTAGTGGTGTATTTTCACAAAATGGGTTAAAAGAAATAAAAAAAACAATTGGTGAAAATCAAAATATTATCATAGTTGATACTAGAAAAGAATCGCATGGCTATGTGAATGGGATGGCGATAAGCTGGTACAAAGAGAAAAACTATGTAAATAAGAAGTTAACCTCAAAAGAAGTTCAACAAGTAGAGAGTCATAATCTGAAACAGTTAAAAACGATGGATGAAATTAAATTTGATTATTTTGAAGGTAAATCCCATTATATGGAAAAACCTTTGAAGGCGCCGTATACAGTGCAAAATGAAAAAGAAATGGTGGAATCGGAAGGTTGTCAATATGTACGCTTTTTTATAACAGATCACAATAAGCCTGCAAATGAAGAAATTGACCAATTTGTTGAATTCGTTAAATCTGTTACTGAAAATGACTGGTTGCATTTTCATTGTAGAGGTGGGGTCGGAAGGACAACAAGTTTTATGTTGATGTATGACATGATGAAAAATGTCGATAGGGTAAATAAAAACGATATTTTTGAACGACAGCGAATCATAGGTGGTCGAGATATGTTTAAACTTGCAGAAGGTACCTATAAGCATGAAGCAGCTGTTGAAAGGTTAATTTTACTACAGACCTTTTATAAATATTGTAAAGAAAATTATGATACAAATTATCAGACTAGTTGGTCCGAATGGTTAAGTGAAAATAACTAATCTTTTTCATCGTATGAGTGGCGGTTGCGAACTTCAAACATCGTTTTTGTTAGTTTAATAGTTTTGAGCGAACACTTGTCAGTACATGTTAAAAAATTTGGGAGGTCAATATGAAACGATATAAAAATTTTTTAATTGTGTTACTCCCCGTCCTCTGTTTAGCTTTTATAACAGGTTGTGGGTCTAGTGGTACAGCGGATGTTGATGCGGATGAAGTAGATACGAAGTGGGCAGAAGAGAATGGTGTGTTCGATACAGAGTCTGTAGATGAGTTGTATGAAAAAGCAAAAGAAGAAGGTAAAGTTGTTATCTATGCTAATGGGAGCAAATTTAAAGATGTAAAAGCTTCATTTGAAGAAGAATATCCCGGAGTTAAAGTGGAACCATATAAAATTACCCGTGCTGAGTTGAATGAAAAGTTAACACGGGAACATGAATCAGGGGTCTATAATGCAGATGTTATTCATACAAACCCTGAACCTGACCTGGTTGACAATGGACATATGTACACTTACTTACCAGACGACTTACAGGAAACTTATTTAGAGGAATATCAAGACGATGAATACCCTATTCATTATTCGACGATCAACCCAATTATTTATAATACAGAGGTGTATGATGAGCCACCTGTTACAAATTGGTGGGAATTAACAGAGCCTGAATGGAAAGGGAAAGTATTAATGCAAGATCCTGTTTCTGATGTAACTTACTCAGAACTCTTCATCACTATCATTCAACATGCAGATGAAATGGAGGAAGCGTATCAAGATAAATATGGAGAAGAACTTGAATTAACAGAAGAAAATGCAGGATATGAATTTATTAAACGTTTAATTGAAAATGACCCAGTACTAATATCATCAGGAGAAGATATAATAGAAAATGTTGGACAAACTGGTCAAGAGAATCCACCAATAGGTTTTGCTTCTTCTAGTAAATTAAGACATATTGAGCAGTCAGGGTTACCGATTGAAGCAATTTTTGAACTAAACCCAAGAGTATCACTGATGGGGGCAAAGGTACTGTACGTCGCTGATCAAGCAGAACATCCTAATGCTGCAAAATTAATGATTCGTTGGGTATTAGGAGAAGCAGATGGTGAAGCAGCAGGACTTGATCCATTTAATTTATATGGTGTTTGGATACCGCGTGATAACGTGGAGAACAAAAATGATATATCAATGGAAGACATTGATGCGTGGGAAAGTGATCAGGAATTTTATGACGCTAATTTTTCAGAATTCAGAAATTTCTGGTTATCGAATATAAATTAGGAGAATCTGCGAAACTTATAACTTGAATCAATTTCATAATTCACATTATGAGCTCTAAACACGAATATTATGTTTGAAGGGAACTTCGTTTCTTTTCACTTCAGTCGATTACTTCCGCGGGCATGGGTTGAGCCTACTCGGAAGAAAACCAATCCCTGTGGGGTCTCAAGGCTCATGTTTATCCCGCAGGAATCAACCGACTGACGTTCAAGGAAACTTAAATAGACTAATTAAACTCGAACGTTTAAATGATTTTTTTATAAAGTTCGTGTTTTAATCAAATTATTGCTTTATGAAATTGATTCACTTATTTATAAAAAAAGGAGGAATGAATTCATTGGTCTACATAAAAAGAATTCCATTAGCTTTCATACTCGTGTTGAGTATAGTTATGATTACCGGTTGTAGTACTGACACAAATGCAAATGAACAGAATGGTGGAGAAGCTTGGGCAGCAGAAAATAAATTGGATGAAACTGAACCCGTGGACGAGCTTTATGAAAAAGCGAAGGAGGAGGGTAGTGTAGTCATTTATTCTAATGGTAGTAAATTTAAAGATGTAAAAGCTTCATTTGAAGAAGAATATCCCGGAGTTAAGGTAGAACCATATAAAGTTACCCGCGCTGAGTTGGTTGAAAAACTAACGCGGGAACATGAATCAGGAGTCTATAATGCGGATGTTATTCATACAAATCCGGAGCCGAAGCTGCTGGATAACAGTCATATGCATTCTTATTTACCACACGATATACGAGAAACTTATTTTGAGGAATATCAGGATGATGAATATCCAATCCATTATATGGATGTTAACCCGATTATTTATAATACGGAAGTATATGATGAATCGCCAGTTACAAACTGGTGGGATTTAACAGACCCGGAATGGACAGGGAAGGTATTGATGCAAGACCCTGTATCTGATGTAAGTTATTCGGAACTATTCATAGCTATCATTCAACATGCAGACGAAATGGAGGAAGCTTATAAAGATAAGTATGGAGAAGAAATTGAATTAAAAGAAGAAAATGCGGGATATGAGTTTATTAAACGTTTTATTGAAAATGACCCGGTGTTAATATCTTCTGGGGAAGATATTATAGATAGTGTTGGACAAACTGGTCAGGAGAATCCCCCAATCGGCTTTACTTCTTCTAGCAAGTTAAGACACATTAAACAGTCAGGATTACCGATTGAAGGAAATCTCGAACTAAATCCAAAAGTATCTGTTATGAGGACGAAGGGGCTGTATGTAGCTGATCAAGCAGAACACCCTAATGCTGCAAAACTAATGATTCGTTGGGCATTAGGAGAAGCGAATGGTGAAGCAGCAGGACTTGATCCATTTAATTTATATGGTGTTTGGATACCACGTGATAATGTGGAAAACAAAAATGATATTTCAATGGAAGATATTGAGACCTGGCATATTGATCAAGAATTTTACGACACTAACTTTTCAGAATTCAGGAACTTTTGGCTATCAAATATAGATTAATTTATCTTACAAATTGTATGTCATTCGGAACTCATATATTACTTCGTTTTCCGAATGATACATCTTTAAGGAATGGAGCGTGATTAATAATATGGGTCTAAAACAGGAATATTCAAATGGAACAGGTAGAAAAAGAAAATTCAACAAGGAAAAAATGAAAAATATTACAAAAGGTATTTTATCTAATCCAATCTATTTGATTAGTATTATAGCGATTATTTTTCTAATCTATACGATTGTTGTACCTCTTTGGCAAATGCTATCAAACACCCTGCTTTGGGGTGAAGGAGATCAATTAGTTAATCCAGATGCAGTCCCTGGTAATTTTACACTGGGGCATTGGAAAGAAATGTTAACAGGAGAAGCAAGTAAAAGCGTATTTTATAAGCCAATTATAAATTCGTTAAGTATTGGTGTAGCTGTATCATTCATGGCATTTGTAATGGGTGGTGCACTAGCGTGGCTCGTTACCCGTTCCGATATACCATACAAAAAAACATTAACCTTTCTTGCAGTCATTCCGTATATGATTCCTTCATGGATGAAGTCAATGGCTTGGTTAACAGTCTTTAAAAATGATCGGGTTGGTGGAGCACCTGGAATGTTACAATATATTTTCGGGGTTGGACCACCAGATTGGATTGCATATGGATTCTTGCCTATTGTGATTGTTTTGGGAGGGATGCACTACTATGTATATTTCTTCCTCTTAACAGCTGCAGCATTAAATTCAGTGAATAGTAATATGGAAGAGACAGCTAATATTCTTGGAGCACCAAGAGTTACTATTCTAAGAAGAATAACGTTTCCTTTAATATTGCCAGCGATACTTTCAGGAATTATCTTAGTATTTTCTAAAGCAATTGGAACCTTTGGGCCCGCCGCCTTTCTGGGTTTACCAGTTAATTTCTATGTTATCTCGACAATGCTATATAGTAGTATGCAAACAGGTATGCTAACAGAAGGTTATATGCTGAGTCTTACTCTAATTGTCCTTGCTGCTATAGTGATTTATATTAATCAGAAAATGATTGGTAAACGAAAAGGGTACGATACAGTGGGAGGAAAAGATGGCAGAAAAACAATGATGCCTTTAGGTCGTTGGCGAAAACCAGTGTTTATAACGGTTATCTTATTTATGATTTCAGCAGCAGTTGTTCCACTCGCATTATTGTTAGTACAATCCTTTATGTTAAAAGATGGAGTGTATAGTTTAAGTAACTTTACAACCCATTTCTGGATTGGGAAAGCTGACCCTGACATAGCAATGGGGAATGTAGGAGTTCTAGTCAATGATTCCATTGGTTTAGCGTTGAAAAACTCATTATTGATCGCTGTCATTGGTGCCGGAATAGCAGCTTTAATTGGGATTATAATTGGGTATATTGTTGCAAAAGGACGAAATTCATTTACAGGAAAAGTTCTAGAACAATTAGCTTTTGCACCATATTTGATACCTGGTATTGCTTTATCTGCAATTTATTTAACAATGTTTGCAAAACCTGGTTTGTTTTTACCATCATTATATGGAACCCTTTCCATTATCATTTTAATCACGATTGTAAAAGATTTACCTTTTGCAACGCGTGCTGGGGTTAGTAATATGTTTCAAATTAGTGGAGAATTAGAAGAAGCAGCCCAAATTCAAGGAGCATCCTTCTTTAAAAGATTTATTAGGATAATGTTACCTCTTACAAAGCAAGGAATCTTAAGTGCATTTATCATTGCATTTATTAGCGCGATGAAGCAGTTAGATTTAGTTTTATTATTAGTAACTCCAAAGACAGGAACACTAGCCACAATATCGTTTGAATATGCTGATACGGGATACCCACAGTTTGCAAACGCAATTATGTTAATTATTATCACAATTACGATGATAGTTTACTATAGTGCAAATAAATGGGGTAAGGCAGACCTTTCTAAAGGAATAGGAGGATAATTATTTATGAGTAGAATAGAATTAAAAAATATTAACAAACATTTCGGTGATAATCATGTGTTAAAAGGAATTGATTTCGTCATTGAAGATGGAGATTTTATGACATTATTGGGGCCTTCTGGTTGTGGGAAAACAACAACTTTACGTGTTATAACGGGGCTTGAAAATCCAGAGGCTGGTATTGTAACGATTGGCGGTAAAGAAGTTGTAAATGGAGAAAATAAATATTATGCGCCACCGGCAAAAAGAGACTTGAATTTAGTGTTTCAGAGCTATGCTTTATGGCCGCATATGACAGTGTATGATAATGTTGCATTTGGTTTAACAGTAAAGAAAATTCCTAAAAATGAAATTCGCCAAAAAGTGGAAGCAGCATTAGATAAATTGCAAATCCTTCCATATATTGATCGTTTTCCATCTGAACTATCAGGGGGACAACAACAAAGGGTCTCGATTGCAAGAGCCATTGTCACAGAGCCTAGAATTCTGTTACTAGATGAACCATTATCCAATCTTGATGCAAAATTACGTTTAGAAATGAGATCAGAATTAAAGCGTTTGCACAATGAATTAAATACAACCATAATTTATGTTACGCATGATCAGGTAGAAGCATTAACTTTATCTACAAAAATTGCTGTATTTTTTGAAGGGGAATTAGTCCAATTAGATGAGCCAAGGAATATCTATCGTAATCCCGCTGATTTGCGTGTAGCAGACTTTGTAGGTAACCCACAAATAAATTTAATAGACGGATTTTGTTCGTATAAAGACGGTTATTTATTAACTGACTCTGTTATAGGTGATTTATCTGTCCCAACAACCAAATCTCATGAAGGTGAATGCGTAATGGCGCTTTACCCAGAGGATATTCAAATTTTCGAACAAAGAAGGAAGGATGCGACAGAATGTACAGTCTATTCTGTATTGCCTGCTGGGTCTGAAACATTAATGCAGCTAACGATGGAAGATGGAACAGTTATCCTTGCTAAATACATGGGTGAAAAGGATTACGAGATTGGAAGTAGTCTTTGGATTAAAATTTCCCCTGATAAAATAAATGTCTATGATAAAAATTCTGGTAAAATTATCGCGGAAAAAGAAACACATGAGGAGTTGAATGGAAGGGTTTTAGCATGAGTTATCTTGATTTCGCAAAGAGTCTTGCTGTTAAAGCAGGGAAAATCATTCTGAAACACATGAATCAACAAGTTGAGACAGAAAGTAAAACATCAGGTAAAGATCTGGTAACAGAAACAGATCGAATGGTAGAGCAATTTATTCAACAGGAGTTGACAAAAACTTTCCCCGACCATCAAGTGTTGGGGGAAGAAGGAGCTTTTGCTTCAGAAGAGATATATCAACAAGTACTGGATGACTTTCATTCGATTCCTTTTATATGGGTGGTCGATCCAATAGACGGAACGAATAACTTTATTCAGAACATTCCTGGTTTTGTCGTCTCTATCGCTTTAGTTAGTTATGGAAGACCAGTTGTAGGAGTTATATATGATCCTATAACTGATGAATTGTTTTATGCGAGTGAAAATACTGGAGCGTATCTGAATGAAAAAAGAATAAAAGTATCTCATGTTGATTATTTAAATGAAAGTGTAATCGGAACAAGTTTTTCGTCAGATACAAAGATAAGAAGTCTTACTGTGAAAAATATTGAAATGTTTTTACCAAAATGTAGAACAATAAGGGTTTTAGGAGCGGCTGCACTTAATTTAGCATATGTTGCTAAGGGGAGATTAACATCCTTCTATCATTTTCAATTAAGTCCATGGGATGTGGCAGCTGGTATTTTGATTATTAGTGAAGCAGGTGGAAAGGTAACAACAATGGAAGGTACGTCTTATGAATTATCGGAATCTAGTATTCTAGTTAGTAATGGGCTCATCCATCAACAAATATTAGATACGATTCATGTGTAAAATTAATATATCCTTTAGATGAAATACAACAGTTGATTAAATGGTAATAACAAGTTATATTTCATCTAAATGGGTCGATAAAAGTAGGTGGATAAATGAGAAGAATTAATGTTGGAATTATTGGTGCAGGTAGAATAGGGTTATTGCATGCCAATAATATTATCAAGTCAAATTTATTATCATTAGAAGCAATTGCGGATATCAATATTGATCATTTGCTTGAGGGTGGATGGCAAGAAAGAGTGGCAATGATTACGACAGATGTCAATGATATCCTTAATAATCCAGATATCAGTGCTGTATTTATTTGTTCTTCCACCAATACTCATGTGGAATACATCGAACGAGCGGCAATTGCTGGTAAACATATTTTTTGTGAGAAACCAATAAGCTTTAATGTAAAAGAAACAAAAGAAGTTCTTGAAATCGTAAAAGAAAAAGGGGTCAAATTTCAATCTGGATTCAATCGGAGATATGATGTTCATTTTAGAAAGCTATTTGAAAGTGTGAGAGAAAATAAAATAGGAGAACCTCATATAGTAAAAATAAGCTCCCGTGACCCCTCACCACCTACTGAGAACTATGTAAAACATTCTGGAGGATTATTTATGGATATGACTATTCATGATTTTGACATGGCCAGATATTTAATGAATAGTGAAATAATTGAAGTGAGTGCAAAAGCAGCAAATCTCGTAGATCCGATGTTTTTAAAATTGAGTGATGTGGATACTGCTATTATCACATTGACATTTGAAAACGGGGCACTCGCAGTGATTGATAATAGTCGGCAAGCTGTTTATGGTTATGATCAACGGATTGAAGTTTTTGGAAGTGGTGGAGTTGTTTCAGTCGATAATGAACTACAATCCAACTTACAAATCAGTACAAATAAAGGAACAACTTTAGACAATCCGAAATACTTCTTTTTAGAACGCTATAGAGAAGCATATGAGGAAGAAATTAATTGTTTTGCTAGATCTCTCTTAGACAATTTACCGATATCATGTACAGGAGAAGATGGTTATAAAGCAGAGCTATTGGCGCATGCTGCTAACTTATCATTTCAGCAGAATCGTGCTGTGAAACTGTCAGAATTAGAAAAATTAGAAAGTAATACTAGAGTGTTGTAGTTGATTAAGCGCTTAACTAAATGCTGATCAGTTTAATCGTACAGTTCTGGAGAACTCTTCCCTTCCACAATATGTAAGCGAACTTTCCGCCAATGAGCATAACGGACTCGGATTGAATACGGTCTGTATCGGGAAAACTTCTGATGATCAAATAGGTATTTATGTTGTTGTTAACTTAAACGAAAATAATATTGTTATTGTTACTTCAGGAGTTTGTAAATGGGAAACTAGTACGGTAACTGGTCTTGCATTTAGAGGGGAAAATTGGAACAGCACAAAATCGTTCATGAAACAAGAATCTTTTTGGATGGATGAATGATGATATGCCAGACTTATGTGCTACTAATATCTTTGAATAATGCATTAGTGAAATGATGCTTAAAGGTTTTAAAGTAACAGAAATAGGTAATAAGTATTCTAGAAAAAGTCATGAGTTAAAAAGCATGGAGGAAGACGGAAAACTGATAATCTTAGGATTTACACCAAGCGCTATTTTTAAAATATTGCACATGTTCCAAACGCTTACAATACGTAATTTTGTAATCGACTAAAAATAGACTAAAAGTTTAAGGTGAGCCATATTTTCAATGTTTCAATCAACTCAAATGGCATCCATTTCTAGTTTGCAGTAAGGTTTGTAAACCGGTTTATTATAAAGGATTTTAGCAACTGATTTACTAATTATAATGATTATTGTTACAGAAAAGTAGTCTTTCTTGAAATTTGATATAATTCAATAAATGGTTAATAAATTGAGAGTATAACTTGTGGCTTTCTTTTTGGTTTTTTGGATGTTAGGTTACTCTGATTTTAAACTAAAATTAGCAGATGACATTTTTTTATTAAAAAATGGCTTTAAACCAAAAAACGTAAGTTTTAATTAGGAAATATTTGACGTTACACCATGACGGGAAGGGATATTGGTATGAAAATTACAATTTATGATGTTGCAAAGAAAGCGGGTGTATCTATAGCTACTGTTTCAAAAGTAATCAATAATACCGGAAATATAGGAGAGGAAACAAGACAGAAAGTAAATGATGTTATTAAAGAATTAGAATATGTACCAAATTTAATGGCATCCGCTTTAACCGGTAAAAGAACTCAAACCATCGGTTTACTAATTCCTGATATTTCGAACCCATTTTTTTCCGCAATGGCAAGGTATATAGAAGACAGTGCCCATGAAAAAGGCATGAGTGTTATTATGTGTAGTATTGATGATAGTAGTGAAAAAGAGCAGAAATACATTGAATTATTGCAAAGAAAACAAATTGATGGGCTTATTGTTGCATCCCTTTTTTATAATGAAAATTTATTGAAGGATTTAATAAAAAAGGGAATTCCAGTGATTATGCTAGCCTATGATGATTCCACCTTTGATGTCTCTATTGTTTCTGTAGATGATTTTAAGGGAGGATATGAAGCAGCTTCCCATTTGTTTTCTAAAGGGCATCGAAAAATAGCAGTTATTGCAGAGCATACACATAGTAGTGATTTAAGATTGTACGGTTATCGAGTCGCTTTAGAAGGAAGAGGAATAGAATTTGATGAAAAGTTAATCTATAAAACATCTGCTTCGATTGAGAATGGGAAACGGTATTTTGAACAAATTTACATGGATATTCAACCTACCGCTATCTTTGCTTTTAACGATCTTCTAGCCATAGGTGTTATCAAAGGAGCAACAGAAAAAGGAATTCGTATCCCTGATGAATTGGCAATTATTGGTTTTGATAATACGATATTAGCATCGACTACTGTACCCGGTTTAACAACTATCGCACAACCGATAAAAGAAATGGCACTGAAGACGGTAGAAATATTGATTGAAGAGATTTATGAACAAAAGCGAACGAAAAAAAGATTTTTATTTGATCCGGAGTTAATTATTCGAGGTACAACATAATGAAACTAAATGGTTAATCAAGAATTTATATATTTTAATAGACGATGTATGAGTTCTGCACGGGATTCTAAAAAGTATAATCACAATGAATAAGTTTATATTTAAATGTGAAAAAACATTCAGTTGGATACGGAGCATCACTAGAAATTATTCGGTTTGTGGTGCTTTGAAGAACTGAACTAGTATCTTAGAATGAAAAAAAATGATGTTATTTTAATCTGTAAAACTAATCTCGAAAAAGGAAATTGAATATTCGACACGCAATAGTCGAATAATAGTTTTTGTTAATTGATGCTATATAACAATCCCTCTTGTTCTTCTTGACATTTTATATTAGTACGGTATAAGTCATATGTTTTTTTCTTTCATTTCCTCTGTTATTTTAATCTGTGATTGATTTCTATTTATACAGAATGCATATAAAATGAATCGGTAAACACTGTATGATATTGTTGAGTTTACAATGGTAGATAGATAGATTAGGTTTATTAATATCTATAAACAATAAACTATCGGTAATGTTTTGTTAACCTTTTGGATAACTTATGGTATGCTTTGTTCAGGAAAAGAAAAACAATACTCACATCAAATGAAATAATATCATTATTATTCAAGAGTGTATGAGTAATTGTTCGATTTTTCGATAGGGACTCTAATTGAAAACCTTATTATTTATTGATAACAGACTAAGGTTCATAAGTGCTTATTCCTAAATCATGTAACATTAGTAGTTAAATAGGACTGTTGATGAAATGAACGCAGTGTGGAACTTGTTATCAAAGTGAAGGAGCATAGTGATGCCTCTTATAAAAGTTGATTTAATAAAAGGTAGAAAACCAGAAGAAATCAAACAAATTTTAGATGTTGCACACCAAGTGGTTTTGGAAGCGTTT
>Ga0079226_10002437_pt1 | contig 14366 bp, 15 predicted proteins | sample Poulit2014_FD_76345 | JGI IMG/M metagenome (GOLD analysis project Ga0079226, IMG submission 76345) | Agricultural soil microbial communities from Georgia to study Nitrogen management - Poultry litter 2014 | ecosystem: Environmental > Terrestrial > Soil > Agricultural land | place: USA: Georgia... | reverse complement strand
CTGGGCACGAATTGATTGGGACATCTTACAAAAAATCTCCCTCCGAATTACAAGCGAAGTTGAACAGGTCAACCGTGTCGTGTATGATATTACCGGAAAACCGCCGGGGACGATTGAGTGGGAATAGTAGAAGGAGAGCTGAAACCCCTTTGTTTACAAGGGTTTCGGCTCTTTACTCTATTTTCATTGCATTGTTATTGCATTATTTGCTTCAAAGTCCTTACGCAAATATTGAACTGTGAATTGATTCTTGGGTGATGTATCTTCATTTTCTGTTGCTGTTTGATAAGACAAAATACCCTCTAATTTATGAGCGACCTCAAAATTACTGTTTGGATACAAATGTCCGTATGTGCCGAGTGTCGTTTCAATATCTTCATGTCCTAGGCGGTCTTTAATAATTAATGGGTTTTCTCCCATACTGATAAGCAAAGAAGCATGAGAGTGTCTTAAAGCATGTAATCTAATTCGATGAACCCCAGCTTTTTTTGAAAAACGTGTAATGGCATGAGATAATGTATGCTTTTGTGTTGGAACGCCATTATAGCTCATTACAAAATTGGTTTGAACGACAGATTGCTGCACATTCTTCCATTTGCGGAGTAAAGTTAATGTATCCCCATCTAATGCAATATGACGAACGCTAGCTTTTGTTTTCGGCTCTACAAAAGAATAGTTATCCAAATTCTTATAGTAAAGTGTTTTATCAATAGATAACACACCAGCGTCAAAGTCAATATCTTCCCATTGAATTGCAGTGGCTTCTCCAATTCTCATGCCTGTCATAAATAAAAACCATAACGAGATAAATAAAAAATGTTGATAGTAGTCTTCCTTATAGAAAAGAGAGATAACTTCTTCAAATTCTTCTTTTGTCCAAAAATCTATTTTTGTTTTTGTCTTTTTCACATTTCCAACAATTTTCGATGGATTACTTTCAGCTAATCCTAAGACAACGGCTCGATCCATTGCCATGGAAAACAGCCCTTGAACATTTCTAATATAAGAAGAACGATACTTCTTTTTAGATAACGCTAATTGCCATTTTTGAACATGAATCGGGGTAATTTCTGTTGTGATTAAGTTATCAAAAAAGGTGAAATGTTTTCTAACAGTCGGTAATCGATTATCGTACGTTCTTCCCTTTACCTGTGTTTTATACCAGGGTAGGAAAATATCTTCAATAAACTGTTGAAATAAAATATCATTTTGCTTTTCTTCTAATGCGTCTGACTTTGTTAGTAATAACCTCGAATATTCTTCCCTTGCTTCTTTTTTAGTCTTAAAACCACTGCGATACTTCTGAATTTGCTTGCCAGTGATGGGATGGTAGCCTAAATTTGCCCTAAAATAATAAGTCCCGTTCTTTGCCTTTTTAACGATATCTTTAGCCATGATTTCACTCCTTACGCAATTAGTGCAAGAAGTACAAATCACACATCTAAAGTTATCCCTAACACTTCCTCTACAGCTTCTTTAGGAACACGATCCAACTTTTTAGATTGATAATACGTATGTCCCTTTGAAATCATTAATTTTTTACATTCTCGAATGATATCAGCTGAAAAAGAAGGACCATAACCTAGCGCTATCAAGTCTTTTTTAGTGAATGTGACCATATGAACTCCTTTCCATAGACTAGGATATGCTATTTGATATCTGTCTATTATTATATCGCGTCTCCAAAACTAATTCTAATAATTGCGTGAATTTGGCTCTTGCACTAAAATAAAAAGGTTCTTTTGTCATAACTTGATAGTTACTTTAACTTATCTTATCTTATCTTGCTAAACTGAATATCAAAATCAGACGGCTGTCGGTAACAGCTCCACGGGAATTTCACCCCTGCAAGTACTTCTTCCAGCCCTACTCATTGTGTGCGACGCTTCAAACGCTCGAACCATGACGATAGGGGAGTATCATTATCCATACTGATGGGTTATCGCCAGCAATCCACCATAATTGCATTAGATTCATAGATTTTATCGCTCGTTTCCATAGAAAGTCATGGCGTATGAATCAAGTGGCTTATCATCAGTAGAACGTATCTGATTTTTTGATTATACTGCACGGCGTTATCTTCCGTGCTTTCTTTGTCAAAGAACAAATATATGATTATTGAAAGGGAAAACCTAACCATTATTTAGTTAAATCATGAAAGCTAAAACAGATTGTATCAGCTTTGAACGCAAGCGATCATGTGTATCTTCGTCGATGCCCCAATAAGTATTCCCATGTTCATCACGGAGCTTACGCATGGATAAGCTTGTCATATAGCTTCCATAATGTAGAACAACCACTTTCATTGCTTTGGCTTCACCCTTATTTGCAGCTAAAATAATTGGGTGTGGCAATAAGCCACGTTCGTTATTTTCAGTATTAGAATTAATCATCCCATTCATCTGCATGTTCCTCCAAAAACCGTTTTAACCGTTCAAAAGAGCTTGTCCTTCTATACTGAACTGTACTGCGTGGAATATCGAGCAGTTGGCCAATTTCCACATCAGACAATTGAAAAAAGTAGTATAACAGGACAGTGATACGCTTTTCTTTTGGCAAGGTACGCATTGATTCAGCAAGCAATTTCGGAGTGATTTTCTTTCCAGCCACTTGAAAACTTTGTCCTTCATCTCCTTCATATTGCTTATCTAAGGTGAAAAGTTGATTTTCTTCCTGTGGTGTGAGATCAGAAAACGTCATCTCCTTTGCCTGTTGTTGTCGCTTTTCGTTGTAAATATTAATTGCTTCATTCTTCAATACACGTTTACAAAAGGCATTAAATGCACAGCGAACTTGCCAATCGGTACGATCTGGTTCTATCATGCAATTCCTCTCCCTTCGCAACTACAAAGGTGGGTGATGATTTCCCCTTTCATAACCTTCAACAAGATTTTTTATGAAATGCCAAATATTTCAGGAAACTTTTGAGGAAAATAAAAAACCAACTGAAGTAAGACAGTTGGATGCTAATTTTCAAACGTTATTTTATTAATTATTCGAGCTTCATTTATGAGGATAACTTTTTAAAATAGGGTTTATTATTAAAGTCCTCAAATATGAACATTTAAATCTAGCTCACGCCAATAAAAAGTTCCTATAAGTTCTTTTATCAAAACGTCTTTAGCTCGCTTCAAATAAGTGATGTTTAAAGCTATATTTTTACTTTTATAGAGCATCCGTTTGCAATCATAATCAACCTCTTATTAGATTTAAAATAATTTTGGCTTAATATTGCTGCGTTGTTGATGATCGTTCATTATCTTCTTTCAATGTAAAGGAGTAAAACGCATATCTGAAAATAAAATTATGACTTTATCGTACAAAAGATAAACTTGATAAGAAACAAAGGACTTTGAATAAGCCCTTTGTTTTGGTATCAGAAGAAGTTTACAACCGCTTCAATCATTAAGCCTCTTTTTGTTGTTTATCGTTCTTCTGTTCTGTAGTATCACAACAGCCTTCTTCATTGTTTTTTACTTCTTCAATTTCAATGCTGCAACAATCCTTATTGGACTTAGAAAACAAATCTTTAAGTCTTGATTTTTTATCTGCCATGAATATCACCTCCTTTAAAGGACAACTTGCACTATAAGTCCCGTGCTAATAGCAACTACTAAAATGGAAATTACAAATGCAACTACTAATTTTCGTTTAAACAATTTACTTAATAAAATGACCTCTGGAATACTTGCTCCAGCACCGCCGATTAGGAGTGCAATGACAGTCCCTAATCCCATTCCTTTGCTTACTAAAGCCCCTGCGATTGGTAAGATTGCTTCTGCACGAATGTACATGGGGATACCAATAACTGATGCGATTGGAATTGCCCAAGGATTATCGCCCCCTGCATACTTAACAATTAGATCCTGTGGAACAAAGTCATAAATAAATGCTCCTATAAATACACCGATCGCCAAATACGGTAACAATGGATAGAAGAATGACCAAGCATCCTGCAAAGCCAATTTCCATTTGGAAATATTATGTTCGTTTGAAGAAGAACTTTTTCTTACAGTAACGTTTTTAACTGAACGCTTTAGTCCCAAAGCCTCCCAGATGACACCTATAAGAATTGAAAATATCGCGACAACTACTGCATAAATCAATGTTAGTTTCCATCCTAATAAAGTCCAAAGTAATATAAGAATCACTGGATTTAAAAGGGGTGAAGCAATCAAAAAAGACATAGACGGACCGAATGGAGCCTTGGAAGACAACAATCCTGCCAGGATAGGTATCGTTGAACAAGAACAAAAGGGTGTTAAGGCGCCTAGACCCGTGCCATAAAGGTAACCACTCCATTTATTCGGTCGATCAAGGACACGTTTAATCCGATCTTCTGTAACCTTTTGTTGCAGCCAACTTACTAAAAAACTGATGAAGATAAAAAGTACTGTCAATTCTACAAAAAGTGTTAAAAAAGTTTGTAGAAAGTGTAAAAAGTTATCCATGCTTTTCCTCCTGTATTATTAATCAACTTTTCTTGATTTATTAATCAATAAAATTTGATTAACAAGGTAATAAGTAAGACACTTGTTAAAAAATTTTACAACAAGTATCTTCGGTTAGAACAAGCTGTACTTGATCTTCGTTAATTCTATAATAATTCCAGGTTCCATGCTTTTCTGAAATCAGTATGTTAGCATTTACTAATCTTTTTAGATGATAAGAAAGTTTAGATTGCTTTAAATCTAATTTTTCTTCTAAATCACAAACGCATAAGTTTTTATCTGGACTTTTATTAATTTCATTTAAAATCTTAAGTCTTATTTTATCAGCCAATGCGTTAAACATATTCTCATAAAAATCAAGAGCTTCATCATTACTTAATTCTTTTACATTTTTAATTAGTTCCATATTTTTCCCCTCCATCAATAAATCAATTTTTCTTGATATATAAAATGTAAGTGAAGATTATAAATTTGTCAAGGCTTAATGCTTAATTACCTTTTAAATATGGAGAGTATCCTAATTTATATTCAAGACAATTCAAAGTCTTCTCTTATTAACCTTAAAATTAATCATATAACGTAATGTAGTTCATAAATAAATGTATAGACACATATCTATATAGATGTTAATCTATATTTATTAATTTTGATGCAGGAGGGATATATGTGAACTATAAAGATCTATCTAGCACATTAAAAATTTTAGCTGATGCTAGTCGATTAGAAATATTAGACTTATTATCGTGTGGTGAATTATGTGCATGTGATTTATTAGAGCATTTTCAGTTCTCACAGCCGACCTTAAGTTATCATATGAAATATTTAGTGCAAAGCAAGTTTGTTATTTCTCGCAGGGATGGAACCAAGACAATGTATAGTCTTAATCATGAACTTATCGCTGATGTTACTGAGCAACTTTCTTTATTAGGTTCTAGCCATACACCATGTATATGTGAAAATATACAAAAAGGTGTGTGTGAATCATGACAGTATTAGCTATTCTAATCTTTGTATTAACGTTAACTTTTGTAATTTGGCAACCTAAAGGGTTAGATATTGGTGTTACAGCTATATTAGGGGCAATTCTCGCAATTATAACAGGTGTTGTATCATTTCCAGATGTAGTAGAAGTAACAGGTATAGTTTGGAATGCTACTCTTACTTTTGTTGCAGTAATTATGATTTCATTGATTTTAGATGAAATTGGATTCTTTGAGTGGTCAGCAAGGCATATGGTTTTGGCTTCAAAAGGAAACGGTGTAAAGATGTTTATTTATATTTCTTTATTGGGTGCTATTGTTGCCGCGTTTTTTGCTAATGATGGGGCAGCACTGATTCTAACACCTATCGTATTAGCCATGGTTAGAAATCTGAACTTTGAAGAAAAATTCATCTTTCCATTTGTTATTGCAAGTGGTTTTATTGCAGATACTACGTCTCTTCCACTTATTGTAAGTAATCTAGTGAATATTGTATCAGCAGACTACTTTAATATAGGATTCTTAGAGTATTTTGGCAGGATGATTATACCTAATCTGTTTTCACTTGTAGCAAGTATTTTAGTTTTATGGTTATACTTTAGAAAAGCTATACCTAAGCATTTTAACGATAATGAATTACAAGCCCCAATAGAAGCAATAAAAGATAGAAAGCTATTTAAATATTCATGGTTTGTTTTAGGAATCTTGTTTGTTGGATATTTAACAAGTGAATTTATAGCTATTCCTGTGTCGATAATTGCAGGAATTATAGCTATTGTATTTTTACTAATGGCTAGAAAGTCACAAGCAGTAAATATTCGTCAAGTCATAGTGGGTGCGCCTTGGAATATTGTAGTTTTCTCCATAGGTATGTATCTTGTTGTATTTGGACTAAAAAATGCAGGTATCACAACAATATTAGCAAGTGTACTGACATCTTTCAGTGATAACGGACTATTTACAGGTATTATGGGTATGGGGTTTATTTCGGCTTTCTTATCTTCCATTATGAATAACATGCCAACAGTATTAATTGATGCTATCGCCATTGATCAGGCAAGTGTTACTGGTTTATTAAAAGAAGGTTTAGTATATGCGAATGTTATCGGTTCTGACTTAGGTCCAAAGATTACACCAATTGGATCTTTAGCTACACTTTTATGGTTACATGTTTTGTCTCAAAAAGGCATGAAGATATCTTGGGGGACTTATTTTAAAACGGGTATCGTAATCACCACTCCTGTATTATTTTTTACACTAATTGGATTGTATTTAACATTATTAATATTTTAAGAGAGTAGGCAATTTATATGGCAAACAAGATTATTTATTTTATTTGTACTGGCAACTCCTGCAGAAGTCAAATGGCAGAAGGGTGGGCTAAGAATATTCTAGGGGAGGAATGGGATGTTTATTCAGCTGGTATTGTGGCTCATGGGGTTAACCCGAATGCTGTTGAAGCTATGAAAGAAGTGAACATTGATATTTCTAATCAAACTTCTGATATTATAAATCCAGAGATTATAAAGAAATCATCTCTAGTTGTAACGTTATGTAGTGATGCTGATAATAATTGTCCGATATTACCCCATAACGTACCCAAAGAACACTGGGGATTTGATGATCCTGCCGATAATGAATGGCCAGTATTTCAAAGAGTTAGGGATGAAATGGGAAAAAGAATTCAAGAGTTTGCAGACGAGGGAAAAGAATTCAAAAGCCATCATTAATTTTGATGGCTTTTTTGTAAAATGTAATTGTGTGGAAAGAGCCGCATCTACACGCTGTTTTACTTACAAATAATGGGGATATTTATATCTGTACAAATGAGATTTATTATTCTTATCCTACAATCATCCAGTTAGTATCTTTCTCTAATGTTAATACATATTGTGAAACTTGCGTTGCTTTCGTTGTTTCATCCAAATATTTCACCGATAACCAAACTTGCACCTGATCCCCAGACTGTTGGAATACAGGATTAATCAACTCTGAAAACGTATAATCCTTGCCAATCTGTGGTAGGGCATTATTTGTTACATAATAAGCCAGTTCTTTATCGGTCGCAGTAGGATAAAACGCAAAAAACGTTTCTAAAAACTCCGTCACTTCCTGTGCTGTATCAGAATCAACTGTCCCATTGCTTTCTGGCTGTTTTGGTTCATAATCAGATTTTTGTGGTTGATTCCATAATGTTGGATTTTGGGTAATCACCAGATTGTCCGTATCATCTTGATGGAGGAGAATACGGTAGGTGGCGTGATTCCATTCGCTATCTTTTTCTTCCGTGATCTTTTGATTGATGGTATAAACGACAGCATAGGTATTCTCACTTTCTTGTGATACCGACCAGATTTTAATCCGACTTACACTAGAACTGGTGGGAATATCATCTCGAATCATATCCGTATTTAAGGCTTGCAATTCCTCTGTCAAATAATTGTTTACTTTTTCTTCCCGCTGTTCTATGGATTCTTGTTTGTTTTCCCATGTGTAATAATCTTTCACAAAGTTTTTTGTAAAGCTCTCAATCGCATTCGTATCCACAATGGTGTTTTCAACAATTTCTTTTTCATGAACCGTGTGCTGATCAATCGCTGTAAAGTTTTTATAGATACCAAAAGCAAGACTGCCAATGAGTAGTATCCATAAAATAATCACTGACTTTTTTCGAGTACCGACCATCCTTATTTTCAATTTTTTACGTTCCTTTTCTGTTTCCTGTTTTTCTTTTTTCTTAAAAAGGCCTTTCATCAGTGTCATCCTTTCATACGTTTATTGTTTAATACGCCCAGCTCCAATTAAATGTTTTTGCCAGTATGATAAGGTCAAATCGGCATAACCAACGGGATCTCCCGCATTATACATTTGGTTATTTCCAAGGTAGATTCCAACATGGGTGACATAGGTTCCGGCATTATATGTCGAATGGAAAAACACCAAATCCCCAGGTTTTGCTTGTGATAAAGGGATGTGTTCAGTCGCATCATATTGTTGCTGTGCTGTTCTAGGCAGGGATATACCTGCTTTATCGTAACTCCATTGTGTCAGTCCACTACAATCAAAAGAGGTACGTGGATTGTCTCCACCAAAGACATAGGGATAACCTTCATACTTTAAAGCTTCATCCATCACAAGCTGAACGGTTTCATCGTCAAACTTGGGAGAAGTAAAATACTGATTGACCAAGTCGATATAAAACATGTTTCCATAGCTATAACGCCATCCACCATTTTTATTTACTGCTATCGGATTAGAATAAGTGACTTTGCTGCCGCCTGAGCGATCCTTCGCAAAACTTTCTGCAAGTTCAAAATGGTATGCTTTTCCCTTTTTTGCGACATAATCAATAAACCCGCCTCCATAGTTATACGCCTGAATGACTGTACGCTCATCAACATCATTTGTTTCCGCAGATTGTAACAATTCCGCAAAATATTTCGTCCCTTGTTTAATCGATGCTTCGGTATCCAAAGTATTGGGTGGAAGTCCCAACGATTCACTACTCTGCATTACATCTTTCAAGTTACCGCCACTTTCTACTTCGATAATGGCAAGTAGAGTAGAAACATAGTCACTCACGTCATATTTGTTTGCATACTTTTCCACCATCGGTTGGTGCTTTAACACATCTTGGGATACGGATACCCCACCTTCATGATCTAAAGGCACATCATTGTCCGAAGAATCTTCCTCATTAGAAATAAAAATCGCCACAAACACCAACAACCCAAACAAGGCAAGAAAACCCAATCCCCAGGCAATGAGCATCACTTTTAGTCTGATCAGCTTCATGGGCGTTTCCCCCTATCAGTTCGCATTGGTCGTTGAATGGGTTGTTTTTGTTTGGTACGTTTTAATGGTTTGGACGGACGTTTGATAACTTGTCGCTTGTTTTTCGAGCGTCTTTCAGATAAGGGAGAGGAAGTTGCCTTCCCATGTTGTTTGGATGTATCTAAATCCATGGAACGATAATGATTTTTGCTTTCTTGACCTGATAATGGCTGATGGTTATTTTGTTGTTGGATGCGATTTGTTTGATTAACAGCAGGTCTTGTTTTTTGTTGAACGGATACATTCTTTGATCTATTTTGGTTATTGTTTGTCCTATCTTGAGTAAGAGGTCTATGGTTTTTAGTGCTTTGTTGGGATGCAGGTTGACTTTTACGTTTTTCATCTAATGCCATTCGCTTTTCAGAAATCGTTTGGCGATGGGTGGCACTACGATTTTTTTGTGCTTGCTGTCGTTTCTCTTTGGCTTGTGACATCCCTTTTTTAAAATCCTTGGTAGGACGTTGTAGTTGCTCTTTTCCTTGTTCCACTACATACGCTGTAGTCGTTGGTAAATCACGTGCTTGCTGTTTACGATGCTGGATATTTTCATGCATGCGATTTTTGGTATCCAACATCTTTCCAGTCATTTGACCGACCTTATGACTCATAGAGAGTGCCTTGGGTGAACCTTTATGGTTGGAATTATTTGTGCCATCTACATTCTTGTTTGGTCGATTGTGAGAACGTGCTCCTTTTGTCTTGTTTGTTTTATCTGAATATAACTTACCAGCGGCAGCTCCAGCTGTTGCTCCAGCAAGCGTGCGTCCGAGTGTACGTTGTAATCGGCGACTGCCACGATTGAACATGCGGTATGGTCGACGCATCACATGACGACCCATATGTTGGGAATCATTGCTTTGTAGTCGAAACATGCTCATGATGTCCCCAAGTTTCATGTAAATCCCTGCAAAAGTTACAATTTGTAAAAAGGCAATCAAGAAAAATGGATAACTTGTCGTTAAACTATAAAGCATGGAAGAGATACTAAAGGCAACCGTAATAATCAATGTGATGCCCGCCCGAAGCATAATCACATTAAACAATTTCATAATCGCTTGTTTTCCCATGCTTTCAAAGGTTGGAATCATGGACAGTAAAAAACTTATCGGAAGAAACATCGCAAAAATGATAAACAGAATTTGCGAGAATATCATAATGCCTGAAAGCAGAAAGACAAAAATAGAAATCCCGATGTTGAACAGAAATAAAAAGAAGACCATGCCCAAGCGTGTGGTGGTCTTCGTAATCGTCAAATTTTTGTTGTCATGGTCTTCAATTTCTGCCTTGACGGCATCTTCCCGGTCTTTTCCATTATTTGTATCAGGACTGATAGAGACGATATTATCTACACGATCTTCTCCGATCGTTTCCTTATCTGAATCATCAAATTGTAACAGTAACCAAGGCTGTTCCACTTGAATGGAAAACAAGTTATTCCGAATCATATCGACACTGTCCTTCCCCCGGCTATCCGAGTTTGGCATCACAATTTTCGTTCCGAGATCCAGACTTGCTTCACTAATATCCGCTGAAAAGTCATTGATTTTTGTGATATAGGTTGGAGCATAAGCAATAAAGGACGCTGATAAAATAAACACGACTAAGAAGTTGAGAATCGCTCGAATTGCTTTGGTGGTTTCCCGTTTCATTAATCCCGTATAAGCTACGTAAATTCCGATGATTAAAATGAAAAGAAGCAAGAAACCTACATAAAAGCCTGAACTGCTGAAGCCGCTGGCGGTAATCCCGGCTAATGTCTGCATATTTTCGCCAATCGCATCCGCTGTTTCCGAGATAAAGTCGAGCGAATAGGATTGTTCCACAAGGTAACCTGTGGCATTTGACAAATACAAACTAATCGTCCAAATAAAATTCGTGATGGTATAGAGTCCATACATCACTTGTTTACCGATCCCATCATTCCAATTCCACGGGAGCCAATCCCAACCAGTATCCACATAAAAATCAAGTTGATAATAATCTAGCGGATATTCCGAATACAAATTATCTCCTGATACGGTATCATCGACTAAGCCAGCCGCATGGGCGACAGTACCCAGCAAAAGAAGCAATAAAAAAACGGCAGCACCTGTTAGTACCACCGTCAGAACAATCTTTTTCCATTTTTGTTTGTTCACATTGTCACCGCCTTTCTTCCTTTCTGATGGGTGGGCGTGTATCAAAGGCATCGAATAAATCTTCAAAGACAGGATGCACCTGAATAATCCCCACACGTCCATATAAATCTTGCATGATGCATTGTCCATTTTCCAATTCCCGAAGCCGTCTCTGATTGCCTTCATCTTCCGCATCCACACCGAAAAAAGCAAGTGTTTTTTTAATTTCATTCATATCTGTGGAACGAAAAGCAAATTTGAGTCCAATATTATTTTTCAGTTTTTCATCGGTTAAATCATCCGCATTCTGCGTAACAAAATAGACGCCCGCATTCATCGCACGACCTGCACGCACTAATTTATTGGATAATGTCTTTCCTTGGGCGACTTGCAGGAAGGACCAAGCTTCATCTAAGTCTACAATTTTAAAGACACTTCGGTCAGAATGGATAAAATCCAATGCAAAAGTCGAAATCACAATCAACATGGCAACACTAAGGAGTTCCATTGTCGTATATTCTTCAAAACTGGTCTCTGCATCGGGTAATACTAAATCTGCTACTTGCATCATGTTTAACTGCTTTTCCAAACTAATCGAGCTTTCCACTGTTCCATCCGAAAATAAAAGGTGGGCAAAGTCATAATCTGTGAAACTTTCAATGTGATCTGCGATGGTTGCCGCCAGTGGGTTTGGGTCACTTCTTAATTCTTGAATAACCAATAATAAACCTCGTTCTTCTTGTTGGGTAACTGCCCGGATTGCTTTTCGCAAAACAGGGAACCTTTCACCATCCCTGCTGGATATACCCGTAAGAAATGTAAGAATATCAATTGCCAGGCTTTCCGAATCCTTTTTCTTATTCATAATGACGTAAGGATCAAGCAAACCTTTATTATTTTCTTCACTCGTTAAATTAACGATATTAATTTCATGCGCCATATCAGGCAACGTTTCTTTCCAATTTCCCCGTTCTGCTTTTGGGTCAACAATTAAGGCTTGACCACCAAAAAGCACCGCATAATACACCAAAAGATTATTGGAAAACGACTTGCCACCACCAAGTGAACCTAAGAAAGCGGCAGCCAGTGCATTAGTAACGGAACCTTTCACGCCTTGACTGGCAAGGCTTGGGTTGAGATAGACGTTTCTTCCAGTATCCAAATTATAACCAAAATATATCCCTTCTGTTTCTCCTAGCATTTGTGTTGCACCAAACCCAAGTCCTGCTAAGAAATCAGATGTGACATATTGAATATAATCATTCATATACCGTTTACTGGCAGGAATAAATTCACTATGCAAACCGAGCATATCTCCAAATGGACGAACGAGCTTCACGTTTAAATCATCATAAAAGTCTTTCACCTCATTGCAACGCTGTTTCAATTCATCTTTACTGGAAGCAGATACTCGAATTACATAGCTTAACTTGTACATCGATTCTTTACTTTGGTCGAGCACATCTTCCAGTTCATTTACTTGTTCCAATGCTTCCACCACGTTGTTTCCTGTTTCGTTATCGGATTCCCAAGCATGGTTATCCAAATCCTTGAGTTCTTTCTTCTTATTTCGTACCGTGGACAATGCTTTTTTATTCGTGACAATTTCCACATTCATGGACGTATCGATTGGAAAATCAAACTGTTGTTGTTGATAATAAAAGATTTCATCCGATGGAAAGTCCAAATCACCAACAATTGAATTGATTGTAAAATAGGCGACATACATGCTTTCATCTTCCTGTTCAATTTTCAAATACCGCTGATTTTCTTCAATCAGACAACGGGTCGGTTTGATTAAGTCATAGCGTTTAACGAGTGTTTCCTTTTTTAATTTCTGCAAGGGAAGGGGATAGTTATAGCCGTCATATGCCATTCCTGTTTGCCCGTGAAGATGTTCCAGCAAATAACCAAAGTCATTTTTATTTAACGGACGGATTTTGAAACGTCTAGCAATTTTGTTTTGTAATAAAGACTCCATTTTGAGAAAACGTGACACTTCACTATGGGGCATGGAAACAAAATCCCCCATTAGTTGATGGTTTACATCACGAACAAAGGAAGACAGAGAAGCCATGACAGACTTTCCCATCGATTTCATATTCACTTCTTCTTCATTTAATAAAAGTTTAAATCCGATAAAGAAGCGATAGTCCACTTGATGTTCCCCTATCATGGAAACAAGCGCTTCCGACTGATCATCAATCCGTTCATACGCAATGTCTTGTAAACGTCCTGATACTATCTCTTTGCTTCGTTCCTGTACAGTGCGGATACTGCTTGCTGTACTGATTTGTAAAGCATGAATTTTCCCGTCCTGATTTTGTGCAATCAATTGACGAAAATGATCATGTACTTGCATCTTTTCCTCTGGTGAGAGAAACGAATAATTGTAGGGGAGCAGTTCATAGTAAGCAAGGCATTCCCCATCATGGTTAAAGACAAGATTATTTTCAATATATTTAATCGGATAACGCATGAATTTCACTCCTAACCGCCGTCAAATTTTCATTTACCTGCATCTTTTGCAACTTAACTGGCTTCCCTGCATAGGTGACTTTTGGCCGAAATAAATACGACAGTAATGCTTTAAGAAAACGGTATGGCTTTTTTCCGTCAAATGTTTTCTGGCTCATAAACCAAGTCAAGCCAACAGGAATCTCAACATATTTTAACAATACCCCATCAATTAAAGAGAGTGGAGGAAGGCTTCCCAATAACATCACAAGTAAGAGGGAGAGGACAAACCACGTCATTTGGTTAAACGTCACTGGAAAAGGTAATCGAAAGTCATTGATTGCATAAATTACTTTTTCAACTGACCAAATACGTGTATAACTTTTTAATTTTTTCATATAGAACTCCTTGTATATTATATTTAAGGTTTTAGTCTTCCGACTTTGAAAGGAAAACCTTATGAACCTGAGTAATTTTCCAGTTGGTATTTCCTCAATTATTTGAGAAAATATACTTAATGGATTGAG
>Ga0079226_10002436_pt1 | contig 14369 bp, 10 predicted proteins | sample Poulit2014_FD_76345 | JGI IMG/M metagenome (GOLD analysis project Ga0079226, IMG submission 76345) | Agricultural soil microbial communities from Georgia to study Nitrogen management - Poultry litter 2014 | ecosystem: Environmental > Terrestrial > Soil > Agricultural land | place: USA: Georgia... | reverse complement strand
CTATCCATAAAAATAAAATCATAAGGATCTGTCAAAGTTGGTAAAATATCAGCTGCTTGTCCTTCTAATAAAGTAATCTTATCTTCTAATCCTAGTTTTTGATAAGTTATTTTGGCAGCTTGAATCATCTGATCATAGCGATCAATCGTGGTTACATGTCCATTATCAGTAATCGTTTGTGCCATTAAACTAGAAGAAAAACCAATGGCCGTACCAATTTCTAAAATATTTGTAGGGTTTAAATGTCTTAATAAAAACTGCAAAAAAACAACCGTTTCGTGTGGGATGATAGGGACACCGTCTTCATAAGCTTGACGTTCAATCTCTCCAAGTTTTCCAGGAAGTTGTTTTTGTTCGTGACGTAAGTAGTCGACAAGTTCTGGCTTGACGACTGGGCGATGCATCATTTCATTTTGCATGGGGATCCTCCTTGCTTTAAAAAGCTTGTTATTTCTATTATATGAATTTTTCAGTTTATCTGCAATGGATTCATTTAGTGATTATTGAGAAAAGTAAAAAAATAAAATTCATTGAAACCGTTGACAGAATGAAAAGCTTATATTATAGTATATGTACGGACAACTTTGAAAGGAAAAACTGTTTATGAAACCTAAATACGAACAACTTGCAGACAACTTAAGAAAACAGATCCTTTCTGGTGTTTATCAAAAGAATGAATTAATTCCTTCTGAGAATAAATTGCAAGAAAAATATGGCTTAAGTCGTTATACAGTTCGTCAAGCTATTGGAGTTTTAGTGGAAGAAGGTCTTTTGCGAAAAGAACGAGGAGCAGGGACTTTTGTTTCAAAAATCGATCAGGGAACAAAAACCATCGGCGTCATTATGACTTATTTATCAGATTATATATTTCCTTCCATTATACGTGGTTTAGAAAAAGAATTGTCACAACAAGGGTATTCCCTAATTTTAGGAACAACCAATAATGATCCAGACCAAGAAAAAGCTTGTTTAAAACGAATGTTGAATCAAAAGGTAGATGGTTTTATCATTGAGCCTACAAAAAGCAATCAGTATAATCCGAATCTTGCCTATTATAGTATGATTAAAGAACGAAATATTCCTGTTTTAATGATTAATGCCTATTATGAAGCTTTGGAAGTTCCTAATATTTGTGTGAATGATACTAAATCTGGTTACTTGGCGACAAAATATTTACTTAATCATCATCATGAGCACATCTTATTGGTGACTAAAATTGATGACTTGCAAGGAAAATACCGCTTGAAAGGATTTATTAAAGCTATTCAAGAATGTGGGAAAACTTTCGAGCCCGAAGATATTATCACTTACACAACTGAGTCACGTGAAGAAATGATTGCAAAAGTTGTTAAGCGTTTTGAGAAGGCTCAAAATGTGCCTACTAGTATCGTAGCCTATAATGATGAAATGGCAACTTCATTGATTCAAGCACTATTAGAAAAAGGTTACAAGGTTCCAGAAGATGTTTCCGTTATCGGAAATGATGATTCTGCGTTAAGTCGAAATGGTCAAACAAAATTGACGACTTTCACCCATCCAAAAGAAAAAATGGGTGAACTCGCAAGTCAATATATTATAAAAGCAATTGAAGGACAACAGATTGACAGTTTTTATTTTGAACCAAAAATTGTGGAACGAGAATCTGTGCGTTCAGTTGATAAAAAGTAAAGGAGAGAAAGAAATGGCGGTAAACGAAGAGATTCAGCAAGAGAAGACTTTTTTAGGAATTGAATTTGGTTCGACACGAATCAAAGCTGTTTTGATCGATGAAAACTTCCAGACAATCGCATCTGGTGGCTTTGATTGGGAAAATCAATTGCAAGATGAGATGTGGACGTATTCGATTGATTCAATTTGGGAAGGCCTGCAAGCAAGTTATAAAGAAATGGCAGATTCCTTTAGCAAAGAATATGGGAGTCCTTTAACGACAATTGGAGGCATTGGTTTTTCGGCAATGATGCATGGGTACATGGCCTTTAATAAAAAGGATGAGTTATTGGTTCCCTTTCGAACTTGGCGAAATTCGACCACTGGCCAAGCTGCCAAAGAATTAACCGAGCTCTTTCAATATAATATTCCTGAACGCTGGAGTATTGCTCATCTTTATCAGGCTATTTTAAACAAAGAAGAACATGTCGCTGATGTGACTTTCTTTACAACCCTAGCTGGGTATGTTCATTGGCAATTAACTGGAGAAAAAGTTTTGGGAATTGGTGATGCTTCAGGAATGTTTCCAATTGATACGACAACTAAAAGTTTTGATGGGAAAAGGATTGCCCAATTTGATGAACTAGTAAAAGCTAAAAATTATCCTTGGCAATTAAAGGAATTGTTCCCAACAGTTTTAGTTGCTGGACAAGAGGCTGGTCAACTGACAGAAAAGGGAGCGAAACTATTAGATCCGACAGGTACCTTACAAGCTGGTATTCCTTTTTGTCCTCCTGAAGGGGATGCAGGAACGGGGATGACAGCTACCAACAGTGTGGCTGAACGAACCGGAAATGTTTCGGCTGGAACCTCTGCTTTTGCGATGATTGTCTTGGAAAAACCAATGGAAAAAGTTCACCCAGAAATCGACTTAGTAACTACGCCTTCAGGAAGTTTGGTTGCGATGGTGCATACGAATAATTGCACGTCTGAAATCAATGCTTGGGTCAAATTATTTAGAGAATTTGCTGATTTAACGGGGAATAAAATCTCTGACAATGATTTATTTGCCACTTTATTTAATCAGGCCTTAAAAGGTGACTCAAACGGAGGAGATTTACTTTCCTATGGCTATTACTCTGGCGAAAATATTACGAATTTAACAGAAGGTCGTCCTTTATTTGTACGTAAACCAGACAGCAACTTCAATTTAGCAAATTTCATGCGGATGCATTTGTTTAGTGCTTTTGGAGCGATGAAAATTGGCATGGATATTTTGGTATCTGAGCAAGTTGAAATCGACTCGATTGTAGGACACGGTGGCATTTTCAAAACACCTGAAGTCGCACAAAAAATATTAGCTGCCGTTATGCAGGCACCGGTAACCGTCATGGAAACTGCTGGTGAAGGAGGTGCTTGGGGGATTGCTTTATTAGCTGCTTATATGATTGAGAAAAAAGCAGATGAAAGTTTAGAAGAATACTTAAATAAGAAGGTATTCGGTGGTGCCAAAGGAATTACGATTGCGCCAGAACAAGAAGATATTGATGGGTTCAATGAATTCATGAAAGACTATCAAGGCGGTTTACCAATCGAACAAGCAGCAGTCGATCATTTTAATTAAGAAAGAGGGGCTTATTTTGTTAGAAGCATTAAAAGAAGAAGTTTTTCAAGCTAATTTGGATTTACCTAAACATGGATTAGTCAAATACACCTGGGGCAATGTCTCGGCAGTTGATCGAGATAAAAAGTTATTTGTTATAAAACCTAGTGGTGTTGATTACGAAACGATGAAAGCCAGCGATATGGTGGTTTGTGATTTTGACGGAAATGTCGTTGAAGGAGAAATGAATCCATCTTCTGATACACCAACACATGCCATCTTGTATCAAAATTTTCCTGAAATCGGTGGAATTGTTCATACGCATTCGACTTGGGCTACGGCTTGGGCACAAGCTGGTTTAGATGTTCCTGCTATGGGGACTACGCATGCCGATACGTTTTACGGTTCGGTTCCTTGCGCCCGTTACTTGACGCAAGCAGAAATTGATCGAGGCTATGAGGCAGAAACTGGAAATGTGATTGTTGAAACCTTTAAAGAAAGAGAAATTGATCCAATGGCAATCCCTGCTGTTTTATTGCACGGTCATGGACCATTTACTTGGGGAAAAGATGCTGCCAGTGCCGTCATGAATTCAGTTGTACTAGAAGAAGTGGCAAAAACGGATTTTGTTGCTCGTCAATTAAATAGTTTTTCAGAAGAATTACCACAACGTGTTTTAGACAAACATTATTTACGTAAACATGGCGAAAACGCCTATTATGGGCAAAACAATAAATAAAAGAAGGGACGTTTTATAAGATGTTAGAAGTTGGCAAAAAAGAATTTTGGTTTGTAGTAGGTTCACAACACTTATATGGAGAAGAAGCCTTAAATTCAGTAAGAGAAGATGCTCAAAAAATGGTAGATGGTCTAAACGAAAGTGGGAAATTTGCTTATCCAATCGTTTTACAAGACTTAGCAGTAACTGCTGATGTCATTACCGATATCATGAAAGAAGTTAATTATCGTGATGAAGTAGCGGGTGTGATTACTTGGATGCACACATTTTCTCCTGCTAAAATGTGGATCCGTGGTACGAAGCTTTTGCAAAAACCTTTGCTTCATTTAGCGACGCAATTTAATGAAAGTATTCCTTGGGACACCATCGATATGGACTTTATGAATTTAAATCAATCGGCACATGGCGACCGGGAATATGGCTTTATCAATGCCCGTTTGAACAAAAAAAATAAAGTCGTTTTCGGTTATTGGAAAAATGACGATGTAAAAGAACAAATTGCTCGTTGGATGGATGTTGCAGTAGCTTATAATGAAAGTTTCAATATTAAAGTCGCTCGTTTTGGTGACAACATGAGAAATGTTGGTGTTACTGAAGGTGATAAAGTTGAAGCACAAATCCAATTAGGTTGGACCGTTGATTATTTTGGAATTGGTGATTTGGTTCAATATATCGATGCTGTGACAGATGAAGAAGTGAATGCTTTATTTGCAGAGTATAAAGATTTGTATGACTTTGATTATGGTGACTATGACCATAAAACTTGGGAAGATCATGTGAAAGTTCAAGCGCGTCAAGAAATCGGTATGCGCCGTTTCTTAGAAGCTGGGGGCTATAGTGCCTTTTCTACAAACTTTGAAGATTTATATGGCATGCAACAATTACCAGGACTTGCAGTGCAACGTTTGAATGCTGAAGGTTATGGCTTTGCTGGTGAAGGTGATTGGAAAACAGCCGCCATCGATCGTTTAATGAAGATTATGAGTCATAATGAAAATACTGGCTTTATGGAAGACTATACCTATGAATTGGCAAGTGGCAAAGAAGCCATTTTGGAATCTCATATGATGGAAGTTGATCCAACTTTGGCTATCAATAAACCAAAAATCGTTGTTTCACCACTTTCAATGGGTGATCGCGAAGACCCTGCTCGTTTAGTATTTGATGGTAAAGCAGGCGATGGGGTTGTCGTTTCAATGGCCGACTTTGGTACACATTATAAATTGTTGATTAATGAAGTCGATGCCTTCACACCAGAAGAACAAGCACCAAACCTTCCAGTGGCACGTGTCATGTGGACACCACAACCTAACCTTTATGACGGCGTCAAAGCGTGGATCCAAGCGGGTGGTGGACACCACACTGTCTTATCCTTGAACTTGACCACTGATCAAATCGAAACATGGGCTAAATTAGTAGATCTTGAAACAGTCGTCATTAAATAAATTTAAAAATAGTCTTGGGAAGTTTTCTTTCTGAGGCTATTTTTTTGTAAATGCTCAAATGAATAGTTGACTTTTTAAGTTTCCACCAAAAATTTCAAAACAAATTGAGTTGTTTCCTCTAACTAGGTACAATGACAAGGTAATGAGAACGGAGGAACAATAATTATGAAGATAAAAAAAGGTTGGAACAAGATACTATTGCTTGGATTTGTAGCCTGCTTGAGTACTTTTAGTCTTTCATCAGCTTTTGCAGATACTACAGAAAAAGCAAAAGATGAGGGCTGGGATATTCCTAGCGTCGCTTTAGGCAATGGACTAACTGAAGAAGAACAAACGCAAACCTTAGAAAAATTAAAGGTCACCGAAAAATCCTATAACACTTTTTATGTCAATGGCGATGATTTGGTGAAATATGTGACTGATATTGATTCTTTTACCTCTGAATCAAAAGCCTATTCCAGTGCTTATATGGTTCGAACAAAAGAAGGTTCAGGTGTCAATGTAAGTATCGAAACGCCAGATACTATTACTTCGCGTACCGAGGCCAATTATCGCAATGCAGCAATCACCAGTGGAGTTTATGATGCTGATATTCGGATTGCCTCTGTTAGAGTCATGGATGGTAGTGGTGCTTTGGCTGGTATCTATAAAATCTATGATGAGGTAGACCCGGCTGAAAGTGAACAAGAGGAAAACGAACGAACTCAAAACCGTGAAGTTGCGCAAGAAGAAAGTGCGGTCGTTTCTGAAATTTCCGAAGAGAATAAAGAAAAAGAAGATTTTTCAGATGATAATTTAGCAGTGGCTCTAGCCGATATTAAACTAGAATTACAAAATATTAGAGACGAACTGTCAAAAATGAATGAAGAAGAAGGCAAGGCTCGTGTCAAAGAAGTTGTGGTTGAACAAGTCAACAATCAAGGCATGGGAGATGTGATCAACGGAGATCAAATCAACTCCTTGACCAACATTATGTATAACTTCTCTCAAGCTCCAGCCATAAATGACCAAGAAATTTCGAAACAATTGACTTCTTTAAAAGATGATTTAATGGAAAACGGAAAAGACTTTTTAAACAATACCAAAGAAAAATTAACTAGTGAAGAATCCCAGAGTTTCTTTGCCAATCTTTGGGATTCAATCCGTACCTTTTTCCAAAACTTATTTTCATAAGAAATAAAACAGTTGAGCTTTGGAAAGTTCAACTGTTTTGTTTCTTAAACTGATATTTTTTGTTTCATCGGTTGTTACTATTCTTTATAAAATAAAGTAAAATAAAGTAAAATAAAAGAAACAGGAGGAAATGAGATGGGAAAATTTGAAATTAAAGAAGATTTTTATTTAAATGATGCTCCTTTTAAGGTTATTTCAGGAGCTATCCATTATTTTCGTGTCGTCCCTGAATATTGGCGCGATCGATTAGAAAAGTTACGATTGATGGGATGTAATACGGTAGAAACCTATGTTCCTTGGAATCTTCACGAACCACAAGAAGGAACATTTGACTTTAGCGGGCGGTTAGATTTACGTAAGTTTATTCAAATTGCTCAAGACGTTGGCTTATATGTCATTTTACGACCTGCACCATATATCTGTGCAGAATGGGAATTTGGGGGCTTACCATATTGGCTCATCAAAGATCCTAAAATGAAGGTACGTGTAAGCTATCCCCCTTATTTAGAAAAAATCGAACATTATTTTGAACGCCTTTTTAAAGAAGTTGTTGATCTTCAAATAACGCATGATGGTCCAATTATCATGATGCAAGTTGAAAATGAATACGGAAGTTATGCAAAAGATAAACCTTATCTTTATTTTTCAGCAGATTTGATGCGAAAAAATGGTGTGGACGTGCCCTTTGTGACTTCTGATGGACCTTGGGGGGACATGTTATTAAATGGCGCTATTTCTGATATCGCCTTACCGACAATCAATTGTGGGTCTGATATTAAAGCAAATTTTGATCGCTTACGAGCTTTTCAAGGTAAAAAACAACCGTTGATGGTTATGGAATTTTGGATTGGTTGGTTTGATGCTTGGGGAGATAGCGGACACCATACGACGTCGACTGAAGATGCCGTGAAAGAATTGAAAGCTATTTTACATGAAGGTTCGGTTAATATTTATATGTTTCATGGTGGGACAAACTTTGGCTTTACAAGTGGTGCGAACTATTATGAAAAACTGGCACCAGATGTAACAAGTTATGATTATGATGCTCTGTTGACTGAGTGGGGAGAAATTACACCCAAATACGAAGCTTTCAGAGAAGCGATTGGTCAAGTAACGACACTGCCAGAGTTTCCATTATCTACCTCAATTTCAAAAAAAGAGTATGGAAAAGTTACCTTTAGTGAACGTGTTTCATTATTTGAAACTCTTAAGACACTCAGCCCATCGATTGATTCTCCGTATCCCTTAGCTATGGAAGATGTCGATCAAGGAACAGGGTATATTTTTTATCGGAGTCAACTAGGAAATGCTCGACAAGTATATGATTTTCGTTTGATTTCCTGTATGGATCGAGCGCATGTCTTTGTCAATAATCAATTAAAATTCATTCAGTACGACCATGAGATTGGTCAAAAAGAGACTTTTACGTTGACTCAACCACAAAATGAATTGGGAATTTTAGTAGAAAATATGGGGAGAGTCAATTATTCGGTGAAAATGAACCATCAGCAAAAAGGTATTCAAGATGGTGTGATGATCAATGATGCCTTCCAAAGTGAATGGGAGATTTTCTCTTTGCCAATGGATAATTTAGAAGCCATTAATTTTAACGGAGCATTTCATAAAGGGCAACCTAGCTTTACTAAATTTGAGATTAAAATCGAAGAACTGGGGGATACTTTTATTGATTTGACTGGATTTGGCAAAGGGTTTGTTACCGTTAACGGCTTTAATATCGGTCGTTTCTGGGAAATAGGGCCTCAAAAGCGCTTATACATTCCCGCCCCTTTATTGAAAAAAGGTCAGAATGAAATTATTGTTTTTGAAAGTGATGGTAAAACAAATGATTCCATCTTCTTAACTGATGAGCCTGATTTAGGCGCACCCATCAAATAAATAGCTAAGCTAGCCTTCTTTGTTTAATCAATAAGAAGGCTAGCTTTTTCATGGACGAACGCTAGGCTTAATACAATTGTCGAAATTTTTTAGGTGTGTACTGTGTTTTCCTTTTAAAAACATCAATAAATTGACTAACAGATTCAAAACCAACTTTAATAGCAATCGTTTGAATCGGTAAGTCGGGTTGATTGACCAAAAGTTCTTTAGCATGACGGATCCGAATATCAATAAGGTATTGATAAGGACTTTGACCAACAAATTTTTTAAATAAGCGACTGAAATATTGTGGACTGATGTATAATTCTTGTGCTATTTGTTCAATAGTTAAATTTTCTTGAAAATTTGCTTGCATTTTTTGTAAACCTGGCGTGACGTATTTCTTGAATAAAGCATGTTCTTCAACAGGTTTTTGCCCTTGACTAAGCATGGTCAAAAACCGATAGCAAGCCACAGAGAGTTCAACAGAGTTTTTTTCTTGTTTGTGTAAATGAATCATATGGTCGATTTCAACCTGATAAGAAAAATTAGAAGTATTTTGTGCTAAAATAAAGGTTTCAGATGGAATAATTTTTCGAAAATCATTTTTCAATCTGCCATCAAAGGTCACAAAGTTGGTTTGCCAATCGGAAGTTTTGGGATAATAACCATGAGCAACAAAAGGCGCAATCAATATTCCTGCTCCTTTTGTTAAGACAATCGTTTGATTTTCAATCCAAATTTCTCCAGTGCCATTTTCGGTTTGTAACCAATGATAAAGAGGGTGGCCGGAAGCTCGTTGAACACTCACTTGATTCCAGTTATTTCCAATACTTTCTATGGTAATTGGAACGTTTTGTCCAGCATTATTAAAATAAATAGGCATAAATATCTCCTTTGTTTCGTAATCTTATATTTTTCAGCTTATCATATTATACAAATTTTGTCTGTTTGCGATTACAATAAGAATGAAAGAAAAAGTTTCATTCTTAAAAATTGAAGCTTTGAAAATAAAATTATCATTAGGAGGAAAGAAAGTTATGAAAAAAATGAAACGGATGCTTCATGGTGGCGACTACAATCCGAATCAATGGGAAAAAGAAGTTTGGAAAGAGGACATGCGTATTTTTAAAGATGCAGCAATCAATTCAGCTACCATCAATGTCTTTTCATGGGCGAAGATTCAACCCAGTGAAGAAGTCTATTATTTTGATGAATTAGATGAAATCATTGAAATGTTGACCAAGGGAAACTATGATATCGTTTTGGGAACGTCGACTGCAGCGTTACCAGCTTGGATGTTTAAAAAATATCCAGAAGTAGGACGTGTTGATTTTGATGGTCGACAACATCGATTTGGACATCGTCATAATGCTTGCCCACACAGTTTAGTTTATCAAAAATATGCCACTCGTTTGGTTGAAAAACTGGCCGAACGCTATGGAGATAATCCACAGTTAAGCATTTGGCATATTAATAATGAATACGGTGGCGAATGTTACTGTGAAAAATGCGAAAAAGCTTTTCGTGTTTGGTTACAAAATAAATATAAAACCATCGAAGCTGTGAATAAAGCGTGGAATCTTGAATTCTGGGGTCATACCGTTTATGAATGGGATGAAATTGTTGTACCCAATGCTTTAGGAGACGGGATGGATGCCAATAATTCTGCCTTTGCGGGCCTTTCCGTTGATTATCGTCGTTTTATGTCAGATAGCTTATTAGACAATTTTAAAATGGAAAAAGCAGCCATTCGAAAATATGATCAAGAAACACCAATCACAACGAATTTAATGGGAACATTTAAAGGGCTGGATTATTTTAAATGGGCCAAAGAAATGGATATTGTTTCTTGGGATAACTATCCAAGTTACAACACACCATGGAGTAAAACGGCAATGACGCATGATTTGATGCGTGGTGTCAAAAATCGCTCGTTTATGTTGATGGAACAAACCCCAAGTCAACAAAATTGGCAACCGTATAACTCTTTGAAAAAGCCAGGACAAATGCGAGCTCAAAGTTACCAAACAATTGCTCATGGTGCCGACACGATTCAATATTTCCAATTACGTCGCTCTGTTGGCGGTTGTGAGAAATTTCATGGAGCTGTCATTGAACATGTGGGAACCGAAAATACACGTGTTTTCCGTGAAGTTTCTCAATTAGGCCACGAAATGCAGTCATTAGGTGATTCTTTGTTAGAAGCAAATAATCCTGCTGAAGTTGGTATTATTTTTGATTGGGACAATTATTGGGCATTAGAATATACCAGTGGTCCTAATAAAGATTTAGCCTATGTTGATCAAATTCATCAATACTATCAATATTTTTATGAAAGAAATATTGCAGTTGACATGATTTCAGTTGATGCTGACTTTTCTAAATATAAAGTAGTGGTTGCACCAGTGCTTTATATGATAAAAGATCAAATGGCTGAAAATCTGGAAGCTTATGTAGAAAAAGGTGGGACGTTTGTGACTACCTTTATGAGTGGAATCGTGGATCAATCCGATAATGTTTTGTTAGGTGGTTATCCTGGACCACTTCGTAAATTGACGGGTGTTTGGGCAGAGGAAATCGATGCTTTGGCTCCAGAACAAAAAAATAATATTCAATTAGCGAGTGGCCAAAAAGGAGAAACCTTCTTATTAAGTGATATCTTGCATTTAGAAACTGCTGAAAGTTTAGGAGAATACACAAGTAACTTCTATAAAGGTTGTCCAGTTGCAACCAAAAATCATTTTGGAAAGGGACAAGCTTTTTATGTAGGGGCACAGATGGATACTGATTCACTTGCAGAAATTTTAGATCAAGTATGTTATGATGGTGATGTGAAAAAAGTTGTGGATGAAAAAACTAATCTTGAAATTACACGTCGTCAAAAAGATGGCAAAGATTTCTACTTCATTCTTAACTTTACAACAGAAGACCAAAAACTTCCTGAAACCTTTGACGGAAGTACAGATCTTCTAAAAAATGAAAGATTAAGTGTTGAAACAGTTTTACAACCTTATGATGTAGTGCTTGTTACAAAATAAGGAAAGTTGTTTTGACAGACAAGGAGCAGACTTATGATCAAGACAAAGTTTGGAACAATGCAAGATGGCAGTGAAATTTCAATCTATACCTTTGAAAATAAGCATGGATTGAAAATGGTAGTTAGTGATTTGGGAGCTCATCTCATAAATCTCTGGGTACCTGACAAAAATCAGCAGTTACAAGATGTTGTATTAGGATTTCCTTCTGTAGAAGACTACAAAAAGAATACGAATACCTATTTTGGAGCTATTGTTGGCCGCAATGCGAATCGCACGGCCGGAGCTCAATTTGAAATAGATGGTAAAATGTATCATATGCCTAAAAACGAAGGAGAAAATAATCTTCATAGTGGTCCTAATGGCTATCAAATTCGTTTATGGGAAGTCAAAAACTTTGATGAAGAAAAAAATAGTATTTCTTTCTTATTAAATAGCCCAGACGAGGATCAAGGATTTCCAGGCGATCTTTTATTAGAAGTGACATATACATTAACTGAAAATGATGAATTAGTGATTGCTTATAATGGCTCTAGTAATCAAAAAACTGTGTTCAACCCAACCAATCACAGCTATTTTAATTTAAATGGTCATACTAGTGGGGATGTTTTAGGTCATACATTACAAATGAATGCACCAGCTTATACACCTGTGATTGATGAACATTCGATTCCAACTGGTGAAATTGCATCTGTTGAAAATACTCCCATGGATTTTCGTTCACCAAAAACAGTCGGACAAGAGATTAATGTTGATTTTGATCAATTAAATTTTGCAGGTGGCTATGACCACAACTTTGCTTTTGATGAAAAAAGAGATAAAAATGCTGCGGCTGTTACCATGACAGGGGATAAAAGTGGCATTACCATGGAAGTCTACACCGATTTACCAGGTGTTCAAGTCTATACGGCAAATGGTGTAAATGATGTTGCTGGTAAAGAAGGCTTTATTTATCAAAAGAGAAGCGGTATTTGTATGGAAACACAATTTTTCCCAAATGCCATGAATGAGGCAAAATTTACTTCTCCTATTTTAGAAAAAGACCAGCCTATTCGTACAGAAACCACATTTAAATTCACCAAATAAAAATGAAAAACGCGGAAGAATGCTAGCATTCTTCCGCGTTTTTTTAACTGTAAAAAATCTTCACTTTAATATCTTGAGGATAATTTCCAAAAGATTTTCCAAATAAGGTACATCCCCCAACATTTTTGGCATCCTCTTTGACTTCTACACGCAACTTCCACAAGTCGATATCACTACCTCTTAAGTCGTCGATTGTCACATCAGACATGGGTTCACCGTCCATGTAAGTGCCATGATGCATGATTCGGATTGTTTTCAATAAGCCATATTGGTTTTGATTATCGGGATACCATGCTGGTGTATATTTTCCTCTGATATCCGCAAAATCACCAGGACTGGTCCAAGTACCTAGCTCCTTATCATTTAAGGAAAAGGTAATGTCTGATGGCCAGTTATTATTGGCGAAAGGAAATTCAGAAGAAATTTCCATCGATATTTCTAACATTTCCAAATGTTCCTCATGATTTAACAAGTTTGTTGTTTGATATTCTAGAAACCCTTCTGTAAACCACAGCAATTGTGCATCCATTCGTTCAGAAGCCATGAAAAATTTAGGCTCATCCACTAAACCAATAAAAAATTCATCAGTGGCTAAACCACAAGTCGGTTTGACTTTATAGTCTGTGTAATGACCAACTGGTATTGAACTTTCTTTGGTGTCGAAAGCATTAAAGATTTTTTCAGGAAAATTGATTTCAATTTTGTCGACTTTTAGACTCGAAATTTTTTGTTGACCGACTTTTTCGGTTTTGATCAAATCTGCTTTTTTAAGTTTGTTAATATGCATGGTAATAATCGCACTACTTAGTCCGAGGGCTTGGGCGATTTGTTTGACGTTCATTTTATTTTTAGAAAGCAGTTGGATAATTTTGATTCGTACCGGACTGGCTAGTGCTTCGTAGACCGGTAAAGCGTCTTCATTGATTTGTATTTGCATAGGCAATACCCCTTATCATTTATGTTTACTATAATTTTAACATATTTGTTAATTAAAAACTACTAAATTATTTCGAAAATAAGATAATTAACATTTATGCTTATATAAAATATAAAATAAAATAGGTAAATAATGAAAATATTGTTGACAACGCTTTATATTAATTATATCATTTGTGTTGAGATAAATAAAATTAGTGATTATTAAAAGATTAAAGGAGTCTTATATGAATTTAAACGAAAAGTCTTATCAAACATATCAAAACCCAATTGTACTTGAAAGAGCGGACCCTTGGATTTATAAACATACAGACGGATTTTACTATTTTACAGGCTCTGTTCCCGGCTATCAAACTATTGAACTACGTCGCGCAAAAGAACTAAACGGCTTACAAAATGGAGAAACTGTAACCGTTTGGAAAGCTCCAAAAATAGGAAAAATGAGTCAATTGATTTGGGCTCCAGAAATTCATTTTATTGCTGACAAATGGTACATCTATTTTGCAGCTAGTGATGATGCCTATACTCGTAATAACATCCATCATCATCGAATGTTTGTTATTGAAAATGACGCTAATGATCCAATGAATAACAATTGGGTAGAAAAAGGACAAGTGGTTACCCAGTTTGAAAGCTTTAGTCTGGATGCCACGGTATTGCAACTTCATGGGAAGCTTTACTATATTTGGGCGCAACAAGACCCGCGTATTCCCGGAAATTCGAATTTATATCTATCAGAAATGGAAAATCCTTGGACCTTGAAAGGAAAACAAACTTTATTGAGTATACCTGAGTATGACTGGGAAAAAATTGGTTATAAAGTGAAT
>Ga0079226_10002435_pt1 | contig 14369 bp, 12 predicted proteins | sample Poulit2014_FD_76345 | JGI IMG/M metagenome (GOLD analysis project Ga0079226, IMG submission 76345) | Agricultural soil microbial communities from Georgia to study Nitrogen management - Poultry litter 2014 | ecosystem: Environmental > Terrestrial > Soil > Agricultural land | place: USA: Georgia... | reverse complement strand
TGGGCTGCTGGCCAAGGAAAAAGGGGAAGAGCAAACCGTAAAAATGGTTTCTGTTTTTCAGCGGCGCCTTGCCAAACAGCTTGGGGAATCCTGATTATAAAAGGCGCCTGGCAGGCGCCTTTTATCATCCGAAGCTTTTTCATCCGAAGCTTGGTCATAGCAAGCTTTTGATAGAAAGCCTTTGTATAGCAAGCTTTTGCTTGCCCGTTCATTGCTATCTAATTTGCTTGTTCGGCATTGACAATTAAATCGGAAACCATTTCTGCCGTAATGGCGGATAGCGTCCAGCCCAGGTGCCCATGACCTGTGTTGTAAAAAACACCCGGACGGCGGCCTTTCTGAATGCGGGGCATCATGTCAGGCATCATGGGCCTAAGCCCAGCCCAGGGTTCCACCCGATAAGTTCCGGTGGCACGGAAATGCTGGCGACACCAACGTATCAAGGGTTCGATTCGATCTGCCCGGATATCTTTGTTGTAGCCGTTATATTCTGCTGTTCCAGCAATTCTTAACCGCCCAACCCCCAAACGGCTAGTCACAATTTTCGCTTCTTCATCCAATAAGCTGACCCAAGGGGCGGCTGCCTGACTTTGTTCATCGTCCAGATGTACCGTGATGGAATATCCCTTGACTGGGTATATATTTAGCCGATCGCCCAACAACCGCCCTAATGTGCGGCTACCTACCCCAGCGCAAACTACAATTTTGTCTGCTCGTAGCGTGCCTTGCTGTTCTTCATCGAGGGTTGATTGATAGTGAATCAGATGCTGATCTTGGTGGGCAGTGATGTTTTGTATGTCTGCATCGAAAATAAATTGGGCCCCTAGTCGTCGGCAAGCGGCAGCTAACCCACGGGTAAATTTGTGGATATCACCTGTAGCATCGGAAGGGGTGTAAAACCCGCCGTAATATTGCCCCGTCAAGCAGGGCTCAATGGTCGAGATTTCCGCGGGGGTTACCACATTGCGCTCTAACCCCGCCTGGGCCAACAGCTGGCTGACTTTTTTTCCTGCCTCGAAACCTTCCTGGCTTTGGTAAATATGTAAGATACCCCGCTCTTCGAGATCAAAATCTATTTTTTCGTCCCGGGCCCATTGAAATAAATGTTCGCGGGCAGCGATGGCTAAACGGGCCGTAGCAATGGTGTTGCGCTGATAATCAGGGATATGGCGCATGAACTCGGCTATCCAAGAGTATTTGTGCCAGCTGGGTTTGGGGCTGAATAGCAGGGGGGCATCCTTGCGCAGCATCCAGCGTAACCCCTTGAACATGGTGCCGAGATTATTCCAAACCTCGGCATTACAGGCCGAAAGTTGGCCGCCGTTGGCAAATGAGGTTTCCATCGCGGGGTAGCGCTGGCGGTCGATGACAGTGACCTGATAACCGCGTTTAAGCAGGGCGTAGGCAGTGGTCACACCAGTGATTCCCGCGCCAAGCACAGCAATTCGAGACATGCAAAGCTCCGTAACGTAATAGACAAGATTGGTAGACTTGACCCCATCTGTACGGTTACCTGAGAGCTTGTTCTTGCCGGCTGTGGGCAAGATCCCCTTCGGTGGGCAAATGAATGCCTCTCTCCAGATTAGTCGTTGGGCCATGGATGCCGGGGGCATCACACAAGGATCCTTTTGCCTGAGAGTTTCCGGGGTAGTTGCTCCGTCGGCGCTGGTTTAGCCAGTCTCTTTCCCTGTTGCCTCGTCGACTGCACTCTACCATAGGAAATAAAGTAACTTTTAGCAAGCGCTTTTTGTGCTCCTGGGCAACAAAAATGAACAAAATGGTGGGCCGTAGGGTGCTAAGGCATTAATTTTAAACAGATATTAGGGATAATCAGCATGATAAATAAAATGCTTTTTGTTATAAGTGGTTGAGTCTGGCTTTTGCCCTTAACCTATCCTAGCGAGGAAATCATGAGTGCTATTTACTTAGTAGTTATAGGCCTGGGCGCAATGGCGCTAGGCTATATATTTTATTCTCGTTTCATTGCCCAAAAAATATACCAACTGGATGACAACCGTCCTACTCCCGCCCATGAATTCGAGGACGGGGTTGATTTCGTCCCCACCAATAAATACGTGTTGTGGGGTCACCATTTTACGTCTGTGGCAGGTGCAGCGCCTATCGTTGGGCCTGCCATCGCTGTGATATGGGGGTGGCTGCCTGCTTTCCTTTGGGTGGTATTAGGAACGGTGTTTTTTGCCGGTGTGCACGACTTTGGTGCTATCTGGGCCAGCGTACGCAATCGGGCCAAATCCATTGGCGCGCTCACGGGTGATGTCGTCGAGCAGCGGGCCCGTTCCATTTTCATGATTGTCATATTCCTCGTTCTGTTGATGGTAAACGCTGTTTTTGGCGTGGTTATAGCCGGATTACTCATCAATAACCCTGGTTCAGTGGTGCCTGTTTGGGGTGCTATTGTGGTTGCCCTGCTCATTGGCCAGATCATTTACAAAACCAAAGCCAATCTGCCTCTTGTGTCGCTTATCGGTGTAGTGGTCCTTTATTTTTTGATCTGGGTGGGGCCCTCAGTACCCATTACCTTGCCTGACACCGTAGTCGGCTTGAATCCTAGCGCAACCTGGATCATTTTGCTTTTCACCTATGCCGCTATTGCCTCATTGTTGCCTGTCTGGATGCTGCTGCAGCCTCGGGACTATATCAACGGGTTACAGCTATTTGTTGGTCTGGCTTTGCTGTATATTGCGGTTTTTGTAGCAAACCCCACTGTGGTAGCGCCAGCAGTTAACCCCAATGTACCCGCCGGAACACCTTCCATGATTCCCTTGCTGTTTGTGACCATTGCCTGCGGGGCTATTTCCGGTTTCCATGGGTTGGTCTCATCTGGCACAACCTCTAAGCAACTCGATAAAGAAAGTGACGCGCGCTTTGTTGGCTACTTCGGTGCAGTGGGTGAAGGCAGCCTGGCGTTGGCCGCTATCATTGCTGCCACAGCAGGTTTTGCCAGTTTGGCCGATTGGCAGGCCTTTTACCACAGCTTTGGCCAAGGTGGGGTCAAAGCCTTTGTAGACGGTGGCGCAGCAATACTACAAGCTGGCGTGGGTATCAATGCCGAAATTTCTGCTACCTTGCTAACCGTTATGGCAGCACTTTTTGCAGGTACCACCATGGATACAGGCCTGCGTTTGCAGCGATACATATTTCAAGAGTGGGGCGATATTTACAACATCGGCTGGTTTAAGCGCCCCGTACCTGCAACGCTGCTCTCTGTAGCAACCTGTCTGTTGCTGGCCTTTGGCGCCGGTGGTGCCAGCGGTTCAGGCGGGATGCTCATCTGGCCACTTTTTGGCACGACCAACCAATTGCTGGCTGGGCTTACCTTGTTGGTGATTGCCGTGATGCTCGTGCGGCGCCGGGTGAATACCAACATCGTGGTTTGGCCGCTGACATTTTTATTAATCATGACCTTGGCTGCCTTGCTGATTCAACTTAACGAGTTTTATCAGAAAGGCGACTGGTTCCTATTGGTACTTGATTTAATCATCCTGGTTGCAGCGGTTTTGGTTACTTTGGAATGCGTCAGCGCATTGCGCCGGGAAAAAGCCAAACTTCACGAGGCTGCTCCGCGCGCCTAGTGACTAGCACACATCGCTGCAGTTAGAGTCTAGAAGGTGCCTGGTTGTCCTGAACGCTGGTCAGGGCAACCAGGCTGTTTGCTATCGAGGCAATTGTTATTTCTAAGAGGTGGTTATGAAAGAGGTTTGGGGTAAGATCAAAGACTTTAGCCGCCGCGCTAATGATTTAAGTACACAGTTTTATTACGCGCCGTACCGGGCTGCCATTGCACGGGCCAAGCGAGACGAAGACGATCTATTCATGCTGTTGGTTTTTGCCGAGATGATGGGGGTGCCTAATCCTGCTTCATGGTACACCCTTGAATTACAACCTATCTTGCTCGAGCGCTTTCACGATTGGCATACTCGCATGGGCATGGAGCGTTCTCCACTAGATCATTTCCGTTGTTGCTAATGAATACCTCTCTTTTAAATTCCCTTCGGGATAAAAAAGTCTTGCTCATTGGTGGAAAGGGTGGGGTAGGTAAAACCACCGTGGCTTCCACCCTTGCCGTTCAAGCAGCACAGTTGGGCCGAAAAGTTTTATTGGTTTCAACCGATCCCGCCCATAGCCTGGCAGATATTTTTAATCGTCCCATCGGTGGCTACGAGGTACACGTCCACCCTAATCTTTATGTGTCCGAAATAGACCCTGAGCACGAGGTCGATGCCTATCTCGAGCGGGTGCTCGATCAAATGCGCCGCTATGCCGGCCATGACCAAATTCAGGAACTGCAACGACATTTACGCTTATCGCGCTTGTCTCCTGGGGCCCAAGAGGCAGCGTTATTAGAGCGCATTGCGCAGCTGCTTGATACCGGCTTTAAAACCTATGATTTAATTATCTTTGATACGGCGCCTACCGGCCACACGCTTAGATTGCTCAGTTTGCCCGAGGTCATAGCCGCTTGGACACAGGGCCTCTTAAGGCATAACCAACGTTCGGAACAATTAGGTAAAGTATTAGCGCACCTAACCCCAGGACGGGACGTCGACAATATCCTTAAGGGGCCAGAGAACCCTGATATCGCAGCCCTGGATAAAAAAAGCCAGCAGCTGGCCCAAACTTTGCTAGCTCGGCAAAGCCTGTTTCATCGCACACGGCGTATCTTGCACGAAGAAGACAGCAGTGCTTTTTATTTTGTTTTGACTCCCGAGCGTTTGCCCATTATGGAGACCGGCCGAGCCATCGAATCACTTACCGAGGTTGGCGTTAACATCGGGGGCTTATTCGTTAACCGCATTTTGCCTGCGCAATTTGCTACCGGATTCTGGAAGCAGCACCAAGCACGCCAGCAGGAGTACTTACAGCAAATCGATGAACAATTTAAGGCCTTGCCGCGTTATCGTATTAACCTACAAGAGCAAGAAATTATTGGGCTTGGGCAGCTTCGTGCTCTGGCCCATAAGCTATTTTCCGACCGCAGTGCAGATTTAGCATCATGGTGAATATGCTCGTTGCTAGATAGACAGGGTTGAGACTAGCTGTGACAACACAACGATAATTAACAACTATCAATGTTTTTGTTTTTTGCGCCGTTCGTTTAACCCTGTCCTTATTCAGGATTTAAAAGCGATCCAGGCAATCCCGATGGCGCCGATGGCAATACAAAGCCAGGGAAAATAATGACCAATAAGTTCGATAATCATAATGAGATCGCTTTTTACTCAAAGCGCAGCCGTATTTTAGCCTTTGCTCGTTACGTACTCGTTACGTACAGTTTCATTCGTTACGTCAAGATTAACAATAGGTAAGCGGTAAATCAAACAATCTTGATATTTATTAATAAATACGCAAGCGTGCATTAAGCAGCAATTAATCACTACAAATACTTAACAACTCCGGTGGCTTTCTTTGTATGATCACGGCTATGAACCTTTAATAGGATGTGCGCCTATGTTTTATATCTTTCCCACGGCCACTGAAATTGCTGACTTTGTTAGCGAGCAGATGCTTCTAAGGATAAAAAATCAGAACAAAACCGTGTTTGGTTTGGCGACGGGTAGCACCATGGAGCCCGTTTATGAGCAATTTATTCAAAAATATCGCCAGTGCCAGCCGAGCCTGGAGCAAGTTTATTGCTTTAACCTAGACGAATATGTAGGGCTGCCTGCTGAGCATCCGCAAAGCTACCATGCCTACATGCAAAAGCATCTATTTAGACATGTGCCCTTTAATCAACAGCAGGTATTCCTGCCCTGCGGCCAAAAAACGGCCAATGAAGCCGAGTGCCAAGCCTTTTCCGCATTAATACAAGCCCAGGGCGGTATTGATTTGCAGTTATTGGGTATTGGTACTAATGGCCATATTGGTTTTAATGAACCAGGCACCCCTTTTAATAGCCGTACCCATATCGTGGCCCTTTCAGAACAAACGCGCAGAGACAACAGCCGTTTTTTTGCCAACAAGAATGAAATGCCTACCCATGCCGTGACCTTGGGGCTTAAAGATATCGTAGAGGCTGAAGAGGTCTTTTTGCTCGCCACTGGGGCGCACAAGGCAGAAATTATGGCAGCGTTGCAGCGCAGTCGCAGTGACGAGCAGCTGCCAGCCAGCATTTTGCACGAACATCCCAATGCCATAGTGCTGCTAGATGCCCAGGCCGCCCAAGAGCTGGACCGCAGCCTATGTCGTAGCTATCAGGATTTAACGCGCACCAGAACGGCAATAGCCGAGAAGGCCACCTAGATCTATGGGCAGAAACCACTGCTACCGTTTATTGCTGGCTCGAGTATCACTATGCTAAATTGGGGCTGCAGTGCCAACAATTTGTTTAATTGAAATAAAAACTGATAGCAGGAGACATAATGAGCAGCCCCGACATTAAAAATTTAAAAGTGGCCACCTTTGAGCAATGGTATCCCTTGTGGCAGGGCTACCAAAATTTTTATCAAATTGAAATCCCAGAAGAAGTCAGCGAGTATACATGGACCCGCCTGACTAGTGATAAGCATCCCGAGTTTTATGGCTTTGCGGCCTTTGTAGGCTCTGAGCTGGCTGGCATCGCTCATGTGATTGAGCATTCCAATTGCTGGACCAAAGAGCCTTATGCTTATTTACAAGATCTTTTTGTCGCCCCTAAGTTCCGGCAACAAGGTATTGCCCGTGCCTTGATGCAAGCCATTTATGATCAAACCAAGTCACGCGGCTGCGCAAGGGTTTGGTGGCTAACCCATGAAAGCAATCAACCCGCGGTAAGCTTGTACGAGGAAATTGCCAACCGCACTGGTTTTATTCATTTTCGCGGCTTTTAAAGCAAAGACAGTTAAGGCGGGAAAGGCTGGCTTTGTGTTTTTGAGGCAATACTAGGGCAGCAAACCTTGCTAGGGCGGCTAAGCCTGGCCCTAAATGTAGTAAATATGTAGTACAGCAGCTGCCAAAAAAGAAAAAGGCCGGATAAACCGGCCTAAGTCTTTAAATTGTTTGGTAGGCAGTACTGGATTCGAACCAGCGACCTCTACGATGTCAACGTAGCGCTCTAACCAACTGAGCTAACCGCCTTAAGAAAGAAAAACTATAGCAAAGAGTTTTGGGTTGTGCAAGCAGCCAGCTAAAGTGTCGTTTGTTTTATGCTTTTTTTGTATGTTTTATACTTTTTTGTTGTCTTTTGGCCACAAGCGCGCTACTTCACTGGTTGCATATTGAAACTCTTGGCCAGATCAGGTTGGCAAAGCTGATTTTCACCCAAGGTGCTGTTATAATTAGCAAAGACAGATTTTATACAACTAATTGATACTATTATGCTTAGCTTGCGAACTACTAACAGCACCTTGTAGCCTTAGCCGCTGTTGATTTCGCTTTGCCTAGCATCTCAATCAAAACACCATAAACGCGGCTATAAGGCCGCGTTTTTAATTTGGGAAATAGAATGGTTGAAATTACTTTACCTGATGGTTCTAAACGTTCTTTCGATGGGCCAGTGACCGTGGCCGAGGTCGCCAAATCAATTGGCTCGGGCCTGGCACGTGCTGCGCTGGCCGGGCGTATCGTAGATAGTAATGAGACTCGTCTGGTAGATACTAGCCACGTCATCGAGCAGGACACTATCCTCGAGATAGTGACCGCCAAGGACAAAGATGGCTTGGAAATCCTGCGCCATTCTGCAGCGCATCTGATGGCTTACGCGGTTAAAGAACTGTTTCCCGAAGCACAAGTGACCATTGGGCCAGTCATTGAAAATGGCTTTTACTACGATTTTTCCTATCATCGGCCCTTTACCCCCGAAGATCTTGAAGCCATCGAAAAGAAAATGCTGGAATTGGCCCGCAAAGACGAAAAAGTCGAGCGCGAGGTCTGGGATCGCAACGAGGCTATTAAATTTTTCCGCAAACAGGGCGAAGAATACAAAGCTGAAATCATTGCCTCCATTCCTGAAGGCGAGGCAATTACGCTTTATCGCGAAGGGGACTTTATTGACCTCTGTCGCGGTCCTCATGTGCCATCCACAGGCAAAATTCGGGTTTTCAAGCTCATGAGTGTTGCTGGTGCCTTCTGGCGAGGTGATAGCAATAATGAAATGCTGCAGCGCATTTATGGCACAGCCTGGGCTACCAAAGAAGAGCAAGACGCTTATTTAAACATGTTGGCAGAGGCGGAAAAGCGTGACCATCGCAAACTGGGCAGAGAGCTCAAGCTGTTTCATTTCAGCGAGCAAGCGCCAGGGCTGGTGTATTGGCATCCTCGTGGCTGGACTATCTGGCAACAGGTAGAACAATATATGCGCCGTCTTTATCGTGAGGGGGGCTACCAAGAGGTTAAAGCTCCACAAATCCTCGATCTTGAACTGTGGAAACAAACCGGGCATTGGGATAACTATGCCGAAAACATGTTTGTCACTGAGTCTGAAAAACGGATTTATGGCCTGAAACCCATGAATTGCCCCGGCCATGTGCAGATCTTCAATCAAGGCTTGCATTCTTATCGCGAGCTGCCCATCCGTTATGGGGAATTTGGTTCCTGTCACCGCAACGAGCCCTCTGGTTCGCTGCATGGCTTGATGCGGGTGCGCGGCTTTACGCAGGACGATGGCCACATCTTTTGTACAGAAGACCAGCTGCTTGAAGAGTGCACCGCCTTTACCCAGTTATTACAAAAGGTCTATGCCGAATTTGGTTTCGATGAAATCCTCTATAAAATTGCCACCCGCCCTGAAAAGCGTATTGGCAGTGACGAAGTATGGGACAAAGCCGAGCAGGCCTTAATAGAGAGTCTGGAGCATATCGGTTGCAGCTACGAAATTGCCGAAGCTGAAGGTGCTTTTTATGGGCCTAAAATTGAATACACCCTTAAGGACGCTATTGGCCGCGAATGGCAGTGTGGCACTATTCAGGTAGATTTTTCGATGCCTGGGCGGCTAGGTGCCGAATATGTTGACGCTGATGATCAGCGCCGCACACCGGTCATGCTGCATCGGGCCATCCTTGGCTCCTTCGAGCGTTTCATCGGTATTCTTATCGAGCATTACGCGGGGGCTTTGCCTGCCTGGCTATCATCCGAGCATGCTGTCGTATGTTGTATTTCGGAAGCCTCTGCGGGCTATGCCCAAGATGTTGCTGATACTCTACGCCAACAAGACTTCAGGGTTATCAGCGATTTGCGCGGCGAAAAGATCACCCGTAAAATCCGAGAGCACAGTATGCAAAAAATCCCTTATATTTTGGTCGTAGGGGAAAAAGAAAAAGAAGCCGGCACCATTGCCGTGCGTGCAAGAGGTGGGCGCGATCTAGGGGTTATGCCTGTAGAACAATTTGCTCAACTTTTGCAAAATGATATAGTCGAGCGTAAATAAACGCAGCGCTATTTTAAGATTAACAACTTTAGGAGTTCTAGACATCGCAACTGAAAGAAAACATCGCATTAATGGGGAAATCCGTGCCCCTGAGGTACGGCTCATTGGCCTTGATGGTGAACAAATAGGCATTAGTAAACTCGACGAGGCGTTGGCTCTGGCTCAAGAGCATGCCGTTGACCTCGTGGAAATAGCACCGCAAGCCAAACCCCCCGTTTGCCGCCTCATGGATTACGGCAAATTCCGTTATCAGGAACAAAAACGCCAACAAGAGGCTCGGGCACGCCAAAAGGTGGTACAAGTCAAAGAAGTCAAATTCCGTCCGGCAACCGACGAGGGCGATTTCAACGTCAAGCTGCGCAATGTGCGCCGCTTTATTGATGATGGTGACAAGGTCAAGGTGTCATTGCGCTTCCGTGGCCGAGAAATGGCCCATCAAGAGCTAGGCATGCGTGTGCTTGAACGCGTTCGCGATGAAACTGAAGAGATCGCACAAGTCGAATCAATGCCAAAGCTAGAAGGACGACAAATGATCATGGTGCTTGCGCCACGTACCAAATAGATCTTTAGGTACAAAGTCGTTCTGGCCCCGTCAAGGTGCTACAGCGCACCTTGGGGGGCTGTTTTCAGGATTATCTATGCACATACTGTTTATTATCGACCCTTTGTCCAGCCTGGCGGCCTACAAAGACACTTCGGTGTCCATGATGCAAGCACTAATCAAGCGTGGCCATCGTATTAGCGTCTGTGAAATGCCCGACTTATACGTGCAAGAAGGGCAGGTGCGTACATTAAGTTTGCCTATAGATATCGATGCCCAGGCTGATCTACATGCACCTCAGTGGTGGACAGCCCACGAGGCCACCGATGCCGCCCTTAGCGACTTTAGCGCTGTGGTCATGCGCAAAGACCCACCTTTCGATCTTGAATATGCCTACGCCACCCATTTGCTTGACAAGGCCGAAGAGCAAGGGGCGCGGGTATTTAACCGCGGGGTCGCCATCCGCAATCATCCCGAAAAGCTTTCTATCCTTGAATTTCCACAGTTTACTGCCCCTACCTTGGTTAGTCGCCGAATCAGCAAGCTGCAGGCGTTCTATGAGGCCCACCAAGACGTGGTGGCCAAGCCGCTCGATGGCATGGGTGGGGATAGCGTATTTCGTTTGCGCCCAGACGAGGTTAATCGCAATGTCATTTTCGAAACCCTGACCGGCAACGAAAGTGAGACCATCATGATCCAGCGCTATATTCCCCAAATTTCCGATGGGGACAAACGCGTGCTCATCATCAATGGTCAACTGGTACCTTATGCCCTGGCTCGCATTCCTTTGGCTGGTGAAACTCGCGGCAACCTGGCCGCAGGTGGGCGCGGTGTGGCGCAGCCGTTAACCGCCTCAGATCGGAAAATAGCCGAAACGTTGGCGCCTATTCTTAGCAAACGCGGTTTATTCCTGGTTGGGCTCGATATTATTGGGGACAAGCTAACTGAAATTAATGTCACCAGCCCAACTTGTTTTGTTGAGATTTCAGAGCAAACCGATTTCCACGTAGCTAACTTTTTTGCTGAACAATTGGAACAAGTTGTCAGTAACGCACTCTGATATCCACCTCGTTTTGATCATGCACGAGCCTTTGGCGCGTGCCATGGTCGACTGCGCGCATCACGTGTTAGGGCCTCAGGCCACTGCGCTCTGCATTGATGTGCCTGCCACCAGCGATGTTGAGTTGCAAGTACAGCGTGCCATGCAAAAAATTGCTGATTTGCCCGGGTTGAGTTCAGCTACGCAACGCTTTTTGTTGCTTAATGATCTTTTTGGCGCGACCCCTTATCGGGTTGCGCAACGGGTGCGCCTGCAATTGCTACATCAAGACAACGAGGTTTTTCTTGTCAGCGGTGCGAGTTTACCAATGCTCTTAAAAGCGATGACGGACCCGGTTGACCGCGATTTTTCTTTATTTATTCGACGGATTGTAGATACCGCGGCCCGCGGTGCCCAATACGAATAGTGGCCTATACATTTTATTGTGCGCCGTTGCTATTGATGTCGTTATAATATGGGCGAAACTTTGCAATTGTTTTCTATTAGGTTTATGACTTAAAGGGGGAGGGTAGGCACGGCCCTCAAGTTGGCTTACCATTACCGATAAAGATTTTTATGCCATCCATTGATCTTGTTATCAGCAATAAATTAGGTTTACATGCCCGCGCGGCAGCCAAACTAACCCAATTGGCCTCGCAATACAAAAGTGATGTTTTTATCATCCGTGACGAGCAAAAGGTCAATGCCAAGAGCATCATGGGGGTCATGATGCTAGCTGCAGGTTTGGGGGTACAGGTAACCATCGAAGCGGTGGGCGAAGATGCGCCCCAAGCACTGTCAGCTATCCAAGAGCTATTTCAAAACAAATTTGGCGAAGAGCACTAGCATTTGTGCAGTGACCGAGCATTGGGCCCTGTGGCCTTGATTTTCAGGATACTTTTATGACCAGCACATCCGCTGCTACGGCACAGCTTCCAGAAACTGAGCTGTCTCAATCTGCCATGTTTACGGTGCATGGTGTCGGGGTGGTGGATGGCATAGCCATTGGTCGGGCCATTGTCATGGGGACTGCCGCACTAGAGGTACCCCATTATTATATTGAAACTGGACAAGTTAATGCTGAGCTCGAGCGCTTTAGGGGCGCCGTTGAAAAAGTACAAGACGAGCTGCAAGCGCAAATAGATTCATTGCCCAGCGATGCCCCGCGTGAGCTCGAGCCCCTGCTTAATGTGCACCGGCTTTTGCTCGATGACCCCTTACTCGTAAAGCAAGCAGAAAAGCTGATCGCCCAGCGCAGATATAACGCCGAGTGGGCCTTGACCACACAGGGGCAAAACCTGGCTCATCAATTCAATCACATTAATGATCCCTACCTGCGCGAGCGTCAGGCTGATTTGCGCCAGGTCGTTGAAAGGGTATTGCTCACCTTAAGCGGTAACCATGTCGGTCAAGACAACCGCTGGGAGCAGCAGCGTATCGATCAAGACCATATCGTCGTGGCTCGGGATATTGCCCCTGGCGATATGCTGCGTTTGCGGCAAGCCCATTTTGCCGCCTTTGTGACAGATTTAGGTGGGGTCACCTCACACACAGCCATTATTGCTCGTAGTATGGGGTTGCCGGCCATTGTCGGTGCCGGCAATTTTCATCGAGCCGTTCAAGATGGTGACCTTTTGGTGGTTGATGGCAAGGCTGGCGTCGTCATGGTCAACCCCGCGCAGCATGTGCTGCGCGAATATCAGCAAAAACAGGCCCAGTATTGGCAACACAAGCAACAGCTTGAACTGCTGCGCGATGCCAAGGCAGAGACCCTGGACGGCGTAGAAATTACCCTGGAAGCCAATATCGATTTCCCTGACGAAGCCCATTCAGCATACGTAGCAGGGGCAGAAGGGGTCGGGCTGTTGCGCAGCGAATTTTTGTTTCTGGGTCGTCATGGTTTGCCCTCGGAAGAAGAGCAATATCAAGCCTATGCCCAGACTGTCGAGGCCATGCAAGGCCGTCCCGTCACCATCCGCACCTTGGATATTGGCGCTGATAAAAACCTGGATAATGAGCAAGCGGTGGCTACCAATCCTGCTTTGGGTTTGCGTGCTATTCGTTATTGTCTGGCGCATCCTGAATTATTCCACACCCAGCTCAGGGCCTTGCTGCGGGCTGCCCAGCATGGAAGCTTACGCATTTTAATACCCATGGTGAGCACAATTACCGAGGTGCACCAAACCAAGGCAGCGCTAGAGCGGGCACGCTTGTCATTAATAGCCCAAGGTCATTCCCTAGAGCGCAGCTACGAGCTTGGCGCCATGGTAGAAGTTCCATCCATGGCGCTTGCTCTGGAACCTTTTGCCGAGGAGCTTGATTTCCTATCCATCGGCACCAATGATCTTATCCAGTATGTTTTGGCAGTGGATCGCATTGATCACGATGTGGCCCATTTGTACGATCCCTTACATCCGGCTGTAATACGCATTCTGGCTCAGATTATTAATACTGCAGAGCGTTACGACACACCTGTATCCATTTGTGGGGAAATAGCCGGCCAAGAAGAACTCACGCCATTGCTATTGGGTTTGGGCTTAACCCGGTTTTCGGTATCCATTAACCAATTATTGCCTATAAAAAACAAGGTCATCAAATCGCATAGTAATGACTTGCGTCGCCGCGTCGCTACTGCAATAAATCGGGCACAAGCCGTCGACCTGCGGCGCTTAAGAAATGGTGGCTAACAGGCTTAATAATTTTCATGTTCCTTTTTACCTCGCTACTAAATGACTTAAGCGGATGCCGTTTATGCTTGAGGCTTTATTTCCCGACAGCCATCAACCTGAAAACAAAACAGCGGAACATGACAAGCAAAAAAAAGTAAAATAGGTAAAAAGAAATTGGGTCTTACACTGATTAACATTTAAAACCAGTCAATATCATTAGAATAGACTTTGTAACCAGCGCCCCTGGGTGCTGAGTTCAAAGGTCACATGACTTTCTCTAGCTTTTATTATTGCGTTTCAAAGGTCTACTATGAAATTAAATCGCTTATATCTGTCTATTATTGCTGCCGCCGCCTCTGTGTCTGTGTTGGCTGCATGTTCTGAAGACAAAAAAGATGCAGCGCCCGCTGCCTCTCAGTCTCAACCCGCTCAAAATGCGGATAGCCAAAAAGAAGCGACCACCGCTCCTGCAGCTCAAGACAACAAATCTCTAAGCGAGAAAGCTGAAGAGACCAAGGAAAAAGCCGAAGACAAAGCCGATGAACTCAAAGACAAGGCCGAAGAGGCAGCTGATGATGCCAAGGACAAGGCAGAAGAAGTAGCCGATGATGCCAAAGACAAGGCGCAAGAGGCTAAAGAAGCGGTTGAGGACAAAGCCGAAGAGGCCAAAGACAAAACCGAAGAAGTAGCTGACGAAGCTAAGGAAAAGGCAGAGGAGGCCGAAGAAGCTATTGAGGACAAAGCTGAAGAGGTCAAAGA
>Ga0079226_10002434_pt1 | contig 14369 bp, 15 predicted proteins | sample Poulit2014_FD_76345 | JGI IMG/M metagenome (GOLD analysis project Ga0079226, IMG submission 76345) | Agricultural soil microbial communities from Georgia to study Nitrogen management - Poultry litter 2014 | ecosystem: Environmental > Terrestrial > Soil > Agricultural land | place: USA: Georgia... | reverse complement strand
CCCAATGTCATCCAGTAAAGATTTAGCATCCTGTTTAAAATCACTCATTTTTCTTCCTCCTCTATAACGAAAATGCCCCATGAAATCCAACTAGTAATTGCAAACTTGTCTATACAAGTTGTGCACAAGGTTATTATATAATGATAACGGTTTCAAATCAAGTCAAATCACTCAAAAGATGTTAAGTTTAAATGGATAAATAAGTGTATTCTAAATATTGATATGAAGAAAATCTTGAATTTTTTTGCGTCTGATGATCAAACTATATTGAACCTATCAAAAAGAGCGAGAGAGGGGATTCTGATGAATCTCCCCTCTCGCTCCGTTGTACATATAAGTAATGGTTTTTAGTCTGTTAATACTTGGACATCATTTTCCTTGAAAAAGTTAACATATTTAGTCGGTGGAGTAGCATCGGTGATAAAATAGTCGATATTTTCTAGGCGACAGTATGTTAATAATGTTGGTTTTTCATATTTGCTAGAGTCAGCTAGTATATGAATTTCTGATGTTTTTTCGCAAATTATTTTCTTAATAGCATGTTCATATGGATCAGTATTCGTTAACCCAGCTTCTATTGAAAATCCAGTACAAGCCATGAAAGACTTAGTGATGTTGTAATGTGATACGTTTATTTCATTGTTAAGGCTTATGAATGATCGAGTTGTTTGCTTGTATAGAGATCCAATAACGATAAGGATGATATTTGGGAAATCCACACATTTTTTTATGACATCAAAATTGTTAGTGATGATTGTGCATGAGATATTTTCGGAGAAAAAATCCACCATTTGTGCAGTGGTTGTACCTGAATCAATAAATATAATATCGCCATTTTGAATACGACTGGCAGCTAAACTAGCTATTGTGTTTTTGGCATTCTTATTTGTCACATCGCGTTGAGTATATGAAATCACTTGATCATCAACTGCTTTAATGCCGCCATATACTTTTTCTACCAAACCATCCTTAGCTAATTCATTAACATCTCGTCTAATAGTGTTTTTAGATACGTTAAAAATTCTACATAGTTCGTCTAAAGAGACACTTCCCATTTTTTGGGTAAGTTCCCTGATATCGGTTTGTCTTTGAGTCTTCATACCCGTCCTCCTTTTCATACGAAAGATAAAAAATCATGAATTTTAATTACCCAAAATTATATTGTTTTTTTAACAAAATGTCAACTTTAGGATTGTTTTTGGTTAAGTTGTGAATATTTTTCCGGTATAAAATGATTAATTTGACATATAATAATTTAAATATTATCATGTTTTATAATCTATTTAATAAAAGGAGAGAGAAAACATGCCGTTATTAAGATTCGATATTATTGAAGGTAGAACCGAAGAGGAAGTCATAAGGTTATTAGATGTTGCCCATGTAGCTGTAGTGGAGGCGCTAGGGATTCCTGAAAGAGATAGGTACCAGGTAGTCAATCAACATAAGAAATATGAAATAGTTGCATTAGATACAGGGTTAGGGTTTGAGAGAACGGATAATTTTGTTTTAGTTAGTGTGACAAGCAATAAAAGGACTTTAGGATTAAAACAAGCGCTTTATAAGAATTTAACGGATAAATTTGAAAAAGAACTCGGTATCTCTCCGGAAGATGTGATGATTAACTTTGTAGAAAATACTGATGAAGATTGGAGCTTTGGAAAAGGTGTAGCGCAATTTATTACTAAAGACTTGTAGAGAAACGAAACTTAGAAGAAATAGTAATAAAAAATTTAATATAGCTAAACCTCATACTTTGACATAGTCAATCGAAGTATGAGGTTTTTTGTTGATATTTGATCAAGTGTTTGAATAAAGATTATGTGTTGGTGAGTTTATTGTGAAGTAGATTACCAAAAAATACCCAATAAAACCTCAAAATGACAAAAAAACAACAAAAAATGTTGACATCATGAGTAAAATGATATAAATTTACTAAAAAGAAAGCGCATACATGTTTTTTGGTAAATATGGAGGTTAGTTAATGGAAAATAATAGGATAAATGTCGGAATTGTTGGATTGGGTCGATTAGGTCGTATCCATGCCAATAATTTAAGGAATAAAATTCCGAACATTAATCTAATCGCAGCGTGTAGTGTAGTGGATAGTGAGCTAGATTATGCGAAAAGCGAATTAGCATGTGAGAAAGTCTTTAAAGATTACGATGAAATGGTAAATGACGAAGAGATTGATGCAGTAGTTATTGTTTCTCCCTCGAGTTTACATTGTAATCAGATTACGAAAGCTTTAGAGGCTGGTAAACACGTATTTTGTGAGAAACCTTTAGGTGACAATATAGAAGAAATGGAAGATGTAAAGGCAGCTGTTGCGGCTCATCCAAATCAAGTATTCATGCTAGGTTTTATGCGAAGATTTGATCCTAGCTATCAATATGCAAAAGAAATTGTCGATCGAGGTGAAATTGGAGAAATTACTTTGATGCGCTGTTATGGCATTGATCCACACGAAGGGATGGCATCATTTGTTGAATTTGCTAAGAATAGTAAGAGTGGTGGACTATTTTTAGATATGGCAGTACATGATATAGACCTGATTCGTTGGTTTACAGGAAAGGAATTTAAAAGCGTATGGGCTTTAGGAAATAATATTGCTTATCCTGAATTAGACGAATTAGGCGATACAGAAACGGGCGCTGCACTATGTCGGTTGGAAGAGAATAAAATAGGTATTCTAGTTTCAGGTAGAAATAGTGCTCATGGTTACCATGTTGAAACAGAAATAATTGGCACAAAAGGGTCGTTAAGAATTTCTAACCTTCAAGAAAAGAACTTGGTTACTGTCCTGAATGACCAAGGTGTTATTCGACCAACTTCCCAAAATTTCCCTGAACGTTTTAAAGATGCGTTTGTGAATGAATTAGAAGCATTTTCTGAATATATTTTAAATGGTACGCCATCGTCAATCACTGTTGAAGATGGTATCCAAGGAACAAAAGTTGCGCTAGCTTGTGGATTGAGCTTGGAAAACAATGAAATTGTAAGTGTAAATTAAGAACAATGTGAATATAAAGGAGTAATTATCATGATTAAATTAGGCGTTGCACCGATTGCTTGGACTAATGACGATTTACCTGAATTAGGAAAAGAAAATACATTTGAACAGTGTATCAGTGAAATGGCATTAGCTGGTTATACTGGGACCGAGATCGGCAACAAGTACCCCAAAGACCCTGAAACATTGAAACAATTTCTTGAACCTAGAGGGTTAGAAGTTGCAAGTGCTTGGTTTAGTGCATTTTTGACAACTGAACCTTATGAAAATACATTCGAGAAATTTAAAGAACATCGAGATTTCTTATGGAATATGGGTGCAAAAGTCATTGTAGTTTCTGAACAAGGTCATAGTATTCAAGGACGAGATCTTCCTATCTTTGAGGAAAAACCTAAGTTCACTGATCAAGAATGGGACCTACTTACAAAAGGCTTAGAAAAATTAGGAGACCTGGCGCACGAACGGGACATGGAGATTGTTTACCACCATCACATGGGGACTGGTGTTCAAACAACGGATGAAATCGAAAGATTAATGGAAAACACAGATCCTGAAAAAGTCTCCTTGTTATTTGATACAGGGCACTTAGTTTATTCCGGTGAAGAGCCCTTGGGAATTTTTGAAAAATATCATCATCGCATCAAGCACATTCATTTTAAAGATATCCGAAAAGATGTAATGAATGAAGTGAAAAATGAACAAGATAGTTTCCTGACAGGCGTTAAAAAAGGGGCATTCACGGTTCCTGGAGATGGAATGGTAGATTTTACACCAATTTGGAAAGCTATTGAGCAGTCAGGATATGAGGGCTGGATTGTAGTTGAAGCCGAACAAGACCCTTCATTAGCCAATCCATTCATCTATGCAAAACAAGCAAGAGAATATATCAAAAATATCACAAACTTATAAGCATAGGTTGAGAAGGAGATATGGAATATGAATGCGTTTACGATGATTAGTTTTATAGTAGTTGTTGCATTAATATGGGTGTATGCGTGGCGTAAATCACGAAATGTTGATATCGGGGGTACGGAAGGGTATTTCATGGGTGGTAAAAGTTTAACAGCTTTACCTATTGCAGGAACCATTATCATGACGAACCTTTCAACTGAACAAATTGTTGGGCAGAATGGTCAAGCCTATGAAGCGGGTATGCAAGTTATGGCATGGGAAGTAACTTCTGCCATTGCAATCGTTGCGTTTGCGGTGATTTTTCTACCCAAATACTTATCGCACGGTATTAACTCTGTTACTGACTTTTTAGAAATTCGTTACGACGCAACCACTAAACGAATAATTTCTGTCTTATTCATTTTACAATATTGTTTATCATTCTTACCGGTAGTATTATACTCCGGAGCATTAGTTTTTAACAAATTATTCAAAGTTGACGAGGTCTTTAATATTAGCCCATTAGTGGCTGTTGCAATCGTTGCAGGTATCGTTGGGATCGTTGGTGTTTTATACTTACTAATGGGAGGGCTTAGTTTAAGCGCAAATAGTGATACAATTTATGGTGTAGGATTGTTAACATTAGGGTTAGCTATCCCTATCTTGGGAATCCTTTATCTAGGTGACGGTAGTTTTATTACCGGGTTAGAAACTATAGGGGGTCAAACACCAGAATTACTATCTTCGATTGGTAGTATTGACTCACAATTTGTACCTTGGCCAACCTTATTTACGGGTATGTTATTCAATAATCTATACTTCTGGTGCACAAACCAAATGATTATTCAAAAGGCCTTTTCAGCGAAGGATTTGGGCGAAGCACAAAAAGGGTCTCTAATTGTAGGAATATTCAAAATTGTAGCATGTCTATTCTTAGTAATCCCTGGTGTAATTGCCCGTAATGTCTTCGGCGACCAATTCTTAGGTCTAACTGATCAAGCATATCCTGCATTAGTAGAATTAGTATTACCAAATTGGCTATTAGGAATCTTCGCAGCGGTTATCTTCGGAGCGATTCTATCTTCGTTTGCAGGTGCGTTAAATTCAGTATCAACCCTGTTCGCCTTAGATTTCTATAAACCAATGATTAACAAAGAAGCCTCAGATAAACAGGTGGTTAGAGTAGGAAAAATCGTTACGGTAGTAGTAGGGCTTATCTCAATTGTTGTAGCCCCATTGATTTCCTTTGCTCCAGCCGGCCTTTACCAATTTACTCAAGAAATTTACGGATTCTATAGTATGCCGTTATTAGCAATCGTGCTGTTCGCTTTTTGGTCAAAAACGGCAACGGCTCGTGGTGCAAAATTTACAATTATTATTCACGTAATTTTGTATACGCTTTCTAAATTTATGTTAGTAGATGTTCATTACTTATACGTTTTAAGCGGGCTTTTCGTCTTAGATTGCATCGTTTTATGGGTAGCTTCTAAAGCAAAACCGGAAGGATTGTTCGATATGGAAGCCTTCGCTGTTCATGAGGGGACATATGTTCAAGAGTGGAAATATACAAAACCACTAGGGATTGCAATTGTAGTTGCAGTTATAGCTACATATGTATTCTTCTCACCGTTAGGTGTAGGTGGATAAAACACTAAGTTGTTATCAATTATTAGGTCAATGAAGGAGAGATTTCGATGAAAAATAATAAAATTAACGTTGGTATTTTCGGATTCGGTAGAATTGGTAAAATCCATTATAAGAATTTAGCATCTAACCCTAATGTAAATGTAAAAACAGTTGCTGATCCATTTTTTGAGAATACAAATGATGAATATGGTGATACTGTTTTTGTAAAAGACGGCCAAGATATTATCGATGATGCTGAAATTCAAGCCGTATATATTTGTAGTCCAACTGATTCGCATATCACTTGGATTAACGAAGCGGCTAAAGCTGGAAAAGATATCTTCTGTGAAAAACCTATCAGTTTTTCAGACGAAGAAACGCTAGCAGCTTATGAAGTTGTTAAAGAAAATAATGTGAAATTTCAATTAGGTGTTAACCGACGATTCGATCCTAACTTCTCAACGGTAAAAGGAAGAATTAAGGATGGCGCGATTGGGGAGACTCAATTACTAAGTATTGTGTCTAGAGACCCAGAGGCACCACCAATTTCTTATGTTGAAAAATCAGGTGGCTTGTTCTTTGATATGATGATTCACGATTTTGATATGGCACGCTTTATTGTTGGTTCAGAAGTGAGTGAAGTATACGCTACTGGGGATGCACTAATTAATTCGGACATTAAAGAATATAATGATGTGGATACAGCAGTTGTTACATTGAAATTCCAAAATGGTGCTATCGGAACGATTACGAATAGTAGACAGGCGGTTTACGGTTACGATCAAAGACTGGAAGTGTTTGGATCTAAGGGAGCAGTGGAAGTTTCCAACGAGACAAATGATAGATTGAAAATCTCAACTGAAGAAGGGATTCAATCTAGCAAACCGATGTATTTCTTCTTAGAAAGATATGAAAAAGCATACGTTGTAGAAGATCTGGCCTTTATCGAAGCTATTCTAAATGATACGGAAACACCTGTAGGTTTTATTGATGGTATAATGGCTCAGAGACTTGCGTTTGCTGCAAACGAATCTCTTAAAAATAATTCTCCGGTTAAAGTGGAAGAGTTTAAAGGCTAGAGGTGGAAACCATGAATAAAAAGTGTATATTAATTGTTTGTGAGTCTGGAATCAGTGCATCCTTATTTGTATCCAAATTCATTCAACTGCATAAGGATCAAGGTGAAGATAATTATATTGATTATGCATCAATTTCGCGTGTTGAGCGTCGACTACAAGAGAATCAATATGATGTGTTATTACTAGCGCCGCAAGTAAAAAAATACGGGGAAGCAATTGGTAAGAGTATTAAAGAAGCTGCTCAAACTTCTAAAATTGTATACATTAAACCAGAAGATTATAATACGATGAATATTAGTAAAATTAACTTACAAGTTAGTGAAGCTCTTAAAGATAATTGAAAAAGGTGATGAGTTGGATAAAGCAGATGAGCGATTAATTTTAGAATTAATTTCAAATAGCGCTAGGGCAAGTGATTTATGTGATGAAGCACTTGAAGCTGCAAAACAAGGTGTTTTTCAACAGTCAGATATTTTGCTTCATCAGGCGGAAGAAGCGATTGCTGAGGCGCATGATTGCCAATTCTCTTTATTAACTAAGCAAGCTCAAGGTGAAGATGTTGAGGTGAACATTCTCATGGTTCATGGTCAAGATCACCTAAACCGTGCGACTATAAGTCACAAATTTACTTTAGAGCTATGTGTAGTATATAAAAAACTATTTAAACAACTATAAAAGACGGGACAAATGACTTCGTTTGAGAAAGTCATTTGTCTTTTTTTATTCAGATTATTACGACCGCTAATAATTATATTGATGCTCATTTTGGATAAGTAACATGTTGAGAGGGTATATTTCGTTACTTTAGTAAATTTATGGTTATGTTTTTTTGGTAAAATTAAAACAAATGTCACATTTTGGGTATATTTTGAACACATAATGTTGACATTTGTTAATTTCATCTGTATTATATGCTTATAAATGAAAACGCTTTACTAGGAGGTAACAAAAAGATGGATGTTTTGTACAAATCGCAGAATGAAAAAGAAAATGGCATAACGACAATTCAGTCAATTGATCAGGAAAATTCTCCTTTAAAATATACAGCTGTCAAAGCGCTGAAATTAGATGAAGGGGCAACATACACGGAAGTTGTGGATGGTTGGGAAGCTTGTGTAGTTGCCCAAGTAGGGAAGGTTACCGTTAAAGCCTCCGATGAAGTTTTTGAAAATATTGGTCAAAGAACGGCATTATTTGAAAAAATACCAACAGATAGCGTTTATGTAAATCGCAACCAAGAAATTACTATCGAGGCCATCACTGATGCGCAAGTTGTAATTGCGTATGCACCATCTGACAAAGATTTACCCACAAAATTGATTGCTGCTGACGACATTCGACCAGAGCACCGAGGAAAATATTCTAATCAACGTTTGGCTCTTACGATTTTGGGTGATGACGATGACTTTGCGGATAGCTTACTAGTTGTTGAAGTTTTTACTGATTCAGGAAATTGGTCAAGTTACCCACCTCATAAGCATGATCAGAACAATCTGCCTGAGGAGTCTTTCTTAGAAGAGATTTATTACCATGAAGTAAATCCACCACAAGGATTCGTCTTCCAAAGAATTTATACAGAAGATCGAAGTATTGACGAAACGAACACAGTTGAAAATAAAGATAGTGTCATCGTACCAGCGGGTTATCACCCAGTCGCAGTACCGGATGGATATGATTCGTATTATTTAAATGTTATGGCTGGTCCTGTTAGAGCTTGGAATTTCCATAATGAAAAAGATCATGAGTGGATTCTAGATAGAGATTAAATTGGAGGTTATAGAAATGAAAAATATTGATATCGTAACACTTGGTAGAGCGGCATTGGATTTAAATTCAATCGAAATTAATCGACCTATGGAAGAAACACAATCATTTCAAAAATATGTGGGAGGCTCACCGGCTAATATTGCGATTGGTAGTGCAAAATTAGGGCAAAAAGTAAAATTTATTGGAAAAGTTGGCGATGAGCAACATGGTCGCTACATCACACAGTATATGACAGATGCAGGTGTTGATATGTCTGATGTAGTAATTGATGATGAAGGTCGTATGACCGGGCTGACCTTTACAGAAATTTTAAGTCCAAGTGAAAGTAGTATCATTCAATATCGTGATAATGTTGCAGATTTATATATTAAACCCGAAGAGATTAATGAAGAAACTATCAAAAATGCGAAGTCATTATTGATTAGTGGGACTGCTTTAGCTCAAAGTCCTTCACGTGAAGCTGCTTTATATGCAATTGAAGTGGCTCATCAGCACAACACTCGCGTGATTTTAGAAATTGACTACCGTCCTTATACTTGGAAATCTCCTGAAGAAACTTCCATTTACTATACATTAGCTGCACAGTTATCTGACATTGTTATCGGAACCCGTGATGAATTTAACCAATTAGAAAATAAAGATGATGACAATAATGAAGAAACGGTTAAGGCATTGTTCGAGCACCGACCACAATTGATTGTGATTAAACATGGGGTTCAAGGCTCTCACGCTTACACTAATGATGGAAAAATTTACGATGGAAAAGCATATAAAGCGAAAGTGATTAAAACATTTGGGGCTGGGGATTCTTATGCAGCTGCATTTCTATATGCTATTAATCAAGGTAAAGAAATTGAAGAGGCACTGAAATATGGGGCGGCTTCAGCTGCCATTGTAGTGAGCCGTCATAGTTCTTCAGATGCTATGCCAAGTGTTGAAGAAATTGAAGCGTTAATGGCAGAACAAGATATTTGATGAATTAGAGGTGATTTCAAGTGGGAAAGAAAATTAAATTAACTACCGCTCAAGCAATTATAAAATTTATTCAAAATCAATACATTAGTATCGATGGTCAAGAAACACAGTTTGTAAAAGGTGTTTACACGATTTATGGACACGGAAACGTATTAGGTCTTGGTGAAGCATTAGAAAATTACAACGAAAATTTGGATGTTTATCAAGGTAAGAATGAGACAGGTATGGGGTTTGCAGCCATTGCCTTTGCTAAGCAAAAATTAAGAAAGCAAATATTTGCGGTATCTGCATCTGCAGGACCAGGTTCTGCGAACTTAGTGCCGATTGCAGCAAATGCTTACGCAAATAATATTCCTATTTTAATTTTACCAGCCGATACATTTGCAACTAGACAACCAGATCCGGTCCTACAACAATTAGAACACGACCAAGATCCAGGGTTAACGACCAATGATGCCTTTAAGGCTGTTTCGAGATACTTTGACAGAATTCAACGGCCAGAACAAATCCAATCCAGTTTAATTAAAGCTTTTGAAACAATGACAAATCCAGCGACTACAGGGCCGGCAACCATAGCTTTGCCTCAAGATGTTGAGGCAGAAAGTTATGAATTTGATGAAGAATTTTTCAAAAAACGTGTGTATTATGTTGATCGTCGAGTACCAACTAAACGAGAAGTTGACGAAGCGGTAAAAGCAATTAGCTCTAGCAAGTATCCAGTAATTATTGCTGGTGGAGGCGCGAAATACGCTGAGGCAACCGAAGAATTGAAAGCGCTATCCGACAAATGCAATATTCCAATTGTAGAAACACATGCAGGTAAATCTGTATTGACATACGATTTCCCTAATGCGTTAGGTGGAACAGGAATTCTAGGTACGTCAGCTGCAAATAAAACGATACAAAAGGCGGATTTAATCATTGGAATTGGTACTCGTTATTCTGATTTCACAACTTCATCCAAAACAGCATTTACTACTGAACAAAAATTCTTAAATATTAACTTAAATAGAGTGCAAACTTATAAATTTGATGGAATCAGTGTTGTCGCAGATGCTCGAGAAACATTACAAATCTTACATGAAAAACTGACTGACTACCAAAGTAGTTTTGGTAATACATTTAAAGAATTGAAAGAAGAATGGGACTTAGAGCGTACTCGTCTCCACAATGTTGAATTTTCTAGACACGGATTTGAGCCAGAAATTAAAGAGCATTTTGATCAAGGAATCATGAATGACTACGCAGACTCATTAAACACGGCATTCACACAAACGAATGCATTTATCACAGTCAATGATGTCGTTGATGATACAGCTGTTGTAGTCGCTTCGGCAGGCTCTTTACCAGGTGATATGCAAAGATTATGGAACGTTAGCGATTTAAATACTTATCACTTGGAGTATGGCTATTCTTCAATGGGGTATGAAGTTTCTGGTTCATTAGGAGTGAAATTAGCAGAATCGGATAGAGAAGTATACGCAATTGTGGGTGATGGTAGTTTTCTAATGTTACATTCAGAATTTATTACTGCACTACAAGAGAATAAAAAAATCAATGTATTACTATTCGATAATTCAGGGTTTGGTTGCATTAATAACTTGCAAATGGGTAACGGTAACCCATCAGCCGGAACAGAATTCCGAACTTCGGAAAATAAAATTATGAACATTGATTATGCAAAAGTTGCAGAAGGATACGGCGCGGTAACGTACCGTGTGAATAATAGAGAAGATTTAATCGCGGCATTGGAAGATGCTAAAAAGCAAACGACGTCAACCTTGATAGATATCAAAGTACTACCTAAGACAATGACAGATGGTTATGGTGGTTGGTGGCATGTAGGTGTTCCGGATGTTTCTGAGAACGAATCTGTAAATGCTGCATATAAAAATCAGCAAGAAGTGCTAAAAAATGCTAGACCATATTAATGGGGTGAATAAAGTATAGAAGGGTGTGAAAATATGTTGTATCAAACTTTAAAAGAAGTTGTCCCTCAAGCAGTTAACAATTGCTCAGCAGTACCACAATTTAATATTAATGGATACAGCTGGATAGAAGCGATAATGGAAACCGCTAATCAATATAAAGTACCAATTATTATTGGGGTTACCGATAGAAATGTAGAAAGACTTGGGGGTTATAGATTTATTCGTGAGTTAATTGATTTGCTGGCGAACAGATATGATGTTACTTCACCTCTAGTTTTACATTTGGATCACGGGCAGTCGATAAAAGGATGCAAATCAGCAATTGATGCTGGATTTTCTTCGGTAATGTTTGATGGTTCGTCGCTACCCATTGAAGAAAACATTGCTTCTACGAAAGAAGTAGTAGCGTATGCCCACTCAAAAGGCGTTACTGTAGAAGGTGAAATTGGCGGAATCGGTGGTGTTGAAGACGGGGTAGTCGGCGGCATTAAATTTGCTGATGTTGATGAAGGGATTCATTTCGTAAAAGAAACAGGCGTTGACTTATTAGCGGCTGCCTTGGGTTCAGTTCACGGAGAATATCAAGGAGAGCCTGATTTACAATTTGACATAATGGATGCTTTTTCCCAATCCCTTGAAATCCCCATGGTTTTACACGGTGCTTCAGGGATTTCTGAAAGCGATTTAAAAAAAGCTATATCGTTTCATCATGGAAAAATTAATTTTAATACTGAGTTAAATATAGGATGGGCAAGTACGGTGAAGGATTTATTTGTTGAATATCCAAATTTATATGACCCTAAAGTTATTCTGAATACTAGTAAAAATGGTATAAAACAAGTAATGGAATCGAAACTAAAATTATGTAACTTAATTTAAATAGACATCAAATAGGAGGAAATCAATAATATGGTAAACGTTAAAACTTTAAAAAATTATATCAATGGTGAATGGGTAGAAAGTAAAACAACTGAATTCGAAGAAGTTGTTAATCCAGCAACTGAAGAAGTGATTGCAAAAGTACCTTTATCTACCCGTGCTGAACTAGATGAAGCTGCGGAAGTTGCACAAGAAGCTTTTAAAACATGGAGTAAAATTAGTGTCCCTAAACGTGGAAAATACTTCTTCCGTCTACAACAATTGTTAGAAAACAATCGAGAAGAATTAGCACGATTAGTTACACTTGAAAATGGTAAAACATTATCAGATGCAAAAGGTGAAGTTGGTCGAGGTATCGAAAACGTTGAACACGCATCTGCAATTGTGAACTTAATGATGGGGGATACTATCGCTAATGCAGCTACTGATGTAGAAGTTTCAAGTTATAAGTATCCGATTGGCGTTGTAGGTGGTATTACACCATTTAACTTCCCTATGATGGTGCCGTTTTGGATGTTCCCAATGGCTCTTGCTGCAGGTAATACCGTTATTCTAAAACCTTCTGAAAAAACACCATTGTTGATGGAAAAAGTGGTCAACTTGGTAGAAGAAGCCGGATTCCCTAAAGGTGTATTCAATGTGGTATATGGGGCCCATGATATCGTAAACGGTATTTTACAAAATCCAATTATTAAAGCAGTGTCATTTGTTGGTTCAGAACCTGTAGGTCGCTATGTATACCAAGAAGGTACTAAACACATGAAACGTGTTCAGGCGTTAACAGGTGCTAAGAATCATACAATCGTATTAAATGACGCAGATTTAGATGATGCAATGCCTAAAATCATGGGTGGTGCATTTGGTTCAGCAGGTCAACGTTGTATGGCAGCTTCTGTATTAGCGGTGGAAGATGGCATTTACGATGAATTTATGGAACGTTTAGTTTCTGAAGCTAAAGATATTCAAGTTGGTGATGGTATGGACGATACCACCTTCTTAGGCCCTGTAATCCGTAAAGAAAACCAACAACGTACATTCGATTATATTACAAAAGGAGAAGAAGCTGGTGCTAAAGTTACATTGGATGGACGAGAAAATATACCAGAAAAAGGATTCTTTGTAGGTCCAACTATCCTTGAAAATGTGACGACAGATATGGATGTTTGGAAAGATGAAATTTTTGCACCATTCGTTTCTGTAATTCGCGTAAAAGACTTGCGTGAAGCCGTTGAAGTTACTAATGAACATGCGCTAGCAAATGGTGCTTGCTTATTCAGTAATGATGCGCGATCAATTCGCTACTTCCGTGAAAATATCGATGCTGGAATGCTAGGGATTAATTTAGGTGTACCAGCACCTATTGCGTGGTTCCCGTTCTCTGGATGGAAAGATTCATTCTATGGTGACTTACACGTAAACGGAAAAGATGGATTAGAATTCTATACTCACGTGAAAACAGTTACAGCACAATATAGAACAAATAAAATTTAATTCAGTCAGAAAAATTTTGAATGAAAAGCCCTCAATCTTCTAGCGATATTGGGGGCTTTATTCAATCGTAGTAGGAGGTAAATATGCAAATTTTCATTATCATCCTATCAATACTCGCGGGCTCGCTGTTCCCGGTACAAGGTGCTGTTAACGGTGTATTAAGAGAAGAGGTTGGGAATCCATTCTTTTCAGGTTCGTTGAGTAACTTATTAGGAATGATTATCATGCTTGTGTTAGCTTTTGCGACTACTAGCCAATTTCCATTATCAGCTCCAGAAACCAATACGAATAATTGGTATATGTGGACAGGAGGAATTATATCTGCATTAGTTGTCAGTGCAAACATAGTGATTCCTAGGTATATTGGTTTTTCTAAGTTTTTGGCTATCTACATGGTCAGTCAATTAGTAATGTCTGTTTTAATTGATCATTTTGGTCTATTTGGTTCAAATCAACAACCGATAAGTCTTAATATAGTGATTGGAGTGTTATTTTTAGCTATCGGTATTTTCTTTATCGTATTCAAGTGAGAATATCTAATTGAATTGATTTGGCCTTGAGCGTTTATTGTGTGAAATTTGTTCTCATTTGACTATCAATCACCCAATCAAAAATTTTTTTATAGGGCTATAGTTAATAGGAAGAAAGTGATTAAAAAGTCCGGTGAGCCCCACCTATCAGTTGGTTGTAAGCCTTGGTAGTGGTATGATTATGGCATGT
>Ga0079226_10002433_pt1 | contig 14375 bp, 11 predicted proteins | sample Poulit2014_FD_76345 | JGI IMG/M metagenome (GOLD analysis project Ga0079226, IMG submission 76345) | Agricultural soil microbial communities from Georgia to study Nitrogen management - Poultry litter 2014 | ecosystem: Environmental > Terrestrial > Soil > Agricultural land | place: USA: Georgia... | reverse complement strand
CGACACATCGCCGATGGTAGTGTGGGGTCTCCCCATGTGAGAGTAGGACATCGTCAGGCTTCAAATAAAACAGCCTCTACACCTTGTGTAGGGGCTTTTTTATTGCCTGTGATTTGAGTTTTAAGTCACGTCTTTATCCATACCAGCATATCGAGTAGTTGTTTCTCGCTTCTTTATTTCTTGTTGTAGGTGTTCTTACAGCAAAAACCTAGCCTCTTTCTTTCTGAATAGCGCGCCATGAAAGGCTTTAAAACGCGCTTAAAGGCTATGCTTATAAACTGGGATAGTTTGAATGCCAAAGCGCTTTTTTATGCTTTACACAGTGTTGTGAGAGTAAGTTAAGCGCAGTTAAAAGAACGCCAATGCCTGCTTGGGCTAAGCCTTTAAGTGTGGGTGCATAGCGCTTCGGTTAAACAGCCTTGCTGGCCTTTTATACTTGGCTTGAGAGCGTTCGCTTTTAATGGCAAGTAGGAGAGCTTAGCAAAGGCTTTATTTGCTACTTAGAGTGGCAAGGCTGCTTAGTTGAATGTGAATGTGTGCTTGGTTATAACAAAGGTGCAATAGTGAAATAGCAGGCATAAAAAAACCTCCTTGCCTCAATAGTAAAGCAAGGAGGTTTAGTTGGCAGAGTTACAGTTTTAACCTTGGTAGTAGCTCTAGTACTACTTCGCGTTTATACAGCGTTTCTAGCTCGGTTTTCAGCGCCGCCATATCTTCAAAAGTAATAGTCTTTGAGGAGCTACCTTCGGTTTTAAGAAACACTTTATCGCTACGTATCACTACTCTAGGATTTAACAGCTGTAGTTTCTTATCGTTTATTTCAAATACTTGTTCTGATACTAAGCGCTCTAATTGCCAGCGCTGGTACATGTCTTTGAATGAAATGCTTAGTGGCACACTAATTAACACTACAAAAAGTGCAGTAACGGCTAAACCTTTTTGTGCGCGCACAATGGGCGAATAACCCAGCACTAAAAACGTGAGTGCCGCGGCGATACTGATACCCACCAAGTTGGTGAGGAATAACAGCATAGCGCCACTAAACACGGCCCAATCCATCCAACCGATACCGATACCAGCCACTGAAAGCGGAGGCATAAGGGCTACGGCAATGGCCACACCTGGCATACTTTTCATATCAGATTCGCGCGCCAACGCATAAGCACCGGCTGCTCCAGAGGCCACTGCTACCCCTAAGTCGAGCAGGTTGGGCTGCACGCGGCTAGCTATTTCGGCGGTAATTTTTTCAATAGGAATGAGAACCGCTAGTAAAGAAGAGGTAATTAGTGCCAACACGATGCCATAAGCAATGGTAGTGCCGGATTCTTTGAGTAATGCCATATCACGGCGTAATACCCCCATAGCTAAAGAAGTAATGGGAGACATTAAGGGCGCGATCACCATCGCACCAATAATTACTGCTGGGCTTGAGATAAACAAACCAAAAGTAGCGATGAGGCCGCTCAGCATCATCATTACTAAGTAGTTGTTACTGATCTTTGCATTTTCACGTAAACGCATAAAGAGATCTTTAAAGTTATCTTCCAAGGCCCGTGTGAAGAGCGGTAATTGCGTTTGTATCATGGCAATGCGCGTTTCGTTCAAGGGCAAGTTATCAAGCCTCATGGTGTCTTTTTTCGCGGGGCTTGTGGCGTTACGCGAGGTATATGCCTCACTTACGTTAATTTTGGCCGCTTGCGGGTAAAGCTCGAGTTCTATCTGCTTGCTAACTCGGCGTTTGCCATCAATATAAAAAGGCATTTCTTTTTGCAGGCTAATCCTCAATTCGCGGCTCTTAATGTAACTCACGGAAGAGGGCAGTTTGGTAACAGCCTTGCTTTTGGCTCTTAGCGCTGTGAGGAGGAAAGAAAGGTATGAGGTAATGGATTTCGGGGCGATAAGAATCGTTGAAACCTGCCCATCTTGCACTGACAAGCTTGTGTTTATGAGCTTGCCCGCTGCAGAACTAATATCGTTCTCAATGGATACTAAGCCTGTAATGGCGGTGTCTACGCTTTTGCCTTTACCGGTGGTAATGCTAACTGGAAAAGGTTTGATCGCTGATAAATTACGCAAGCTAACCCGTATCAAAGTGAGCCAATAAAGCAGGCTCGTCCACAGGCTATCGCCGCGCCGTTGATAGGTTTTGCTGCGCTGATCTAAAAAGGGCGTTTCGCCCAACATCATCATACCTAGTACCACTTCATTGTTGCAGCGTAGTACATCAATGGGCTTAGGGTCTGCTTGAAAGGCAAGATCAATAGCTTCCTCAAGCCTGCGTGGAATATAAAACCAAGTATTAATGCGGTTTTTTACATCTGTAGAAACAACGCCCAGTGAAAAGTTAAGCATTTTGGCGAGGTCTACAAACTGATCCATGGTGCTGTCGTCACAAATCGCCACCACGTGATCAGAATAATCTAAACAGCGGCCAGGCTCGCTGAAAAACTCTTCTTCAGTGAACATCGTTAGCAAGATGCCGTTCTTGGCAGCCATTAGCCTCACTTTTTCAGTGAGTTTGCTATCGGGAGGATGAATTAAAAGTGCTTTATCTGTGTATGTGCTCATAGCGTTTCCCTACGGCATATATGAAAAATGGTTTCGGATTCCATGCTTAGCACAGACGCCAAAACCATCGGAATTATTAAATATCGATTCATCTATTGTTGAACGAGATATTGCTCTGTTATTTATCGAAAGACAACGTTTCACCTATGTAACAATTAGGATATATAAAGCGTATCGTAATGGCTTTTATAATTATGTTTTCTCGGTTCTGCGCAATAGGCTAATGCCTGCCGCTATTAAAGAGAGCCCCGCAGCAAGGTATAAACTGAGTGTTGCTGCGCCAATCGGCCAGTTTAACAGCATAACACCCGCTAATGCAGCCCCTAATGATTGCCCAAGTAACCGTGCAGTGCCAAGCATGCCACTGGCTCCGCCACTTCTGGCTACGGGCGCGGAGGTCATGATGGCCCTGTTATTGGGCGATTGAAATAGTGCAAAACCCGCACCGCTGAGTGCTACGCGCCAAATAATTTGCCAGTGAGTGGGGTCTGTAGGCAGTAAAGCAAGCCCAAGCAGCCCTAGGGTTAAAGTGCTTAAACCTACCACGCCTAACACACCAGCAGGCTGCTTATCTGCTAAACGCCCAGCTATAGGAGCTACCACGCCAATCATCACGGGCCAAGGAGTAATTAATAGCCCGATTTCCATGGCGGATTTGCCGAGTGTATCAAATAAATAGAAAGGGATGGCTACAAAAGCCAGCATTTGTGCACAAAAAGCAAGCACTGAGGTGGACACAGATAAGCGAAACATGCGAATGCGAAGCAAATCTAGAGGGAGTAAGGGAGCTGGATGGCGCCAAAGACGACGGTAAAGTGTGTAAGCCAGTAATGATACAAGTGCCATTTTGCAGAGCCAAGGCAATAGCTGGCCCTCATGGCCGATGTCTGAGATGGCGCTGATCAGTGTAATAAATAATAGCGAGGTAAGTAGGGCGCTTAGCCAATCAAAGGGGTGGGCTGATAGTGGAACATGGGGCAAATACTTAAAGGCCAACGCGGTGGCAAAGAGGCCGAAAGGAATGTTCATCGCAAACAACCAGTGCCAATTAGCAAAAGCTAGTACGGCTGCTGCTACTGTGGGGCCCGAAGCTGCAGAAACAGCCACCACCATGGCAATAATAGCGATGCCTTGGCCTAGCCGATCTACTGGGTAGATGTGGCGTACCAAAGCAGCGTTTATGCTCATGATAGCGCCGGCGCCTAATCCTTGTAGGCTGCGTGCAATAATCAAAGTGCTGAGGCTTTGAGCCAACGCTGACAGCAAAGCCATACTACTAAATACCACAAGCCCGAAAATATAAATACGGCGAAACCCGATGCGCTCTGCTAACGAGGAGTAGGGAAGCAGTGTGCTAATGATGGCTAGTTGGTAAGCATTAATAATCCATACGGCTTGATGGCCTGGCACATTGAGAGCTTGTGCAATGCTAGGCAAAGCAACGTTAACGATGGTGCCATCTAGCACCGCCATAAAAATACTCAGCACCAACGCCAGCATGGCCCAATGGCGCAACGGCGTGGGGAGTCCTTGGCTGTTAGAGGCTGTAGGGCGTGATGAAGGCACACGTATTTCCTATAAGTGTAGACGTTAATATTGCAAAGATGATGGCATAAAAGTGTTGTCTAGGCCTAAGTGAAGTGCAAGTAAATATCAAAACTATGTGGAAGTTAACAGCCGCAATGAGGGCCATTGACCTAGGGCAGTGCTTCACTTCAAATAAAAGCACCTATAACCCCTATGCAGCTAAAAATAATAACGACAACAAAGAGGCTCCTCATGAATACATCTGCTTATCCTTTTGTAGAAGGCTCGTTTTGGTTAACACCTCCTAACAATATCCAACCATCCCTGCAGGGCGCAGAACGCTGCGACGTGGTGATTGTGGGCGGGGGGTATACCGGTTTATGCGCTGCCCTGCGGTTACGAGAGAAAGGAGTGGATGTGGCTCTGGTGGAGCAAGGTTTTTGTGGTTCGGGCGCTTCAGGTAGGAATGCGGGGCATGTGACGCCCACCATTGGCAAGGATGTTCCTACTTGTATTAAAAAGTTTGGCGTGCAGCGCGGCTTGGCCTTTGTGCGCTTTGCCGAGCAAGCTATAGAACATTTTGAGCACTTGATCACTAAGTACGACATCGATTGTGATTACCAGCGCACCGGTAATATTATCGCCGGCGTGCATGAAAAGCAGCGTAAGGCGCTTTACGACAATCTACAACGTGTTAGCCACCTTGGCGTTAAGATGCGCTTTCTCGATGAAGCGGCTATGCAGGAGCGGGGCCTACCCAGCGCTTTTAAGTTTGGTGTGTTGGAGGATTGTGGTGGCACGATTCATCCAGGTAAATACGTGTTAGGGCTTCGTGAAGCCGCCCTTGCTGCAGGCGTACGGATTTACGAACAATCAGCGGTTACTCATATTGAAGAGGGCTCTTCTGTGGTCGTACATACACAGCAGGGTACGCTTACCGCAGAGCAGATGTTGTTGGCAACCAATGCATATGGGCCGGCTCAGCTCGGCCTGTTGAAATCTAAAACCTTGCCGGTGCGTGTTAGCTTGTTTGTAACGCGCCCACTCACAACGGCGGAAAGAAATAGTATTGATTGGCAAGGGCAAGAGGGTGTTTACACTGCACATGAGCTGTTAGAAAACTACCGTATTACACCAGATGGTCGTATTTTGGGTGGTTCTAAAGTGATTAATTATGCGTATGGCAGCAAACTGGCTAACGGTTACCAACCAGAGAGCTTTCAGCTGCTGGAGCGCACTTTTAGAGAGCGTTTCCCAACATTAGGTAACATTCCCATTGAGTGTTATTGGGGTGGGTGGATAGCCATGACGTTTGATTTTATGCCGGTAATGGGGCGCTTAGGAAAGCATAAAAACATTATGTACTACGCTGGGTGTAATGGGCACGGCATTCCTCAGTGCAGCATGATGGGGGGCGTTATGGCGGAAGAGATCTTGGGTGGCAAAACGGCCGAAGTGGAATTATTCCAACATCTGCGCATGCCGATGCCACCGGAACCTCTGCGATGGTCTGCGTTGCATGCAATAAATGGTTACTTGGCGCAACGAGATAGAAAAATCGATAAGCTAGTGGCGCATGCCGCTAGCTTATAACATGCTATTTAAGGCGTTCAAAAGTAAGTTGTGCGTTTTTTTCTAAACGTTGCAACAGTGGCTCACCTAACAACGAGGCAGGTGTCCAAAAGCCGCCTGTAACGTCTTCTGGCACATCGAAGGCGAGGCTCATGGCGGCTTCGCCTAAGATACGACAGGTGGAGCCATAACCAGGGTCGCCTTGGCCCGTTACTTTGGTTTTAATCGTTTGGCCATCCTTAGTGCGGCCTACAAAGCGCATATCATAAAAACCGTTATTGCGCGTTTTTTCATTTGGGCCCTCGCCAGGCTTTGGTACAACAAAACGTTCTAAAAACCAACGGCTTGGTTTAATAGCGCTGGCTGCAAGAAAACCGCCGATACCTCCCGTAACAGCGAAGGCGCGAGCTCGACCTTTAAGGCCGGCGCCCGTGAGCACAGCTTCATTGTAAATAAAAGGTGTGCCATATACGCTGTTTTGTAACGCATTGGAACGCTGTACGATACGTGTGTTAATAGAGCCCATAACAAAAGGTGCTGACCAAGCGTTGAAATCTTCATCAAATTCGGGGGTAGTTACTTCTGGCTGACGAATGCCAGGGTCATAACCTTCAGGGCAAATGGCATAGTGGTTAGAGAGTGTCTGACGCAAAGAAGGGTTTTCACCTATTTCCTTAGCGAGGTTAATAATGCTAGCCACTGTACCGCCAGAAACTCCACCTTTAGCGCTTTTAACACGCATTTTTACTTGTGTGGCGGCTTGGCCAAAAGCGCTTTGTGCTTGTTGTTGCAGGTGGAAGACGCCCATATCCGAGGGGATAGAGTCAAAGCCACAGCAATGCACAATGCGAGCACCAGTTTCTTTAGCTTTACTTTCGTAGGTTGAAACCATGTCTATAATCCACTGCACTTCGCCTGTGAGGTCGCAATAATCCGTCCCAGCGTTAACGCAGGCTGCTACGGTGGGAGAACCATAGAGAGCGTAAGGGCCAACGGTGGAGGCCACTACACGAGTGCTAGCGGCCATGGCTTGCAAGGAGTTGGCATCGTTTGCATCAGCAATGAGGGCGGGTAATTTATGTGCTCCGGAGCCCAATTGTTGCTTGAGGCTTGTTAATTTAGCACTGTTGCGGCCGGCGAGGGCCCAACGTACATCACCGTTTACACCGTAGGTTTCAAATAAATAGTGAACGAGTAATTGGCCGACGTAGCTTGTAGCGCCAAACACGACGATATCGTATTGCTTTTGGCTCATGGTTTCTCCTGAGTGGTTTAGCCCTATTAATTTGAGCGTGGTGTTAGCAGAGTAGCCTAAAACTACTGTGTTACCAATGCGCAAATAGCAGCACGTAGTGATACTGTGCAGCCAAGTGCGCTTAACGTTTAGGGTGACTGAGGGTGACAGGTTGGGCGCGTTCTGCGATGCATTCTGCAGAGCCCATTTCGAACTCGCGGCAGATTAACGGGCGGTTTGCATAAATAGTGCATTCATAGGTGTTGCGATCTACCGCAGAACACCAACCATCTTCTAGGCGGCGCATGGTTTCAGCGCCCCATTTATCTGTGGTGATATGCTCGGGTGGCACCCCAGTATCGGTGAGGAGCATTACTTCTAGGCGGCAGCAATTAGCCCTGCAGTTGGAGCAGTGGATGGGGGTGGTGGGTAAGGTAGTAATTTAAAAACTCCTATATTACTAGGTGAAAGTGTAGACTAAGTTGCTGAGTAGTGACAGAAAGGTAATAGAAATGATAAACGCCTTGATGGAATATCAATGGCGTTTATCATTAATGGATATGAATTATATGCGTTAAGCTTCGAGCTAAAAAAGCATAGTGACGTGCCAGGTGTTTAGCTCTGTATCCTCACCAATTTCTATATCAAAAGTTACTTTGATATCTTTTTTCTTCTCCACAGGCATAGCACAAGCTAAGGTGCTACGTTTGGCGCCCACTGCGTCAATAGCAGGCAGTGTTGTTAGTTCAACATCGCCGGCGATGTTTGTCCAAGAGCCACCTGTTGATTCTTGCAGATCCTTCATGTCGAAAAAGGGCGAAAAGCAGTTTCGGGCACTCCATATTAAGTTAACAGCCACTCCTTCATTGATAAGAGCGGTGGTAATATCTTCAGTAGAACGTGGTAGCCAATGAGAGTCAGCGTCCTCTGGTTTAAAGTTGGATGTATTCTGCAGTGTTTCTCCTGTGTGCGCGCAGTTGTCACCGATAGCAACAAAGAAACGACCTGCATCTTCACGAAATTTCGCGTTGTCGTTGAAGTAATCAATGGGTGCCAAATAATTTTCAGGTCCGTCTCCGCCATTTAACCCACTGCCAACCTTTTCGGCGACTTCGCTAAAAAAGGATTGCATGTCTTCTGCGCTAATGAGTGCTAAGCCAGTATCAGGTCGCTCAGTGTCGTCGAAGTCAGGAGGAGTACCTAATGAACCTTTTGCTGTGGGGGATGTATAGCTGGATTTTTCGGTTTCGGTTTCTTTGGTAGCAAATGCATCACCTAATGTAACGCCGGCGAAGCGCACATCGAGACCTTGCTCTTCGAGGGCTCCGGCAAAAGCAACGATTTTTTCAGCAAATGTTTTAGCATGAGAGCCCATGCTGCCTGTAGTGTCTAGACTGACCACAATATCAAACATGTCGCCACTTCCAGCTTCACCCGTTTTTAGCTCTGTACAAAACTCATCAGCTGATGAGTCAGCTGTTTCGACGCCAGCGGGGGTGCCCGTAGTGTCTTCAGCTTTTAAGTTTCTAACACGTGGTTTTTCAACAGTGCCGTCGCCTTTATCCACGCCATTGATGCGCAATCCGAGCCGCCCATCTTCAGCAGTAAAGGCACTAATGGTGGGGCTAGTGTCTAGGGTGTTGTTATCGCCTGCTGTTGTTTCAATATTCTTAACTTTGTACTCGCCCGCTGTTGGGGTGGTGGGTGAGGGGTCTTTCTTTGCGTCTGTACTGCCCGAAGATGAATTGCCTCCACATCCTGTGGTTGCGAGAGCTGCGCCCATTAAAAGCGCCAAAACTGATGGTTTACTGATGAAGATCATGATTGTGCCCCTTCCTATCATTGAGTGAAACTAATGTTCGCTTTGATAGGTGTTTTATACTTGTTGTAGTTATAAATCTTTGAGGCCGCAGTAGGCTAGACTGCGCAGGGGATGCCTGATCAACCCATCTAACGGCAATTTCAACACTGTCACGCAAAGTAAATAATAGCAATATTTTTTTACAGAACATGAGATTTTTACGTGTTAGTGAAAGCTTTTTTTGAGCATAGAATTATGCTGTGCTTTGCGGCGAATGCGACAATAAACAAATCATGTTCTGAGCTTTATTCAGGTCAATTTAAGGGTAAAGGTTGGGGAATGGGAAAGCAGTATTCTATCAATATTGGGTGATATGTTGGTTCTTTACTTCTTCACACATCACAAGTAATTGTGCGCCTCGAACATGGTCATGGCTTTATGATTCTGCTAGTGAAGTTAGAAGTGAAAATAGGTTCGCTTGCCAAGGTCATGACGAAGGGTTGGTGTTGAGCACAAAGCGGTCGCCCATTAGGGGCGCGTCGAGATGCCCAGTTTTTACGTAAATCAGGGCACCTTGCTCTAGTGTATAAGGTGTATGGCTACTGTGGCAGGGGTTTCTTAGCCAACTGCCAGCAGGGTAGTGGCCATGTTCATCACATAACAGGCCCTCTAACACCAGTATTTCTTCACCACCGGGATGGTGGTGCGCACTGAATTGAGTGTGTGCATCCCAATGCACTAAAGCAGTACTGATGTCATGGTGCTCATGCAAAGGTAACACTGACAAGCCCTCTACTAGGCCTGGCAACCAGTTAGCGCTGCGGGTGTTCAGCACCAGTGTAGACGTGTCGTCTTCGGTAAATTGCCAGAGTTTTACCAGCAAGGTGCAACCGTTGGCTGAAAACGGCTCATGCGATGAGCCGGGTGGGTTGCGCAGGTAGGTGCCTGCGGGATAATCACCGTGCTCGTCTGAAAACACTCCTTCCAAGACAAATATTTCTTCGCCACCTTGGTGAGTATGTGCGCTATAGCCACTACTAGGGGCATAGCGCACGATGCTAGTGGCACGAGCGATTTCTTGGCCGGCGCGATCGAGCATCATGCGGCTAACCCCTGTTAAGGGCGAATCGATAAATTCATACTGCTCAGGAAGTATCACCGCCCGCTGGCTGAAATCACTGTTTATTTGCATGCTAAAAAGTTTTTAAGAAATGGTTGAAGCACAGTTTGTTGCCGTCAGCATCTCTAACATAGGCCCCATAAAAAACATTGGGAATGCGTTCTCCTGGAGGGCCATCACAGGTGGCGCCAAGGGCTAAGGCTTTTTTGTACATTGCTTCGACACCTTCTTTGCTGCTTTGGCCGAAAGCCACCATGGTGCCGTTGCCGGTTGAAGCGGGTTGGCCGTCGTAAGGGGTGCACACGGCGAGGAGTGGCGGCTCTGCCATGCTTTTGCCAATAAAGCAGATGCGTTCGCCATCCATAAGCAGCTTCGCGCCTTGTTCGGCGAACAAATCGCAATAGAATTTTTTGGCAGCGGCTAAATCGCTCACACCTAGAGTAATGTAACTGATCATTATTCAAGTCCTCATAAAGTGAATACTGACTATACAGTTTTTTGATAGTAACTGTATTGTTATGAAAATGGTTTGCACGCGCAATTTTCGATGCTTTATGTATGCTGAGGGGCAAACATCAATAATAGTAGTGCTGTTAGGGTGAGCGCAGCTTGCTCAGCCTTCTAGCTGTCTTAAAAGGAGATATACCCATGAGTGCTTTACCTGTATTAACAGATGCTTTGCTGACACTGGAAAACCGTGTAGCCACTTTAACGTTGAACCGACACGATGTGCGCAACGCGCTAACGGGCTCTCATTTAATTGATGATATTGTGGCCACGGCAGAGTGGGTGAATCAGTGCGATGAAGTATCCGTGTTGGTAATAACCGGTGCTGGTTCGGCCTTTAGTGCCGGTGGCAATATACGTGACATGGCGGAGCGTGGTGGAGATTTTGCAGGCGATGTGGCCGAGTGTGCTGAGCGTTATCGTAAGGGTATCCAAAGAATTCCCTTGGCATTGCAGGCGGTTGAGGTGCCGATAATTGCTGCGGTGAACGGGCCCGCCATTGGAGCAGGGTTTGATTTGGCCAATATGGCAGATATTCGCATAGCCTCAGAGAAAGCTAAGTTTGGGGAGACGTTTTTAAACTTAGGCATTATTCCTGGTGATGGTGGCGCGTGGTTTATGCAGCGCCTCATTGGGTACCAACAGGCGTTCGAGCTTACCTTAACAGGGCGCATTATTGAGGCAGCGGAGGCCAAAGAAATAGGTGTGGTGCTGCAGGTGACCCCTCATGATGAGCTGATGCCGACGGTGCAAAAATTAGCGAATCGTATTGCTAGCCAGCCACCTAAAGCCACTCGTTTAACCAAGCGTTTAATGAAAATGGCGCAGCGCATGGAGCTGAAAGATTTCTTGGATTTATGTGCTTGTTTCCAAGGTATGAGCCATAACGAGCCAGAACACCTTGAAGCGGTGAACCGCATGTTGGCAGCCATGGCTAAAAAATAAAGCAGGGTGTAGGGAGCGCGAGTTCGAAGCGTGCATCTATGTAACGACAAAGCCCCGAAAATTCGGGGCTTTGAGGTTTCAGCGAACGAGGCTGAAGTAATGTTTGGTGGGCCCAGCTGGACTCGAATATGTTTTGTATCTATATGATAATTAAGCGTTTGTTTTTTGAGGGTGAGGGAAGTACCAACGCTTGTACCAACAAAAGCACTCTGATAGCGACTTCTATTCAACAAATATTCATGAGAATACTGCGCGATGTTACTACTCTAGGAGCTCTTCAGCTAGTTGATTGTGTTGGTGTCTGCCGCATTGCCTGGTTGTAATACTGAGGATTCCGCGGATTTTGCGGATAGCCTTGTGTTGTAAGGCTTTGGCGCTGCGGAAGGTTTGCGGAGGATTGCGGATTTTCTGATAATCCGCAACCTTCCGCAAAGTCCTCGCAGTCTATAAGTACTGTATTTGCTAGCTTTCCGCATTTTCCGCAGAATCCGCAGCTAGCGCGCGTGGATTTATGGTGAACTCTCTTTCGCCTGTGAGCATCAAATACCCGTGTTCTGCCAAAGTGGCAAGAACTTCATCGCGCTTTTTGGCAGGCCTAAAGGCTGGTGGTCCTGATTTCCCGAATTTATCTAGGCTGAACCTATGCCACCCGTCACCACGCTTTTCATCAGTAAGCCAGCTGAATACGTGATATGCACCTTCAATGTGCTGTGGCGGCTGGACAGCGTCGGTATATCTAAGCCATTCGTCAAGAGAGTGCATAGTTATTTGATATGCTAGCCGCATGCTATCTGCACTGATTTCTTTCTCTCCTTCAACAAATGCAAAGTTGGCTGCTAGTCTAATTGCGATTTCACCAGTTCGACGAGCGAAAGCTCTGATGCGATGGTAAATTCCTGTGGGGCCCAGTTGTGACTCCAGTTTGTTCTCATGCTCAGCCCAGACTAAAATTGCGTTGTCGCTCAGTTCAAGAACTGGTGGACGTACCTCGCTAGTTTCAATGTCTATATATTCGGGTATTTCCATGAGGGCGCGACATTTCTCCCAAAAAACAGGTAGATGCGTGTAGCCATAAGCGCGATTTTTGCGCGCGTTAATGACTTCCTGCCCATTAAGATAGCGCCTTCCAGCAAGAGAGCCTGGTGCGGCAAATAAGAACCTCGGTAAAAATCCTTGTTCTCTTAGCAGGGGGTTTTGTAGAGATTTTCTAATCGCTATGTCCTGCGCAAGCAAATTTATACCTAGCCGTCTGTGATAAGCCACGCCAGACGACTCCTCATTACTCCGAGCTCTGTCACGCGAAAATTCGCCGTTGTCGAATGCCTTTGTCAAAGCCCCGAGGATGCTGGCTGCTTGTTCGCTCGTAAAGCTGTGCCCACCGAAGAGCTGGCCGCCCTCATCAGTATTCCAAGTGGCGGATGGCATTCCGCGAATGAAGCGACCCGCAAGTGGCTCGAAAGTTATATCTGAAAATATTCGTCGGTCAGGTTCTAATGCGGCAAGCTGTTCTTCAAGCTTCTTCTTCTCCTTGCCTTCAGAGGCTTCTAATTGAGACTCAAGTTGTTTTTGCAGTTTGTCAGCCTCTCTTATCGACTTATACTCTCTTTCGCGGATAGTTTTTTCTGCCAAACGATGCGACTGGCTCTTACCATCACCACTTTCGCCGAGAGTAAGCAGAAAAAGTGATACAGGCATGCCGTATTTGCTGTGTAGATCTTTGGGATGGCGTGCGTTAATTCTTGTCATCGCAATGTGATTCACGGCACCAATCACACACTGAGCGGCCATTGCCTCTGGCACTTGGAGGTGGACAGCAATTTCATATGCTGCGTACTGCATGATAAGCGGTAATGCCTCCAATGGATAATCTGCACCTTTCTGAAGCTCGGGCATCAGCGGGTAAACTTCGGGAAACTCAACCTTTCCCGTAGGTGCAAGTGGGCTTATATTTAACGCGCTCATGCCGCACCTCCTTCTAGCTGTATTTGGTGCCAGTCGTTCCAATCCGTTCCACTATGGCCTTTGGGGAACTCTGGCAACATAACTTCGGCACGAATAGCAACCGCAGCTTCACGGGCCGCTATGGCCCCTGTATTGGGTATTGCGCTGGTGTCGTTATCGCCGGCTAGAATAATGTGACGTTCTGGATATTTGGCCCGTGCCATTTTTGCCACGGGTAGCAGATTGCCTGCGTTCATTGCACAGAACACGGCTTCACCCGTAAGCATGTGAATGCTTGCGGCCGTGGCCCAGCCTTCGCATATATAAATGTAGCGCTCGACTTTACCGATGGAACTATACGCACCTTGTACTCTGCCGCCTTTTAGAAAGCGCTTGCTACCATCGGGGTGTATAAATTGGAGATTTGCTAGGCCGTTTTCATCAACCAGCGGCACCATTAAAGAGCTTTTATATTGACGCAAATTGAAGGGCTGAACTTGCTTATTCAGAAGGTAGGGGTGATTTGGGTCCGCCTCGGGGCTTCCGTGAAACAAACCTTCAGCTTTTTTGCGTACAAATTCTTGACGTGCTAGTCGCTCACGTTCTGTTCGCTCAGCGCGTGCTTTAAGCTTTAGTTTGCTTGCTTTCTTATTAGCATGCAGCGCCTTTTGTGCTAGGTGTGAAGTGTTTGGTTGCCAGCCACATCGCCGTGCCTCGAAGAATAAACTGGCAATCGTTATGGCTCCAGGCTTGATACTTTTCCAAGTGCGTAAAGCATCTTTATGATTATAATTATCGGCTGTTTGACTCCAATCTAGCCAAAGTTCGAGTGCTGCATCGCCAAATTCCGAAAAAAGGGCGAAGGCCATGCGCAACCAGATTTCTCGATCATGTGATGGGATATGAAAAAGTGCTTCGCCAGCTTTTTGCAAGGTGTTTTCGTTGAAATAACGTTTCATTGCAAGCTCTCCTTACTGACGGAGGCTAACCAATTTTCCAAGTCAGACTTCTTCCATCGGGTGATGCCGCGGCTTAGCTTTACAGGAGCTGGAAACGTTTCTTCTTTGACCAGTTTCCAAACTGTTGAAACACCAAGCGAACAAATGCTTGCAACTTGTTTAACGTCGTACAGACGCTCGATTTCATTCGACATTTTGAAT
>Ga0079226_10002432_pt1 | contig 14376 bp, 13 predicted proteins | sample Poulit2014_FD_76345 | JGI IMG/M metagenome (GOLD analysis project Ga0079226, IMG submission 76345) | Agricultural soil microbial communities from Georgia to study Nitrogen management - Poultry litter 2014 | ecosystem: Environmental > Terrestrial > Soil > Agricultural land | place: USA: Georgia... | reverse complement strand
TTTTTCAGCCATATCAGAACCTGAACTTATTTTTTGAACAGTGTTATCTATAAGAATCTTAATGTTTTTAGCTGAGTCGGTGCATTTTTGTGCTAACTCTCTGACTTCTCCAGAGACAACAGCGAAACCTCTTCCTTGTTCTCCTGCTCTTGCTGCTTCAACCGAAGCATTTAAAGCCAGGATATTAGTTTGAAACGCAATGCTATCAATAACATCGGTGATTTCAAATATTTTATTTGAGTATTCAGAAATATCCTTCATTAACCTTACTACATCATTAACTTCTTCTCCGCAATTTCTTGATAAATTTGTAGCGGACAAAACTATGGATGCTGCATTTGCAACATTTTCTGTATTTTGCTTAACAGTTGATGATATTTCTTCCATGCTAGATGCTGTTTCTTCAAGCGCAGAGGCTTGTTCCTCTGTGCGGGCTGCTAATTCATTATTTCCCGAAGATAGTTTTCCAATACCAGACAGAGAATGGTTGGTGTATGTCTTTATTTCATTAACAATATTAACTAAATTAACTCTCATTAACTCTATACTTCTTGCTAACTTAGCTATCTCATTTTTTCCTTCTAAAGAAATATTTTTTGATAAATCACCAGAAGATATTGTTGAAATACTCTCACCGAGTTTTTTTAAAGGCGTTATTAGCGTATTTTTTAATAGATACCATGAGAAGAAAACAAAAAACAAAGATATAGCTAGAAAACAGACAAAAAAGATAAGGCTTGCTTTATATGCATTTTCTTGGTTTATATATTGTTGTTGTAAATCTTCATTTAAATCCCCCATATATATAACAAAACTATCAAAGAAAGAGTCTTGTATTTTTTGTGTTGGTTGTTTTATTGCTGATTTAATATCACCTGCCGAGAGGAAATTACACAACTCAATGAGTGAGTTATGTAGCTGCTTAAATTTTTTGTCTAATTCTTTAAATGAATTATCACTTTTGTGCTTCTGTTTTAAAATTTCCCATTTTTTAGAAGTTAGTTGCAACGTTTTTGCTATGTGTGCCAACTGTTTTTTAACATTGTTTTCTTCTTCTGAATTTCTATCGTTACTCAACACAGTGGCTCCTATTGCTAACAACTTAGTCCTTGTTTTTGATAACTCATTGTTTAATGAGTAAATTTCACTTTTTGTATCTGATAAAGCCATCAATTTGCTAAAAATAAAATTACTGTTTTTTATGCTGTTAAGCAGAATACTGTTGGTGCTTACCTGAAAAACCAAAAAAAACAACATTATTGACATAATGATAACAACTAAATTTAGTTTCTTTAGCAAGTATGTAACCATGTGGGACCTTTCGATGTTTTATATCTGAGAGATATGTAGAGTACGTTATATTATTATAATTTTTTCTTTCTTATTGGCTGAAATAAGACTCTTTGGACTCTTTATTTTTTTATTAAAGTTAAAAGAGGATGTTCAATCGTTGTCTTTAATGTTTTTTGTGATGATTATGTAACCTTATGCTGATAGCTGATAGGCATACTGTTAAATTGTGTTTATCCCTGACAGAAAATTGTACTCTTAATACGAAAGGATATAGGAGGAGTTTGACATAGATCACAAACAATCTTTTTTCAAAAATTTAATGCTATATAGTAATAAATATTGTTAAGTATTTAACAGTTTTTATCTAATACACTTTAGTAGATAAAAACCACTCAGAAAACGACATTTAATCTTAATTTATTTTTTGTGCAAATTTTTTGTTGGTGTTGATTAAATCATAAAATCATCATCTTCTATATATGTCTAACTATTCATAATATGATTATCATCATAGTTTTATTTTAATAAACATGGCATAGCTTATTGGGACGAGTCTTATTTATATATTGAAGGTGTATTTAAATTTTTAGTACTGTAACATTTCTTTTTACTGTAGTACTCCATAGAACTAAGAATAATTTTACCTGTTCCTTAGTTTGTTGGGAATTTTTAACTTCATTTTTAGGATCAGTCTGGTAGAAAAGTGTAAATAGATAATTGATTATGTTTCATCTGTCCTTAAGCGCTTAATGTGCATTGTTTTTTATACAGTGTAGCGAAAAGATATGTTCTTTAAAAGATTTTTATTAAATTTCTTTAATGGAGTTGTTAGTAATCTTTTTAAGAAATTTTGCTCTTTGTTTCTGGAACGAAATGCATTTTTTAGCAGTGACGTATATAGGTTTACTATATATTCTTTTGCAGTTAAGTGTTAATAAGTTTCCGTGAGCAATAAAAAACTAATTATGTTAGGGGGATATTTTTTAGAAGGTAACTATCTATCTTTATTGGATGTAGAATCTAGCAGATTCTTGCATAATTTTTACTCTTTGATAGCACTATGTACAAGTATTATCCTCAAGCGAAAATGGCTATTATTCTAGACGGGGCGTAACGAGGATAGTCTGCTGTAGTTGTTGTTCCTAGACATGATCATTCGTTCTTTCACACGGCGATCAAGCTCACGTTTTACAGCATTATGGCTTCCTGTGAAACGTCGTTCCGCTATTTCTTGTGTCAGTTGTCGTTTAACTAGATTGACAATATCCTTATAAGTTCGACTTGCATCACGACGGGCACGGGCACGTTTCAAACCGTATATTCTACGTTCTGTATGATAGCGTCGGAAACGCTCTTTGACGTAATTCCAAGCTTTCTTTATTAATTCATCTATCCCGAGTACGGGTAGACCTTGTTTTTTGCGTTGTTTGTTTTCCCACGCTCCACGGCTACGCTTGGCACTTGCAACAGCTTCCTCTGACACATCTAGGGCTGAAAATAAAGCAGATGTGAAGGTTATATCTGTGGGGGTATAGCAGCCAATTGCTGGATCAAACTCAGTTTGATAAGTAATAAGCCCTAGTTCGGCTAGAAATTTCAACGCTCGGGTGGCTCTGGTAATAGACAGATTACCCGAAGCAGATTCCGTGGCCAGACCACATTCTATAGCCAAAGTGGTAATAGCACACTGAACCCGATTTGCCAGTGGATCATAGTGGAAGCATAGCCCCTGCAGCAGAGCATCAATAGCCCGACGACGCAGTATAGGTGGGGTTCGCCGTCTAATCCCCTTAGATCGAGCATAAGCAACATGAATGGAAAAATCAAAGCGAGAGGTAAAATCCCTCGCTTTTCCCATCAGCTTTACACAAAATGGTAATGTCCTCGCGCCCTTCCGGGGGGTGAAAACAGGATTCGGGTTTTTTACCTGCCGGTAACTAAACTGAAGCTCAGTCATCTCTGCCAGCACTTATGCTGCACAAAAGGATTGAGCATAGAAAGAAGCATTGAACTTTCCCGGGCATACCACTATACTCCCAACATAGAGCAACAGTTTCTATGTTGTCTAAATTGCCCCCGATAATCTTTTTACTGGTCCAAAAAGTGAAACAAGATTATCGGGGGTTGTTTTTTGGCCCATAATAGAACCAATCCGACCACCTTATGGCGTGGCACACCATAACGTTCAACAATGTAACACTCACATTGCATAGAATCAAGAATGTAAATACTCACAAAGGATTTCTACGAAAAATCTCTTCCTCTATCAATTTTTCAAGCATTTTTGCCTGAGTAATGCCTTCTTCGTCAGCAAACTCTCTGAGCTTGTTTTTTAAATTGGCCTGAATTACAGCATGAAAAGCTTTATGCGTTGAGCTTCTGCGAGCTATGGATGCTTTCTGTCTTTCTTTCGGAGGCATTGGGTTCCCTTTTCTGTAGCCTCTTTTCCTTTTTGATGAGGACGTTACTGTATCTTCTGTTTTTGACATCTTGCCCCCCATGCAATTATAAAACTACGTTATTCAATAGTGGATACTACCAAATTTTTTATCCTGCGACTTGATATGTATAGCTATAATTTTTCAATTCATGCTTATATAGTGCAAGCTATGAGCCAGTCTTTCCTCTCCTCCTTCACGGCCTGTCTCTTGAGCAGATCTCCTGAGCAAGAGACTTCATCACCGAGTAACTCTCAACCATATCCTGAAGCCTTAACCAGCCATCCCACATGACGACCCAGCCGGGACTGCCTGTGCGTTTGCTGTCATGTCATCGCTCCAGTTTCGTCAGTTTCAGATATGTCAGCGCCTGTGACGAAAGCGGTTTTCCTTCCAGCTTAACCTACCACAGTTTCCACTCTGTCGGCGTCAGTATTTTCTTACAACTGTCATTTTGTGTTTCTTCACTGATACCTCCTTGCTGCAGGCCTAGCACCGCACACCGCGATAAATGCCTTGATAACCACTATGCACTCAAAGTTATCCCGGCCTGCAGAAAAACTCCAAAAATGAAGCCGAATGTACGGGCGCAGTCTGACGTTACTGATGCTGCCCGCTTTACCAACCCAAATATTCGGGGTTACTGAATCTGAAATGTACGGAAAACGTCAGAAGTCAGTTTGTCGTACTATTCGATTATCCGACAGCGTTTTCCGCATATGAAAACGCTGTTTTTGGGGATGAACATTCATCTCGCCAGCCACTGAACGAAAAACAAGTGATTTCTGTCAGTGGGAAATCGTTTAGCGGGTGTTATCGCAGAAATTCCCACGCCCCCCTTTTACGATGTATCACCTTCGTTTTTAAAGTCTGTTGGCTCCCCATCATCGCATTGTTAATAGCTCACTGGAGATTTTCTGTGGAACGAAATTGACATTCTCCTCGAACGATACAGGCCAGTTTGTTTGCGATCGCAGAAATGACCACAGACCTCTTTCAGGCCAATGCTTTGCCGTTGGTAACCAACGGCAAAGCGTTCTTGGTGCACATTTAGGAGGTTACTGTTTTAAATACTCAACAACGAGTGAAACAGTAAGTTTCCGTTCAAATGCTCCCACTGGTCTAACTTTTCTGAAGAACTGTGGTTTATAATTTCCAGTATTCGCACCTTTCCCAGCCTTTAAATTTTTTTCCTCATTATGCCATTCATTGATAATTTATTCGTTTGAATAAATATTCTTTTAGATAGATCTTCACCAGCTATATTTATAACTTCTGTCCCAATATTACTAACATCGGAGTTATGTGTAGCAATAACAAAAATTGAGTCCTTATGCTCACTTACTAACTCACGAAGAAAGTTTATTCCCTCATTTTCAGATATAAAAGAAGTAGGATCATCTAAAATAATTAAAGAGGGTTTTTTTTCCAACATCATATATATTATTATTTTCTGCTTCTCACCTGCAGACAATTTCAACTCATCCACATCAACATCATCTAGAAAATTTGCATCTATCGACATATTAGGACAACATTTTTTTATGATGAAAATCATACGTTCAGACTCATAAACACCATATAGATTAAAGTTAAACCGTAACGTCCCTTTAAAAAAACTCAAACTCGGCTCATAATAAGCAACTTCACGTTGAAAAGTCAAAGCGTCAATATTTGTAATGTTGACTTGATTATATCTTATATAACCATACATTAATGGAGGCTGCGCTATTAGAGAACGAACAAACGAACTTTTCCCCATACCGACCTGCCCCTGAACAATAACTATACTCCCTGTAGAGAAGGTGGCATTATATTGTGAAAGTGTGGCACGGCCATGCGACTCTATTGTAACATTCTCTAATGTCAGCTCTTTAATTCTTTCAAGTTTAATCAAATTTTGTGCAGGAAGTATAACCCCCTGTGTTAATTTCATTAAACTATTTTTTATTTGATAAAGGCTAACATTTATAATATAGACGCTGTTTACTACTGAAATAATTGCAACAGATAAACGTGTATTTATAATCAATACTGCAATAATCGAAGCCTTTGGTAAAAGGCCTGAATTAATTGCCAGGTAACAAACAATGTACATAAATACCATCGACAAAAATGAATTTAATTTCAAAAACTCAGACCACTTATGATTATGTGTATCCAGTTTATAATTCAATTTATCACTAAGCAACATATTGCTGTAAAAAGCATGATATAATTCATCAAATTTAATGAAGCGAACTTGAGCTTTATTTTTACGTAAAGATATACTGTCAGTCAAACGAACATTATTTATATTATTGCTATGTATAGTGCTTTTATATGACTTAAATCTTACATAAATAAAAAAAAAGCCAGATGCCAGATAAAATAAAAAAAGAAAAAAACTATAACTTCCTAAAAGCGCCACTATACAAATTGCGAACACAATAAGCATAACACCATCCACAACTAAAAGCGTGACACTTTTCCAATAATTAACAGTTGATATTTCTAGTGTTCGACTACTAGAAGGCGCATCATTATCCTTTGTTATGGGAAGAAGATAAATAATCAGTTTGCTTATACTTACAAAATTATCATGATTTATTTTTGTCAGTGACTTATAAATCATTGACTTAAAGAAAGTATCAAAAAAAGCAAAAAAAACAAAAAATATCGTAATGTAAATAACAGACACTAAGGAAGAACTGTATATAAGCCTAGAGTTAAATAAATTGCTATAAAATGGTAATAAAAGAGAAAAAATCGACAAAGGAATAAAGAATAAATTTTTTACTGTAATATTGTTTTTTATTTTATTGTAAATGATGTCTGTATCAAGTGTTTTAGGGAAAGGTCTAAAAACGATAATCTTTTTACCTGTAAATGAAAATAATTCTTGTTTCTTTTGATGCGATAAACAGCAAAAGTCGTCAATAATACGCTCATAAACCAGAAACTCATGACTACTATCCTCTACAATAAAAATATCTGGTAGCTCAGAGTTTTTATTACAAACAAAAATATCCACCTTATATTCAAAGTAATCATCATATATATAATCATTAATATGCTCAAATATATCAGAGCTAATATTATTATCAGTGTTGAGTAATTTCATGCCTTTTTTTTTACAATAAATTTTTACAGCATCAATTAACATTGAAGTCACTCCTTTGTTTGAAATTTCACCCAGCATTTATTTATAGAATTTTTATCATAAGATGGCTTTATCAAATTAACTTTCCCCCCCCTTGGGGTATAATATTTAACTAGGATAACATAATTGATTGATAACAATTTTGATGCAACATCGTAATTGTAATTATTACCATAAGAACATCCAATATCAATTTCAGAAATATTGGATAGATGCTGAGATATATATTTTATTGAAATAATATTATTGCTGAACATTAAATCACTATCTCTTGGTTTATTTTTATCCGTATCAGATCTATTTTCTTTTACCCCCATATATTGTAGATGATAATCCTTGTTTTTTTTATCAATGCTTAATGACAATAAATTTACCAACATTACAGAGGCAATTAAGACTATTATTGCCAATGTTGCAGACAATGCAGAAACAAACCCAAGCATATCTTGTTACCATACAAAAGTCATATCAGATTTGAAACTTGCAATAATATATTCAAAAATTGATATTTTCTTAGATGTTGCAAAAACATTTACTGGTATACCTTCTGGCAAATAATTTACATCACTAACATTATCAAAACTATCAATAGTTACACGATAATAACGGCGCTCCCTGCTATCATTAGGGTTGTCTGAAAATGAGTCAGGGCTAATTTTAGCCACTCTGGCAGAAAAGTTATTTTTGAAAGCTGTGGAATTTACCGACACTTTTACACTAGCGCCTTCATAGATATAAGGCCGGTACTTTGCATCAAACTTCGCTTCTATCACTTGGCCGTTACTATTTTGCTTAACTGTCATAATACTCTGGTATTGTTCAATAAACGAGCCTTTTTTTAGATTGTGATCGATTTTTAAAATCGTACCAGCCACAGGCGACGTTATAATATTGGTAGAAACCTTACCCTTCATAAGACTTAATTCACCGTCATTTTCTATGTTGTTTTTTTGTAGTTCAGATATCTGTTCAGTAATGCTACTAATTTTATCATATAGTTTTGTTTTAAATTGAGATTTTAATTTCTCAAATTCTTTTCGTAATAAAATGAAGTTCAGCTTCACATTAATCATTTCCGTTTTTTGTTTCTCAATGTCATAACGGTTGTTCAGTATATCTATATTAGTAGCCCCTCCTTTTTTTAACAAGTCATCCTTGTTTTGTAGAAATGAAATTTGCTTTGTCCTAGATTGCAATTCTTTTTCTAATAACGTTTCTTTCTCCTCTAGATTTTTTTCTTCCATGGCAATAGCATCATATTCTGTTTTGAACTGAAAATAGATATAGTTTTCACCATCTAATGATGGCAACTTTCCTTTTTCATTTAATGCATCAACATTACCTGCAAGCAACGGTTTGAGCAACTCAAGTTCTTTTTTTAGTTTTTTTATTTTTATATCATTAAAATTAATAACGCTCTCTAATGTAGTCTCTTTATGTGTATAATCAAGATTTGTGTAGGTAAACAAAATCATTCCTTTGCTTACCTGATCTCCTTCTCGTATATTAAAGTCATTAATAAACCCAGAATTAGGGCTTTTTATCTCTATTTTATCGTTCTCACCCGTAACAATCCCTTCACCAGGAGAAACTATATCTATTTCACTAAAAAATAGATACGCAAAGACGCCTATTACAAATAGGATTGTAATAAACATTTTTTTTAATGCGTAAATATTACGCATTAGATATCTTTTACACTTCAACATTATTCACCATCAATAAAAAAAAGCAAAACACCACCATATAACTGTAGTTGTTTGATTTTGTTTTTAGCTTCTGAAACCTTTATATCAGTTATGGCTTTCTCAATCTTAAAAAGATCAAATCTGGTATTTAACATCTCATACAAAGATGTTTGATTTATGTCGTATTCTTTTTCTTGTTTATAAACCAAATCCTCTGTCGTGGATAATTGTTGTTGGAGATTTTGTAATTCTCTTTTGTTTGTTTTTGTTATTAAATCGCATAGTTTTAATTGGTTTTTCAAAAGTTTATATTGTTTATCGTAATCAAATGAAAGTGAACGGTAGGTTTCTAAATCTGACAATTTTGCCAATTTATTATCAAGATTAAAAAGATTTACTGATAATCTAACACCTAAAAAAGTATCGTCTTTATTCATTTCTCTGTCACGATATTTATTTTCTGCTATTAAGTTTATTGAATACAGTGAGTCCTGAGCTTTAGCATTTTCTTTAGTTTCTAATTTACTAAGCATTATTTTTTTAAGATCAAGATTATTTGCTAAGTCAGTAGCATTTTTCTTTAAAGAGAGTAACTGACTAACTTTGTCTGAACTTATTGTTATACCCCGTGCTGGGTATGGATATAGTGCTTTAGATTCAATATCTAATTTTCTCTGTTCAATTACTCTATCTATGTTATAAATTTCATTGTCTATCTTTTGAACAAGTAATTCAGCAAGTTTTACATCACTCTCTTTAATTATCCCAACCTCATCTTTTACATTGATTTTTGCATGTAATTTTTCTGAGTCACGTTTTAGTATTTGAGCGTTAGAACGCAGTTTTTCATAAAGAGAAATGTTTATCTGGTCACTCATAACCGAAGAAACTATAGTCTCCTTTTCTTTATCAAGATCGACCAAAGCCCCTAACAATTTATAATGCTGAGATTTTAATGTATTTAATGTCACATCATCAAACAACAAAGAATTTAAGATAAGACGGCTTTCAATATAGCCTTGAGTATTAATGCGCGTGTGCTTTTGAGTTACAGTACCTGAAAGCTTTGGTATTGCATATAATTTAGCACTTAGCTCATTTAATTCCTCTGCATTAACTAAAGCTTCTTTTGACTTTATACTTTCTGAGTTACTAATTACCTCCTTAAGAAAAAACTTATAATTTTCATCAACAGCAAAGACTTTTACTGAAATTAAAAATAAAAACAGCAATATACCCAAACTTTTCATTTTATGAATTGCTCCAACACTTTATGTATTTTATTCTTAAAGTTACTCACATGAAACCTTATGTGCTCAATTTCTTTTTTGTAAGATAACTCAATCTTTTCTACATCCCCATGTATCAGAACAATATTTTTTTCAATTTTCAAAATAGAGGACAGTATTTTTTGTTGTAAATCTATGGTCTTGCAATCAACTTCAGATTGTTTTTTTAAAAAATAATTCAATGATGTTAGATGGTCATCAATTTTACTTAATGTTTCTAATGCATTCTTATCAAACTGAACATGAATGTTACGACACTGCCTGTTAACACTTAAACCAGAATTCCTCTCTTTAAAATAAAATTTCCAGAAATTTAGACTAAGCATTAACAACACAGAAACCGCAACTCCCAGTATTGATGTAAGAAATGCATACGACATTGCAGACAGAGCAGCTGAAATGGCGTTAAGCATAGAATTCATTTTCTCGGCCATGTCACTACTTCCCCCCATAGATTTCGCAATTGAAGAAACCATAGCGGTAAGCCCCTGGAAAGTGCCTATGAGACCTAGTGATACAGATACTGATGCAGCCAGCTTAGTTTGTGAATCAATGATTTTCTTTGCATTTTCTGTCTTTACCGAAAAAACACATATAAATAAAAATATAATTAAAGGATAAAGATATATACCCCCCATGATTAATGTCAGAACTTGTGCCAAAAGATACGACTGATTAATTATTTCATATACTTCGTTAACAAAAAAATAAGATGCAAAGGCAAGCGCATAAAAAACAAACCCAATATAGTACATTATTGATTACTCCATCTTATGCATGAAGACTGTATTTCACATATATCATCATCAGACACACTTAATATTACTTTCTTATTTTTTAAATTTAAACCATTTCTAAACTCAAGGAGATTATATGTTAACATTCTTTTTGTTTTAACCGGATCGAAAGAAAACATGCGTGAGCTGGATGCTGTCAGGACAACCCTCGACTCCACACTGTTATTTATATACGAGCTAATCTTTGCGTAATCCTCGCGAGATAAAGATAAACCTGAAGAAAAAAATACTGTGTTGTTAGATAAGTCGAGCCGGGTCTCTTTATCTGTATAAGCCAACCCCGTACCTGTTACAACTGTATCAATGCCTCCTATCATGAATACAGTCGTCACTAATATAAAAATACACAACGCTCCGCTTAATCCATCAACCATCGGTGCTAACTCTTCATCTGAGCCTGCATTATCGTCAGACATCCCCTTCACCTCATCCATCTATTTACCCCACCCCCAAAAAATATAAGTTTTTTTGGGGGCATAATGAGTATTTATTATAAAACACTCACAATACCTCCATCCAGTATTTTTTACTTTCCCTGTCGGGATTGCAATATAACACATGACATTAACCAAGAAAATATAAAAAATGACTAAACAAATACACTACCCTTCCTGATTGAATAGAAATTGAACTATCGTATCAATATTTATGTTGTTTTATCAACTTATACTTTATTCTGAAATGCACTAATTTAGAGTTTAACTTTGCGATGTTTTAGTCTGCTATATTAGTGGTGTTATATATGTGGAGAAACAAAAATGATTTTACTCTGCGCTTAGTCGTGTCCTTGACCCACGATATTCAGACAGTCATTGTATCTTAAGTTGATGTTACCCGCTGACGTAAATATTCCCTTGGTGAGAGATAACCTGACGCACTATACAGATGGTTTTCAATCGCCACTGCAAGGTTATGCAATGCCGTTCTTACATTCGGTTTCAGCATGAACGTGATGTAGACTTCCTTCATCGTTTTCACGAACCGTTCTGCCATTCCATTACTCTGAGGGCTACTAACTGCCGTCGTGCAGGGCTCCAGATTCAACTCTCTAGCGAACTGCCGTGTTTCATGAGTCGTATAAGCCGAACCGTTATCGGTCAGCCACTGGATTGGCCGTTCCGGTCTATCGCCAAAGCGTTTTTCTATCGCTCCTGACATGACATCCTGCACCGTTGCTTTGTCATAACCTCCCGTGCTTGCGGCCCAGTCTATGTTTTCACGATCGCAACAGTCCAGTGCGAACGTGACACGCCCAGAACAAGACTTACCAAGGTTATATAACTATTCAGGAAAGAGACGCGTGATGGTTTTCAGGCGTTATGAACACCGAACTACCTAAAACAACAAGTTTTCTCTCTCTAGGCTTACTGTTCCGTGGATAAAAAAAACCCCTGAGGTATCAGGGGAAAACTGTGGTGGGATTTCATTAATCTGTTACATCCAATTGGAATGTAACAACGTAAATTTGCCGAACTAACACGAATAAAACAACCCCTTTCACAGGACAGAATGTTCAAATGTAATACCGTCACCCGAGACGATATTCCTTTTGCTGTCTGGTCAGGGCTTTGCCCCGGCACCCCGTATCTGTGCGTAAGAGCTCAATGTGGCTTCAGCGACGTTTGGTCGCTGGGACTGCGGCTAGCGGGGTCATTTCTCGCATGTTGCCGGTGATTCTGTTGTTGTTCTTTCGGGGATGAGTTGTCAGATTGCGTATGAAACTCTATCTGACACACAAAACGAGTTTGAATGCCCATAAGAGCATGAGAGGCACGAAAAACATTTACAGAGGGGGTCAGGTCGCCAAGAACTTCGCCTGCCCCCTGTTGGTGGGGGGGGGGCTGGTCGTCGATATTGCAGCGATGGGGTTCTCCCTGGACGATTCAAGGCTCTGCCGGAACCGTGGCGGCTACGAGGATGGAGGTTGAGCACGTTTCCAGAGGTTTTCCAGACAATAGAGACTTATCGGAACAGTTGGAACGAGGAGGAAACGCGCTCAGACGTTTTTTAGCCCGATTTCAGTCGCAAGGCAAGTCTTTCCAGCACTGAGCAGGTTGCAGACACAAACAGCGAAAAACGCAAGGGATTTTGAGAGTGGCAAAAGAGCAATGGGGCAATGTAGAGTGAGAATTTTTGGTTCTGCCGCCGTTAACGCGACAGAACCCTTTTTAACCCAGAGATAGTTTAATATGCACTCCGCATGCAGCTGCGTAACGCTGTAAAGTCGAAAGACTTGCACTTGATACATTTCTCTCCAGTCGACTCACTGCTGGTTGGCTTACTCCCATACGTGCAGCAATTTCTGTGCTGGTCAGCCCTGATTTAGATTTCATCTCAATCAGCACTGCACGAAGCTCTTCTTCCTGCGTTTCTTCCTCGTAAGCCTTTTTGACCTCTGGGTTTGCGAGCGCTTTCGCTTTAATTGCAGAAAATTTGATACCTTTAATTGCCATCTTTCAACTCCTCCCATCTTGCCTTAGCTAGTGCTATCTCAGCTTTCGGTGTCTTAGGGGTTTTCTTGATGAATGTTCTTAATATGTAGATCCTGTGTCCTTTTGCGTAAGCAAAAAACGTTCTGGTTATGTCCTTGCGGCCAACTCGTAGCTCGAACAATCCACTTTCAATGATGTCTGTATGCGGATACTTTAGTTCTGGCCCTTTCGCTTCCAGCTTTTCAAGCCCTTTAAGAGCTTTTGCCTGCATTGCAGGTTCGAGTTCATAAATTTCGTTTTCAGCGTCGGGGTGGAAAATTAATTCGTACATGTAAATCCCCTTGTTAACAGGGATTATAACTTAAGTGTTATAATAATTCAAAAGTTATATTTTGTCTACGGTTGGTAGCCGTATGGTCTGACTGATTTGCTACCCTGAACAACACATGAGGTGTATTTTATGGATTGATCGAATGATATTTGGGATCCCATCCTTCCTCTTTTCTGAGCATTGCATTCAGTATGGTAAGTAGCTTTCTCATGCAAGCGACAATGCGACTTTTTTACTTTCCCTGATTCAACAAGGCGATTGTAGAATTACTTAATTACTAGATTGTGGCCAGTAGCAACGACAGTGGCCATATATAGCGCCGAGCGAACATTAGCTCTTCCGCCAAAAATTGTTCGGCGCCCGCGCATGTTGCCTGAGTCCCGATTAAATGGAGCCAGGCCGATAAGGGCACTAATTTCCCTGTGTGGCAGGTGACCCAGTTCCGGAACTTCAGACAGCAGTGTCGCGATTGTTGCTGTACCAATACCTTTTATTCCACCAAGAATTTCAGCCAGTGTTTTGAAATGCGCACTTGATATGGCCTCCATACTTTTGTTAATAGTAAGCGCCACATACGGCTCTGTCGCATTAAGCGGTCGGTCACGTAACATGCTGTTTTGTTTATGATGTGACTGACGATGTCTTTGATCCAAAAAGCTTTCCAGCGCCTGCATTATCCCGTCGATGTTATCGCCCAGTGTGTCCGCTGGTATCTGGCATATTCCCTGAGCCTTCGTGATATTGAAGATATGATGGCAGAGCGCGGTATTATCGTGAACCACTCCACGCTTCACCGCTGGGTTATCTGCCTCGTGCCGTTGCTGGATAAGGCATTTCGCCGCCATAAACGTCCTGCGGGACGTCGGTGGACGGGGGGATGAAACCTACATCAGAGTCAAAGGGCAGTGGAAATATTTGTACCGGGCTGTCGACACTGAAGACCTGACTGTCGACTTTTTATTGACG
>Ga0079226_10002431_pt1 | contig 14383 bp, 14 predicted proteins | sample Poulit2014_FD_76345 | JGI IMG/M metagenome (GOLD analysis project Ga0079226, IMG submission 76345) | Agricultural soil microbial communities from Georgia to study Nitrogen management - Poultry litter 2014 | ecosystem: Environmental > Terrestrial > Soil > Agricultural land | place: USA: Georgia... | reverse complement strand
AGCGGCAAATTATTATCAGCTGATGTAATTGTTAACTACCAAGACGATCATTGGCAAGTGATTTCTCAAAATGCCAAAAGGCCTGACCAGACTTTTGCTACAAAAGAACCCGCAATTCAAAGAGCAAAAGAAATTGCGGAGAATAAGGAAAGTAAGGTTAAAGTCTATCTGCAAAACGGACAGTTACAAGAAGAAATTAACTTTGCAAAAAAAAATTAAAACTCATGCTTTATAATAAAAACGTCTCCTTAAGATAACAGAGGAGACGTTTTTATTAATTCTTACTATTTTCTTGACGCAAGAGTTCTTTTTTTATTTTTATCTCCGGTGCAAAGTCTCTTTGCCAGTTTTCAGGTTTTAAGACTTTTTTTGTCTGAGGATGATAGTGCGGCTTGCCGTCAGGAAATAATTTCGCCATATTGGCCTGGTGAACGATTTCCATAATAGGATTAGGATCCACATTCATCAAAGCAAAAGAGCCATAGGTAAAATAAAGCAGATCAGCCAGTGCATCTACCTGCTCGACTAGGGGATCTCTACTAGATTGTTCTTTTCTTAAAATCTTTTCTTTAGCCTGATCAATAGCTGTATGCAGATCTTCAACTAATTTTACAAAATCGCTTTTATTCTTTGCACTAGCAGCTAAAAATTCGAGCAGTTCTTCGGCTTTAAAAGCAGCCCGTTTAAAAGCAGCTGCCGAATCAAAAGCAGTCGGCGACTCAGCCATCTCAGGATCAAAAGTTTGATGAAAAATGCGAGCCATCTCAATTTCCTGCAAAATTATCTCTCCCTTTCTTTAAATCACATTAAAATATTTGAGAGCGGTATAAATACCCTCTTGGTCATTTGTCTGGGTAATAAAATCTGCTGCCTGTTTCGTTTTAGCCGTTGCATTGCCCATTGCTACTCCTAACCCTGCTCCTGTGATCATTTCAATATCATTCAAATGATCACCAAAAACCATCACTTCGTCCATCGCTATATCAAAATGCGCAGCTAAGAATTTAATACCAGTCAATTTAGAGCTATCTTTAGGGACAATGTCGACTGAATAAGGATTAGAACGTTTAAGATCACAATGCGGCAAAGCTTTTTTTAGACTATGATCTTCGTCAGTACCCGCTAACATGACACATTGGTAGATTGGTTCATTTAAAATTTGTAAGCCACTATAGCGTTCAGCTTGAAATCGTTTGGGACGATATTTCTGCATAGTCGTTTGTAAGAAACTGACAGGAATCTTCTTGGGTACAAAGCGAATAATCTGCGTTAATAAACGCGATTGACCAAATTGCATGGTCTTACTGCCTGCTGAATGATTCCTTCCGCAAAATAATACCTGACGCGAGAAAGCCTCCGAATAAGTCACAATATCATCCAGCACGTTTTCATCAAAAGCTTTTGCATAAATGAGTTCATCTGTTGTATAAACTAACTGACCATTACAAACAATAAAAACATCTAATGGAAATTCTTTTAAAACGGCATGAACACTGCCAGGAGTACGACCAGTAGAAATTCCACAGATGATCCCTTGCTGCTGAACCATAGAAATGGCTTTTTGGGTACTAGCTGAAATTTTTCCCTTGCTATTTAATAGAGTGCCATCAATATCAAAAAAAATCATTTTTATCATTCGTTCACCTACTTAAAATAAATCAAGTTGTCTGGGATTTAACTTTTTAAAATCTAATTGCAATAGCTCTTTAAAAGCCAAAGCATTAGCTGCTGCATCGCCACCTGCATTATTATTAAAAATCACAGCTACCGATGAACTCTGCTGGGCTACCTGACGAACTTTCTGCTGTAATTCAGCCAGTTCCTTATTAGAGTAACGGTAATTCGTACGGACACGCTTAGCATCAGGTCCTGTAGCTACCCAGCCTGCATCATTGCGGCCATGGAAACGGAAAAAAGCAAAGTCTGGGTTTGTGACAAAAGTATCTAAAGGAACTGTTTGCGACAATTTTTTAGGTTCATCAACCATTACTAAGGAAAAATGCATTTCTGTCATAAAAATTTGCATCTCTTTTAACCATTTACTCGAATACCAGCTTACATCACGAAACTCAACAGCTAGTGGTGTTTGAGGAAATAATTTTCTTAAAGTCCGTAAATAAGCCACATTTTCTTTTTTACAATCAAAATAAGGTGGAAATTGGGCTAACAGGCAAAACAAATGTCCCTGTTCCTGCATCGGCTTGATAGCCGTAAGCAGCTGCTGAGCTAGTTCAGTTAAACTTTCTCCCGCCTCTAAGGCAGTATGCTTGGTAAATACTTTCGGCACTTTCATGATAAATTGAAAATCTTGTGGTACTTGTTTCAGCCATTCTTTGACATAAGACTGTTTAGGAATAGCATAAAAACTGGTATCCATTTCAACTAAGGGAAAATGAGCGGCATATTCAAAAAGACTACTTTCTTTTTTTCCAGTTAAATAAGTATGTTCTTTAAAACTCGTACAACCAATTCGAATCATAAAAATCCTTCTCCATCTTAAAGTTGCTTTTATTATAGCAGTTTTATAGTAAATTTGTTGGGTGGATCACTTGTTGACGAACTTTTTTTGGGCTAAACTAGAAAAGCAGCAGTAAAAGAAAGGTTGATATTCATGAAAAAAATTCTTATTTTACATACTGGCGGTACCATTGCCATGAAAGAAAATCCTCAAACTGGTAAAGTCAGCCCGAGCGCAGCAAATCCTCTGATGGATGCAAAAATTCAGATTCCTGAAGAAGTCAAGCTGATCGTTGAAAATATCTTTAACCTCCCCAGCGCTCATATCACACCTGAGGACATGCTTAAAATCAAGAAACGAATCCAGCAGGCAAAAAAGCAAGAAATAGACAGCGTGGTTATCACCCACGGGACAGATACCCTAGAAGAAACAGCCTTTTTCCTAGATGTGACGATCGGCAATTTACTGCCGATCGTTCTTACGGGAGCCATGCGATCAAGTAATGAACTAGGCAGTGACGGTCTTTATAATCTTGCCAGTGCACTCCGGGTAGCTGCTTGTCCAGCTGCACAAGAGCAAGGCGTTTTGGTGGTGATGAACGATGAAATTCATACTGCCCGTTATGTCACGAAAACACATACCACCAATGTAGCTACTTTCCAGTCACCTGCTCTAGGACCTGTAGGAATGATCAGTAAAAATCATATTACTTTTTTACAAAAAAATTATCCGTCTATGCAACTGAATGCGGCTACTGTTGACGGTCTGATTCCTATATTGAAGGCCTATGCCGGAATGGATGCAAGTCTTATCGAGATGTTATCACAAATGAAACTGACCGGCCTAGTAATTGAAGCTTTAGGATCCGGTAATCTACCTCCGGAAAATATTGTTCCTTTACAAAAAATCATTGAGCGACAAATTCCAGTAGTTCTTGTATCACGCTGTTTTAACGGCAGTGCAGAAGCTATCTATGATTTTAGCGGCGGTGGAAAAGAATTACAGGATATGGGCATTATTTTCTGCCCCAATCTTAACAGCCAAAAAGCTCGGCTCAAACTTCTTATCGCGCAAAACTGTCATTTAAAAAATGAAGAATTAATCAACTTTATGCAAAATTAAACTAGACAAAAAAACAATTGAATAGCAAAAAATCGCGAAATTTTTTCATTCGCGATTTTTGTTTATCTTTTTTTCCAGTCGATCTCGGCTTCACAATATTTTGTTTGCCCGATTTTAATGGCGTGTAGTGTCTTCATCCGATCATCATCGGAAATGATCTCGTACTGACTTTCTATCAGATTGCCATACTCCACTTCCTTATCAAAACGAATATTGATATAAGCAGGCTCATAAGTAGTTAAAAAATTATAATCTAAACATTCAATGATCCAATTAAAGTAAACCGAGTTATTAACGTGATGATTACTATCAATATCATAAAAACGCACGCGAAATGGTAGACTTTCAGCTTGGTTTAAGGCTGGAATTTTCGGTGCCCGTTTGATTTTTGTGATTTTTTCACTCTCAAAAGGAGCAATAATTTCCTCAGTAACACTGCTGATTTTACGAGTCGTATAATTCATTAGAGCAAAAATTGATTCCACCCGGACCAATTCTTCACCTTCTTTGGTTTCGATCCAAAAATTTCGATAACAGAAAAATTTGTTGTAACTCGTCGCCTGAGTAGAGACAAGGATCGTTTCGCCCACTTTGGGTAAACGCGATAAGAAAACTTCATACTGTGTTAAAATCCAAGTGACGCCAAACTGGTGAACAAAATCAGAACCACGGTTTAAATAATCTGACTGTTCTTCAGATACTTTAATAATAATAGCGATCATCGATGAGATTTTCATCGTAGCATTAACATCGCATTCATAATAAGGAACTTCATAACTAACAGTATATTTTCCTGACAAAAAAACTCCTCCTTTACGGTAAATTCCTTCTCTAGTATAGCAGAATTCAACCTATTTTGTCTTAGCTTGTCGAACTCTTTGAGAAATATCAACTTCATGACCAGCTTTTTTCAAATCATAAAACTCAGCTACTGCTGTAAAAACAAGATCACTAGCTGAATTTAACGCTGTTTCCACTGAATCCTGAATAACTCCGATAATAAAACCCACACCCACTACTTGCATAGCAATATCATTTGATATATTAAATAAGCTACAAGCCAGAGGAATCAATAATAAACTTCCGCCAGCGATCCCGGATACACCGGTAGAAGCCAGTGCAGATAATAAGCACAATAAAAAAGCTAAGAAAAATGGCACATGGATCCCCAAGGTATGAGCAGTTGCTAAAGTCATCAACGAAATGGTGATCGCAGCTCCCCCACTGTTTGCTGTTGCCCCTAAAGGAATCGAAACAGAATAAGATTCTTCAGACAAGCCCAGCTTTTTGCATAACTCCATATTAATAGGAATATTGACTGCGGAACTACGAGTAAAGAAAGCTGGAATACCACTTTCTTTCAGGCAATACAGATTCAGCGGATAGGGGTTTTGACCTAACAAGATAAACGTCATTAAAGGATAAACCACTAAACCAACAAAAAACATCGTACCCACTACTAAAAAAATCAACCGGCCATAATCGACAAGTCCTTTGACACCGATTTCTGCAACAGACCGAAAGACTAAACCGACAATCCCGAATGGCACAAATTGAATAATCAGTTGGACGACATTTTGTACGCCATTGGTCAGATCCCTCAATACTTCTTTTGTGCGACTCCCAGCATAGCGTAAAGTAAAACCAAACAAACACCCCCAAAAAAGTAAAGCCAAGTAGCTGCCCTCAGTAATTGCTTCAACGGGATTCATGACAGCACCATTTAAAATATCGGTCAAGACTTTGGCTAGACTTTGGGGCGCTGTTTCTTTAACCGCAACATCAGGTAAAACTATTTTTACGGGAAATAGATAAGCTGCAAATACAGCCGTCAAAGCCGCCACGAAAGTCGCGATCAGATATAAGACAATAACTGTCTTCATATGCGTCTTTTGCCCTTCTTCTTGTTGGGCCAAGGAATTAATAATTAGAATAAATACTAAAAGTGGTGCAATAGCCTTTAAGGCGTTAATAAATAAATCCCCTAAAATACCGATTGCAGTCCATGAAGGTACCGTCATTCCCAAGATGGCACCAATAATGATCCCGATGATAATTTTTTGAATCAAAGTCAAACGTTTCAAAACTTTCATAAAAACCCTCCCGATTGTAATTTATTTCACGAATCATTAATAAAATAATAGTAAAAAAATGAAGATTGAAGCTATTCTACCACAAATCTATGAATTAGAGTTTTAAAAAACTAGAATTAATCCATAATTTTTACCAATCTTCTGAATATTTCAGCTTTCTTGCTATCTTAACAAACAAAAATATACCCAATTTACATTTCGGGTACTTTTTTTAACAATTTATCCGATTTTAAAAAATCGGATAAATTATTAAAAAAAAGAAAGGCACACGCACCTTTCTCATCTCTTATTCGTTTCCTGCAACTACTGCCTTAGGATCATTTAGTTGATCGTGATCTAGTTCATGCAAACGAGCACTTGTTACCACTCCAGCGACCATACTATCGCTGACATTTACTAAAGTACGCATCATATCGATCAATGGTTCAACTGAGATCACCAATCCGACAATCGTGATTGGCAGATTCATGGCACCTAAAACAATTAAAGAGGCAAAGGTAGCACCGCCTCCGACACCAGCAACTCCAAATGAGCTGATCGTAACGATCACAATTAATGATAAGATAAATTGCCAGCTAAAGATATCCACTCCAGCTGTTGGTGCAACAATTGTCGCAAGCATGGCAGGATAAAGCCCGGCACAACCGTTTTGACCAATAGAGATCCCAAAACTACCTGCAAAATTGGCTGTAGCATCGTCCACTCCTAAAGCTTTTGTCTGAGTTTCAAGATTCATCGGCAATGCTCCTGCACTTGAACGTGAAGTAAAAGCAAAGCTTAAGGCTGGGAAAGCTTTTTTAAAATAGGTAATTGGATTCACTTTGACTGTCGCCAGTAAAATAGAATGAATCAGCAATACTAGGAAAAGACCTACATAAGAAGCGATAATAAAGACACCTAAATTTAAAATAGCATTAAAATCACTGGTAGCTAAAACTTTAGTCATTAAAGCAAACACCCCATAAGGCGTTAAACGCAAAACCAAAGTCACAATACGCATCACAATTTTATATAAGCTTTCAATGATTTTGTTAAATATCTCAGCTTCTTTAGGAGATTTACGTTTTACTCCCAAATAAGCCACACCTACAAATGCTGAAAAAATCACGACACCAATTGTACTCGTTGAACGCAAACCAGCAAAATCAGCAAATACATTGGTTGGGATAAATTCAAGTATTTGTTGTGGGATCGATAAATCTTGTACTTCAGTCTGCTTTTGTGTAATTTCAGCAATACGCGCAGTTTCAGCTGCTCCTTTAGTGAAAGTAGCTCCATCTAAGTTAAACAACATGACCATTAAAATACCGATCAAAGCCGCTATAGCCGTTGTTCCCAGTAAAATCGCCAGGACATTGACACTGATCTTGCCGATTTTTGAGCTTTCTGTCATCCGTGTAAACGCACCTACGATAGAAACAAAAACCAGTGGCATAACAAGCATTTGTAATAAGCCGACATAGCCATTACCAACAATTGAGATCCAATCCAATGATTGAATAACTACTTTATGCTCAGTTCCAAAAATCAGCTGTAAAACTCCACCAAAAAGAATACCTGCAAAAAGTCCAGTAAATACTCGAGTTGAAAACTTAAGATGTTTTTTTTGCATCCGATAAAATACATACAAAAAAGCAGCAAAAAGTACAATAACAATAATAGTGAGCAGATTTGTCATTTAAAATCCTCCTTACATTTTTTCACGCTAATAATGACAAGTCCGTCAATGGAAGTAAAGGTTCCTAGTGACCATTCTCCAACAGTACACTCTAATGAAGTTGCGTGTGAAAAATCATTAGTGACTTTTTCATTATAACCCTGACTTTTATGAAAGTCTAATCAACAAGAATATGTTATAGTAGAATTTGTATGAAATTTTCATCATTTCATTTACATTTATTTTATAAAGGAGGCCTTTACAGATGGAAAAGAATTCCACTGTACTCACCAAAAATTTTATTCTTCTATTAGCTATTACTTGTGGAGTAGTTGTTGCTAATCTATATTATGCCCAGCCCATTGGCACCCAAATTGCTACGACTTTTAATGTCAGCATCGGAAAAATCGGCATAGTCACCATGCTGACCCAATTAGGTTATGCTATCGGACTACTTTTTATTGTCCCGCTGGGGGATGTCTTAAACAAACGGCAGTTGATCATTACCATGTCTGGTCTATCTTCTTTATCCTTACTGGCGGCTTTTTTAGCCCCTGGCTTTAAAATTTTCATTACTTGCTCCTTTCTAATTGGCTTATTATCAGTTGTACCGCAAATTATTATTCCTTATGGGGCTGTTTTAGCAGGGACACAAAAACGCGGGCAAGTGGTGGGCACCTTGCTGAGTGGTTTATTGATCGGAATTTTATTATCACGCACTTTTTCTGGTATTGTGGCTAGCTTTTTACCTTGGCGCTCAATTTATTTAATCGCTACAGTTTTCATTTTGATTTTAACGCTTTTCTTATTTTTTAAAATGCCACAAGATACGACCAATAATTCATCTCTATCTTATTTAAATTCGATCAAAAGTATTCCCAGTTTAATTAAAAATCAAAGTATTCTACGTGAGTCTTCCATTTCTGGTTTTTTCATGTTTGGGACCTTTTCTCTTTTCTGGGCAACTTTAATTTTTTACATCAGTAGTCCAGTTTATCATTGGGGGACATTCGAAGCCGGCTTACTAGCAATTTTAGGTTTGGTGGGAGCTTTTGCTGCTCCGATTGTAGGTCGACTATCTGATTCTTATTCTGAAAAAAAGATTGTTTTAATGGGTGTCTTTATGCAAACATCGGCCTTTATCCTGCTCCATTTCTGGGCTCAACATTTAGTTGTTTTGATTTTAGCCATTATTTTAGTCGATGTGGGCAATCAGTTTGGTCAAGTAGCCAACCAGACGCGCGTGCAAAATTTAGGCGAAAAAGTCAGTAATCGCAATAATACCGTCTTCATGTTTTCTTATTTTATCGGCGGTGCTTTTGGCTCTTTCATGGGGACAACCATGTGGGATCAAATCGGCTGGACTGGCGTGACTTTAACCGCCCTAGCCTTTCAAGCATGCCTGCTCTTTTTTCATTTTATTATTTTCCACAAAGAAAAATAAATGGAGCCTTTTCCACAATGGTTTATGAGGCACGTTTCATCATTTCGTGCCTTGATTCTCCGTTTACGAGGCACCTTTCATCATTTCTTGCCTTGATTCTCTGTTTACGAGGCACCTTTCATCGTTTCGTGCCTTGATTCTCCGTCTGTGAGGCACCTTTCGTATTTTCCTGCCTTGATTCTCCGTTTACGAGGCACCTTTCATCATTTCCTGCCTTGATTTTCCGTTTACGAGGCACCTTTCATCATTTCCTGCCTCGATTCTCCGTTTATGAGGCACCTTTCATCATTTCCTGCCTCGCTTATTCTAATAATCAAAAAAACCTCCTCAGCTTTTTCTGAGAAGGTTTTTGAATTAATTCTTATGACTACGCCAAGGCTCCCATCGGGTCCCAAGGTGCTAAAACAATTGGTTTTTCGGCAAAAGCAGCTTGTTGTTCTGCACTCAATAAATCTTTACGGATTACGATTTGATAAGTATATTCATTCATCCAGTCATCACTTGCCACAAAGAAACCTTGATCACCAACCTTATCGCCCCAGCTATTTTCAACTTTCCACTTAGTTGGCTTATCATCAACTAGATCAACTCCAGTCAGGACCATGGCATGAGTCATCATACTTTCGCCGTAATCTAGTCTTTGCGCTTTAGTTGTAGTAAAGTCAATGTCAAATAATTCATTCATATCAAAGGCATCTAGCGACATAATACCTGATTGACGAGTAGAAGATTGACCTACATCACAACCAAACCAGACTGATTCCCCTTGTTCTAATTGAGCAACTGCCAGTTTCTTGAAAGTTTCCATATCCACATTTAAATATTTAACTTTCTTACCACCAACTACATTGCCTAACATTTCAACAGTATAGGAACGGTTATAAGGTTTGTCTACTGTTGGAGCATTAATAATACTTACATAATCATCCAAATCAAGACCCACATATTTTTCAAAGAAGGTTTTTGGAGTAAGATGACGATCATTATGATATTCATTATTTTCATTACGATAGGCAAAGTCAAATTCAGTTGGCGGTGTTCCTAGTGAAGTTGCCAAGAAATTATAGACTTCTTGTAACATTTCCTCTTTGCGCGCTGTAACGTCTTCACTTTTAACGCCATCAGTCACTAATTGTCGTAAAACAGCAGCATCTTTGCGTAATTTCTTATTCAGATAATTATTTAAATCACGTGAGTTAGAGGAATTGCTGCTTTCCGGCATGGCAGTTTTGGGAACAACTCCATATTTGTTAAAAATCGAAACAATCATATCCCACTGTCCCCCATCTTGTTGGGGTGTTGCCAATAAAAAGGCAACTTTACGACTTGTCAACTCTTGGTCTGCCGTTGCAATGATATTTTCATAAAAATAATTCGCTTTTTCATACTTGTCCCAGAAAAAAGTATAGTTTTGTGACAATTCAAAGTCTTTTAAAGCAAAATTATTAAAAATTCTATGACGGAAAGTATTTAAAGCAGCAAACATCCAGCAACGGCCAGATTGTTTTTGATTTGCTACCTTTCCAGTTTTTACATCAATTGAAAATACTGGAACATTATTTACTGTCGCAGCCATATTTTCAGCTGAAGCGGTGATGCCATTTTTAACTACCGCTTTTTGTAAAGCTTGTTGTTTTTTATTGTCTTTAAATTCTGCTGCAAATTTTGCAGTCAGTTCAGTATCGATTGCTGACATTTTCCCATCTCCTTAAAAAGTTTGCCTATTCAGTTTAACCCAGATTTTTTTGAAATACAAGCTAGTTGAACCAAGCTAAGAGGCTGACTTTTCTTTTTTATTTGAACCAAGAAAATAATGCTCTATCTTGCTGTAGGCTTTCCCTACTGTTTCGCTTGCTAAAATTTCCGTTAAAATAATGCTTAATAAAGCAAGGACTAGAAAACCCCATAAACCCAGCGGAGTATCAGATGGAATAAAGATACGCATGCCTTTGACAAAAAAGCCATGGAGCAGATAAGCAACTAAAGTGTACTGCCCTTTTCTGGTATAATGTTTTTCTTTCTGCGGAACGATCGCAAAAAAAGCCAGTATTCCCATCACCGCTAATACTAAGGTCACGATCCGCACTAGAAATCCCCATTCTGGAAAGTTAAGAAAATCCTCATAAGGCTTCGAGCCAAAAAACATATATTTATTAACTTGATCAAGATAATCAACAAAAATATAAATAAATGCAAAGTTGATCACAAATAATTTTTTGTATTTAAAATTTTTAAATTTTTCAACAAAGTTTTCAGGCAAATAATAGCCAATAATAAAATAAGGTAAAAACACTGCTGTACGTTGCAAAGTAAGCTGTCTACCGATAAAAGGCGTATAACCTACAAGCAGACTGATTATAATACTAAGAGGAATCCCAATTTTAGCCGGAATTTTACGAAAAAAATAGAGCGAAATCTGCCAGAAAAAGGAACTGACTAAAAACCATAAAGACCAGTTAGGAATATGCAGTTGAAAGTCAAAATGAGCCGCCTCACCTGTTAAACGATAAAACAGAGAGTACGTCCATTGAAAGAAGATATAAGGTATAATAAATTTTTGAAAACTTTTAGCTACCAGCTCTCTATTTTCTGGATCAAAAGATTTTGCAAAGTAACCAGAAATAAGAATAAAGGCCGGCATATGAAATGAAAAAACTGAATAATACAAATCGTGACTCCATTGTTCATTACTGATAAAAGGTTGGATCAGATGACCAAATACTACTAAAATCATCAGTAAAAATTTAGCATTATCAAAAAAGGGGTCGCGCTTTTTTCCCGCCATAAAAATCGATCACCTACTCTATTAAAATTAACCATGCTCATTATAACTAAATTATGTTGCAGTTTAATTGCATTTTCACGAAAAAAGAACAACAAATTTTTAAAAAAATCAAGAATTTTTTGTGAATAACTGCATTTTACGTCCTGTCTTGTAGCCAAGATACCATAATTAACAATCCTAAATCAGGATAGCGGAAGTTTCACTACAAAGTCAACACCTCTAGGAATTAAATCCTGAACAAAGACTTCTCCATGATGACTATCGACAATTTCTTTGGCAATGGATAAACCTAAACCATAGCCAGCGGTTTGCCTGGAACGTGCTTTATCTTGCCGATAGAAACGGTCAAAAACAAATTTTTTATCTTTGGCAGAAATCGATTTACCGGTATTTTGAAAATGAACGAGCCAATAATGATGGCTAAATTCTGATTTGACTTTGATGCATTCACCTGTTTGAGTATATTTTAAGGCATTGTCTAGTAAAATAACAAATACTTGATGAATTTTCTTTTGATCAAAAGAAAGTTCTCTGTTTTTATCCAAAGACACAGAAAAAGTTTTATTTTGAATTTCTGCCATTTCAGCAAAAGGCTTGGTTATCTCTTGTAAGAAATCATTGGTCGCCGTCATTTTTTTCTCAAGGACCAACTGATTAGAATCACTGCGAGCAATCATAAGCAGATCTGTTGTTAAAGCAGTCATTCTTCTAGTTTCATTTAAAGCTTGAGCAATCGATTCAGATTCTGCCAGAATCGTATGATCCGGTTTTTGAAAAAGTTTTTCTAAACTATTTTGAATAATTGCCAAAGGAGTCCGTAATTCATGAGAAGCATTTTCTACAAATTCCTGCTGTTTTTTCCAGGAGACCAGGATAGGTTTCATGGAACGATTGGCTAAAAAGAAGCTGACCGCAATCGAAAGTAGCCAGAAAGTGATCATACAGACGATCACGATTTTTTGAAAAGTAGCTAAAGAATGCTCGATCTGATTGACATTTGAAACAATTTGAACATAAGCGATCTCTTCATCGTCACTATATTTTTGAGTAACTGAATGAAAAACCAGCTGCTCTGCATCGTCATTAACTTTTACTTCTTTGATCGTATCTAAATCCTTTTTTTGCAGACGTAAAGAACTCATCTGCGAAATCCGTCCGCCAAAAGCTGCTTTATTTAAAATAGTACCTTCTTTAGACCATAAGATCACTTGCGTATTAAAGTCATTAGTCAAAGGACTTTGAAATGATTCTTTTTCTTCACTATGGTTTTTGGTTGGAAAACTATCCGGATTTTTCTGATAACGTTTGACTTCAGTTTCAATCATTCTTTTTGTAATCCGGGGATCCTCTAAAGTACTATCGGTTTCCTGATAAGCAGACTGATTTAACAAATGAAAAATAATCAAGCCCAGAAAAAGAAAAATTACTGCAAAAGCGATTATATTAGTAAAAAAAAGAGATAAGCGCTGCCGTTTAGTGAAATCTCTGTTCATGCAGTTACTCCTCTCTCATAATATAACCAACATTGCGTAAAGTTTTAATATCTTTATCAATACCTGTTTGTTTCAAGTGTTTTCTTAAATGGCTGACATAGACCTCGACGACAGTAATCGTCGTTTCTGAGTCAAAGCCCCAAATCCGGTCAAAAATTTGTTCCTTGGTAATAATAATATCCCGATTCTGTAAAAAATAATTCAATAGCTCAAATTCTTTACCTTGAATCGCTAATAACTGATCTTCAAAATAAACCTCATTTTTATTGAGATCACAAACAAGGGATTTATACTTCAGCGTATTTTCATCAAATAAGCCTAATGATCTTTTCAACAAAGCTTTGATACGCATCCGTAATTCTTCACGATAAAAAGGCTTTGTCAACTAATCATCGGCGCCTTTTTGAAAACCTTTGATCTTGTCTTCTAAACCATCCTTGGCCGTTAACACCAAAACAGGAGTCTGTTGTCCATCTGAACGCAATTGGTTTAATAACTCATAACCATTTAATTCTGGCAGCATTAAATCTAAAATGATCAAATCATATACACCGCTTTGGGCCTCATACAAGCCTTCACTACCGTCATAAACTTGTTTTATTTCTCCTAGATCACTGATGATCTCTTGGATATTATTTGATAAAATCTGGTCGTCTTCCACAATCAAAAATTTGATCATCCTACTCACCTCTTCCATATTTTAACATCTCAAGCTGAAAATTACCTTAATTTTATCCTTAAGCTGATTTTAAGTTAAACACTTTACGATTATTACAACATTTATTGAAAGCGAGGAGAAAGTAATGAAACTAAAAAAAGTATTTGAAAGAAAAGAAAAGAAGTATTTAATGAGACAAGACCAATTTGAAGCGTTTTTCAGCGAATTACAAAATTTTATGGCAGTAGATGAATACGGACTACATACGATCCAGTCATTGTATTTTGATACAAAGGACTATCAATTTATCAAACGGTCCGTTGAAAAGCCGATTTACAAAGAAAAATTTCGTATTCGCAGTTATGGTTATGCTGATTGTGACCATACTCTTTATGTAGAAATCAAAAAGAAGGTCAATGGGATCGTCTACAAACGGCGGCTGCCTTTGAACTATCAAGAATTTATGACCTGGAAGCTAAGCCAGCGTTTTCCTGCTTGCTTAACTCAAAATCAAATCGGGCAAGAAATTCAATGGTTATTTTTACTTCACCCTGATTTAAGCCCTAAAGTATTGATCAGCTATGACCGCCTCTCCTTATCTGATGCAAACGATGAAAACTTTCGTGTGACTTTTGACTAGAATATCCATTTTCGTACACAAAAAATGAACTTT
>Ga0079226_10002430_pt1 | contig 14386 bp, 15 predicted proteins | sample Poulit2014_FD_76345 | JGI IMG/M metagenome (GOLD analysis project Ga0079226, IMG submission 76345) | Agricultural soil microbial communities from Georgia to study Nitrogen management - Poultry litter 2014 | ecosystem: Environmental > Terrestrial > Soil > Agricultural land | place: USA: Georgia... | reverse complement strand
GCAGCCCTTTACTGTGTGGTACACCCGGAAGGATTCGAACCTCCGACCTTCTGGTTCGTAGCCAGACGCTCTATCCAACTGAGCTACGGGTGCATACTGAACCTTGTTGAGCTGTTGTGCTCACCGTGTCAGTGGGGCGCATTATTCCCAATAAGCGGGGAGGCGTCAACCCTCTTTTTAGTGAAAACCCATAAAAGTGTGTTGAGTGTTGGTTTTTTGAACTTAATGGCTGTTGTTGATGAAAAAAGCATCAGGTATTCAGTGTCTTGGAAGCATTGGCAGCAGAGTGCATCACTTATGGTTAGTATAGAGAGCGTCATAATAAGCGTTTTGTTAGGGATACATTCATGAAGCAGTTGCATCCAGCTTTGCTCGCTTCTCAGGCATTATTGCCTGCAGACACCCCTGTTCATTTGCTCACTCGGCATTCCATACGCGAGCAACCTGATAATCAGTTTGCCGATGGCAGTGTTCCTCTGACAGAAGAAGGGCGCGAGCTCGCTTTTGCTTGGGGGCAGCACATCGAACGGCCCTTTGGTGCGCTTTACACCAGCCCCATAGGGCGTTGCGTAGAAACCGCTGAATATATGTTGGCAGGTTCCGCGGAAGCAAAAACGTCTACTATTGCTTTGCCGCCTGAAAAAACCAATGTTCTAGTGGAGCCTGGGTGTTTTGTTACCGATATTAATCTCGCAGGACCGCATTTTTTTCGATTAGGGGCGCGTGGTTTTATAAATACCTATCTCAGCGATAGGGTGCCCGGCGTACTGACGCCAGCGGCGGGATTGTCTAAACTGGCTACGTATTTGTATCACCATCACGGCAGCATGGGCACTGTGGCAGTGCATGTGACCCACGATACCATTCTTGCGGCTTTTGTCTCGGCGTTGCTCGGCAAACAACAAATTCAGCCAAGTGATTGGCCTTGGATGCTTGAGGGGCTCTGGTGCTGGTTCAGCCCGCAGGGGTTACATTGGGTATGGCGCGGCGAGCAAGGCATCACACCCCTTGAATTTCACCCTGATGGCAGCCATCTCATGGCGCATTCAACTCTATTACTCAATGGGAGCTCAGTTTGATTGCTTTATCCATTCAGCAGCTAACCAAAACCTATAAAAACGGCATGCAAGCCTTAAAAGGCATTGATTTAGAAGTCAAGCAGGGCGATTTTTTCGCGCTGCTTGGCCCTAACGGTGCGGGCAAATCCACCACCATCGGCATTGTGAGTTCTTTGGTGAACAAAACCGCGGGCAAGGTAGAGGTGTTTGGTCTAGACCTTGATGCTCAGCGCACCAAGGCAAAAAAGAAAATTGGCATAGTGCCACAAGAGTTTAACTTTAATCAGTTTGAAAAAGTGTTTGATATCGTGGTGACCCAAGCAGGGTTTTACGGTATTCCCAAAGCACTCGCCAAGGAGCGCGCAGAGAAATACCTGCGCCAACTTGGTTTGTGGGACAAACGCGACACTCAATCGCGTTCTTTGTCTGGCGGTATGAAGCGGCGCTTGATGATAGCTCGCGCTTTGGTGCATGAGCCTGAGCTATTGATTTTAGATGAGCCCACCGCAGGGGTGGATATTGAGCTGCGCCGCTCCATGTGGGATTTCTTAATCAAGCTTAATGAGGCAGGCAAAACCATTATCCTCACCACGCATTACCTCGAAGAAGCAGAATCCCTATGTCGCAATATCGCCATTATCGACCAAGGCCGCATTGTGGAAAACACCAGCATGCGTGCCTTGTTGCAAAAGCTGCAAATGGAAACATTTATTCTTGATTTGGCTAACCCTATCGCGCACACGCCGAACCTGCAGGGTTTTGAAGCGCGCTTAGTGGACGCTGAAACATTAGAGGTGACAGCACCGAAAGACACTGTGCTTAATGCAATTTTTACGCAGCTGAGTGAGCAGGGCATAGAGGTAATGAGTATGCGTAATAAGGCTAATCGTTTGGAAGAATTGTTTTTAAGTTTAGTCGAGCAAAGCTTGGCCCAACAGGAGGCAGTGAATGACGCGCAATGAACAGTGGGTGGCGTTTAGCACCTTAACGGTGAAAGAAATCCGCCGATTTACCCGAATTTGGCTACAAACCTTACTGCCGCCAGCCATTACTATGTCCTTGTATTTTGTCATTTTTGGCAACCTAGTGGGCAGCCGCATTGGTGATATGGGTGGCTTCGACTATATGCAATATATAGTGCCCGGCCTGATTATGATGAGCGTGATTCAGAACAGCTACAGCAACGTGGTGAGCTCTTTTTATAGTGCTAAGTTTCAGCACTCAGTAGAAGAGTTATTGGTATCGCCCATGTCTCCGTTAATCGTGTTGTGCGGTTACGTAGCAGGAGGAGTGGCCCGTGGCCTTATGGTGGCAGCGGTGGTAACCACTTTGGCGTTGTTTTTCACAAAACTCACGCTAACCCATGCAGCGGTTACCTTTTTGGTGATTTTTTTAACGGCGGTATTGTTTTCTTTAGCGGGCTTTATCAATGCTGTATTTGCTAACAGTTTTGATGACGTCTCGATTATTCCCACTTTTGTGCTAACGCCACTCACTTATTTGGGCGGGGTGTTTTATTCCATCGACTTATTGCCTGATTTTTGGCGCGGCGTTTCTATGCTCAATCCAGTGCTTTATATGGTGAATAGCTTTCGTTATGGCATTTTGGGGGTGAGCGATGTGAATGTGGTTTTTTCTATTAGCGCTATTTTTGCTTTTACAGTGGCGCTGTTTTTATTCTCATGGTGGCTATTGCATCGTGGCGTAGGCATCAGGCACTAGGAGCCATAATGAGCGATTATTTACAAAGCACTTCGCTGGGTAAAGCCACAGCTTATGTGGATCAATACGATCCAGCGCAATTGTTCCCCATTGAGCGTGCATTAAGTCGTGAGGGCTTAAACATTGGCGAAGCGCTCCCCTTTGAGGGCGAAGATATTTGGAACGCTTACGAACTTTCTTGGCTCGATGCCAAAGGCAAGCCCCAAGTGGCCATGGCGGAAGTGCGTATTCCTGCGGCAAGCCCATTTTTGGTGGAGTCTAAATCTTTCAAGCTGTATCTCAATTCCTTCGCCAATACCCGTTTTCCTTCTTGGGACGCGGTGGCAGAACATATTACAGTGGACATCACCGCCACCGCAGGCGCGCCAAGTATTGTGGTGCTACGCACCTTAGCTGAAGCCGCTCAGCTGCCTTTGTGGCAAAGCCGGGGGCAGTGTTTAGATTCATTGGATTTATTGGAACCCGCGGATGCTGAGGAGCCCATAACAGGAGCTCAGTGGCTTAAACATGCAGTTAGCGGCGAGCAGGTGGAAGAGGTGTGGTTCTCTCACTTGGTGCGCAGCCTGTGCCCGGTGACGGGGCAACCCGACTGGGCCACGGTGGAAATCGGCTATCAAGGTGCTGCTATTTGCGCGCAGCATTTATTACAGTATTTGGTGAGTTTTCGCCAAGCCAGTGGTTTTCATGAGCGTGTGGTGGAACAGACCTACCAAGATATTATGCAGCAATTAAAACCCGAGCAATTATGGGTAAGAGCAAGGTACACACGCCGTGGAGGCTTAGATATTAATCCTTATCGTAGCTCTCACCCTGTGGTGCTTGGCAACGAAAGAGAGGTGAGGCAATGAGAGTTTGGCAACAGTGGTGTTTGTTGATACTGAGCGTTTTTCTATTGGCATGTTCTGATCAAGCCAGCAAAGATGAAAAAGCATTAGCCGCTGGTGAATTGCGTGAAAGCACTAAGGCATTGGTGCTTGATGGAAGCAGCGAAGAAAGCTTTAACACTTCTCTAGAAGAAGTATCGGCACACATGACGCAAATGGAGCGCGATATTTTTTCTGTGGCCTTGCTTGAGCTGATGTTGTTCGAAGTCAATCGCTTGGATAATGAGCTGGCCAAAAGCGATAAAGAGATAGAGGAGTTGCCGAGCATGTATCAGCCTTTTGATGGCTTAACGGTGGGGGAGGTGGTTGCTCGCTCGGAGATTATCAAGCATTAGGGGGCAAAAGCGCGATGTTTTTGAATGGTTTTTGCAGCACTTTCTAATTGCTCTAAAGCCTGGCTGATGTCTTTTTCGCGAAGTTTGGCACTATTAATATAAACCGCGAAACCTTCTGTCTCATAACTAAAGTCCAACGTGGCGCTCGTGCGGAGCTGCTTAGCGCTTTGGGCAATCACGCGTAGCACGCGGTTGCGGTCATAATTGCGAATACGGCGCACATCTAAATGCAGGGCAAAGCCAGCAGTTTGGATAGAAGTGAAGTGCTTTTCACCCGTACGGCCTGCAAGCTCTATAGCAGCGTAAACAGGAACAGGTTTTTGAAAGCCTTTCACTGCCACATTACCCACATGGCGGCAGCGTATGCGAGATTTTATCAGGTGGTAAGTGCTTTCTGAAATTAACACTTGGTCTGGTTTAGCTAGGCTTTCTAAACGGCTGGCTAGGTTCACATCGGAACCCAAAATGGTGTAATCCATGCGGGCACTGGTGCCAAAGTTGCCAACTGTAACATGACCACTGTTAATCCCCATGCGTACATGAAACTCATCACCAGCGCCTTCTTGGCGCCAACGCTGGCGTAAGATCAGCATCTGTTGTTGCATTTCAAGCGCCATGGCCACGCAGTTAAACGCATCTTCTTCATTACTGCGGCTAACGGGATCACCGAAAAAAATCATAATGGCGTCGCCAATAAACTTATCCACGGTACCACCATAACGCAGTGCTATGCGGGTCATTTCTTCGAGATAGGTGTTAAGTAAACGAGTGAGCCTGCCTAAGGGTAAGGTTTCAGACATGGCGCTGAAGTCTTGGATATCGGAGAAAAATACGGTAAGAAATTTACGTCGCGTTTGTATGCGCGCTTGGCGGCGGCCTGAAAACAGTTGCCCCCAAACCTGGGGTGGCACATATTTGGCTATTTGCTTTGTTAGTTCCACAGCTTGGCGCTGCTGTTTGCCGAGGCGTTGGTGGCTTTGGGCGAGCTTTCGGCTTTGCTGCAGCGTATAGGCGGCGGCAACGTTGACATATAAGGCTAAAGACACGAGAGCGATGACAGCAATATGCCAAGGCTGTGCCTCCAAGGTGATGTGTAAGTCTGGGAAGATTACAAGCCCAATGGCAACGGTGGCAAGAATGGTGAGGAGATTCCATAGCCATAACCTAACCCCGCCGATGATAAGCATGCAGGATACCGCTGCTGTGGCAATGGCGAGGGAAGGTACTAAAGCGATTTGTACGCCACCGATGGCCAAACCTATTGCAACCCCATCAAGGATAGGAAGCAAGGTGCGCCTGATATTACTGCTAGTATCGTTAAGGTTAAGTCGTAACAAACCACGGGTTAGCGCAGGGTAAAGTAACAGCGCAAAAACTAGAAAAAGCTGCAGTTGTTTACCTTGAAGCACAAAGTAGGCGGTGACATTAATGGCAGCTATGCAAAACAGTAGCATACGGATTAGCATGATATGACGAAAATCATGTAACTGCGCATTGTTCGACGGCGATGTGTTTTGAGGTGTCAGTGCCATGTGTTGGTTGCTTTGTTAAGATGAGCTGCTTAATTTGTTGATCAGCATAAAAAGCTACTGTTTTATTGTTTAGGCGTGATGTTACTGTATCACAACACTAAGTACTTTAGCTTAGGCAGCAATATTCACCATCGATGCCTGCTTTGTTGTAGCTCATTGGGTAATTAAATGTGGAGAGAGTGTAGTGGATACCATCCAAGCTTTACAAGAGAGGGTTTCAATTGGCGTTTTGGGGGCACCAGCCCCCAGCCGTGAAGATATTGACACTTTGCTCAAAGCAGCGGTGCGGGCACCAGATCATGGTGTGCTACGGCCATGGCGGTTTTTAGTGCTGACAGGAGAGCAGCTGCACCAGCTGGGTGACGTGTTTGTTAAGGCGGCATTGCAAGAAAACCCTGAGTTAACCCCCGAGGAGCAAGAGAAAGCGCGTACTCGGCCCTTGCGAGCGCCTTGTATTATTGTTGTGGTTTCTGAAAACACACTGAATCATAACATTCCCGTGTTAGATCAGGTGCTTGCTGCCGGTGCTGCAGCACAGAATATTTTAGTGGCCGCCTACGCTTTAGGAATTGGCGCTATGTGGCGCACAGGTGCCATGGCTACGCACCCGTATGTAAAGCAGCAGCTCGGTTTCGAAGCAAAAGATGATATTGTAGGTTTTATCTATTTGGGCACCCCTGCGGGATCTATTAAAAATATTCCTCCCACCAATCCGCAAGATTATATCCGCGAGTTTCCTGTACAAGGTTAAGTATTATGGCGTTAACAAAGCTAACGCAACGCATCCAAACCCATATACCTATTACGCAGCATATCGGCTTTGAGCTTAAGGCCTGGGAGACTGATGTGTTAACTGTTATGGCACCTTTGGCTGTGAACAGTAATGATAAGGGCAGTTTTTTTGCAGGCAGCCAAGTAATGCTTTGTACTTTAGCGGGTTGGGGGCTGGCCACCTTGTTAGCCGAGCAAGCAATAGATGAGCCCGTAGATGTGGTAGCTGTAAATAACGATATTCATTACCAAATACCCTTGCTAACGGATGCTTTGGTCACAGCCCGGGGGCTCAGCACGGCTCTGTTTTTAAGAAGGATTAAGCGGCGCGGTAAAGCCAAGCTGAAGGTTGAGGTTGAAGTTCGTAACCAAGCTAACGAAATTACCAGCGTGTTTTCGGCGGTTTATTATGCAAGGGCATCGCAAGGGGCTTAATTCATTTGCACTCTTATTTTAACTGGGCTATATTTGCGCCTTCATTTGGAGAGGTGGCCGAGTGGCTGAAGGCGCTCGCCTGGAAAGCGGGTATACGTTAATAGCGTATCGAGGGTTCAAATCCCTCCCTCTCCGCCAAATACCTTTTTAAACCCTTGATTTATCAAGGGTTTTTTTATGCCTAAATACTTTTATTGCAATGTGTCGGAAATGTGTCGGAAGATATCACAGCACCTAACGGCTAAGTTGTTTTAAAGGTGGAAGAGAAAAGGAACCCCTATGAAGTTGGCGCAAACCCGAACTTATCCCATATCTGCAGAGCAGTTGTTGTCGTTGCTTACAAGTCGAGAGTTTTATGTTGGCCGTTATGACATTCTGGCGGTCAACGATTATTGCTTCGAACAGTGCGAGCAAACGGAGCAAGGGTTTGTGGTGCATATTAAACGAAATATGCCCATTAACACGGATCGAATACCAGGTTTTGCACGCCGTTTTGTGGGAGATACCGCTGAGCTTTCTACTAAGTTTGTGTGGGAAAACGAAGGCCCCAGCCCTTATGTGGGCCGCTATAGTGTCACCATGGCAGGGGCGCCCGTGACCATTGAAGGCGTTGTGCGTATTGCTGAACAAAGTGTTGGCAGCTGCGAACAACATATCGCCCTAACGATTGATTGCAGTGTGCCTTTAGTGGGTAAGAAACTCGCAGCGTTGTTGGCACAGCGTGTGGAAGTGGTGTTAGAAGACGATTACCAAGCCACCCTAAGATATATCAAGCAATCTTAAGGGGCCGGCCTCACTTTTTGGGCTAGGGATTTAAGTGAGCGGTAAAATCGCTCGGGAAACCAGCGCTTTTGGCGCCACATCACATGGCTGTTGGGGTGAGGAAGTATAAAAAAGCGTTGGCTTTCTATTTGCTTAAATGTACGTCTTGCTATTTCGTCCGTGGGTAAATCGGGCCGGTTTAATAAGCGTTCAAAGCGCGCTCGCGCAATGGGATCAGTGGTGTATAGCCTTTCGTTTAAATTGCTTTTAAAGAAGCTTGGGCACACCACACTCACTTTGATGTTGAGCGGCTCCAACTCAGCATACAGGCTTTCGCTATAAGCAATAATGGCTGCATTCGTGGCTGCGTAGCTACTTAAACTTGGAGTGGGAAGCAAGCCCACCAAAGCGGCCACATTCACTAAATGCCCAAAGCGTTGTTGCTTCATGATGCGCAGTGCTGCTTGGTTGATGTTGACTGTGCCAAGCAAATTAACATCAAGTTGTTTTTGCCATTGTTGTTTGGTTACCGTTTCTACCAAACCAGCAGAAGCAACGCCTGCGGCTTGTATTATAATATCTATATGGCCCCAGCGTTGTGAGATTCTTTCAAGCGCGCGCCGGCATTCTTCTTCATGGCGAATATCACAATGTTGGTAAATGTATTCGATATTGCTTTCAGCAAATTCGTGGCCAAGCTGCTTGGCGCGTGTGTCATTGATATCTAGAAATGCGATGCGATGCCCCTTGCGGCTCGCTTCAATAAGTAATTCACGGCCAAGGCCAGAAGCGCCACCAACGATCACAACATGCTGATTAGTACGTGACATAACAACCTTCTTTTATGTGTTTTGTTGCGGGGAAGGCATGAGCACACCTTCTGCCCCTTCGCTACGGGCGATAAGCACAGTACCCACCACATCACCCCAAATATTTACCGAGGTGCGGCACATATCAAGAATGCGGTCGGTCACTAAAATCAAGCCTATGGCCTCTGCGGGTAAGCCCACAATGCCGAGGATCAAGGTGATGGCTACTAAGCTTGCAGCAGGGATCCCTGCGACACCGATAGACGTGATCATAGCAGTGAATACGATAGTGGCCTGCATGCCAAGGCTTAAATCCAGCCCGTAAGCTTGCGCGATAAAAATGACTGCAGCGCACTCATACAAAGCCGTGCCGTTCATATTAACTGTTGCGCCTAAGGGTAGCATTAGGCTCGTGTATTTTTTGGGAACGTTGGCGCCTTTTTCTGTGCACTCCATGGTCAAAGGGAGGGTGGCTGAGCTGCTAGAGGTGGAAAAAGCAGTGAGCAAAGCCGGAGTTAATGCTTGCAATAACCGTAAAGGGGAGCGCTTAGCGATGAATTTAATGGCTAACGGCAGTGCGATAAAAGCATGAATAAAAAGAGCAAGCAAAACGGTAGTAAAAAACCACAGTAACGGAGTTAAAGCGCTAAACCCTGTGCGCATCACAGTACTCGCTATTAAGCCAAAGACGCCTATGGGAGTGAATCGAATAACTAGCATGGTAATACTGACCATGGTTTCGTAAATGCCATCGATGGTGTGGCGCAGATATTCGCCTGCTGCGCCTTGGACTTTTTGCATATACCAACCAAATAAAAGCGAAAACACAATCAGACCTAGCATTTGTTCTTGAGCGGCGGCTTCAAAAAGGTTGGGTGGCAAAAACTGAAAGAAAATATGTGCAAAATCACTAGCACCGTGTTGTTGTACTTGGCTGAGGACGGCGGTGGGGTCGGCAATAAGACCAAGTTGTTCGCGTACGGGTTCTCCTTGGCTAATACCTGGGCGAATGATATTGGTCACAAGTAGGCCTATGCATACCGCTAAAGCGCTGCTTAATGCATAGTAGGCTCCGATTTTCCAGCCAGTTCTGCCGAGATTATCTTCTTGGCCGATACTATTTAGGCTCGACATGATAGCCGTCACTATAAGCGGCACTACCAACATTTTTAGGGCATTTAAAAAGATTTGGCCTATGCCATTGAATAGGCTAAGTAAAGTGATATTCCCTAAGCTCGCATCTTCGGGCAATAACACACCTACTACCGCAGCCAACAAAATAGCTGCAAAAATTTGGTGGTGCAGTTTCACAATCATCATCCTCGGTGCTATGGAATTTTTATTCGTCTACCAAGTGCATAACGAGCCAATATAGGTTTTAGCGGTTGAACTGTAAACTGCGGCAGTTGACGAGAAGTGCTTTAGTTTATGAGCTAGGGCCTTGCTACAGCTTATGGTAACCTTTCACATTTTTAGGCGTAGGGCGATATGGTGTTAACACAGGAATCCATGGCGGAAGCATTTGAGCACCTTGGTACTGTAGGTGATTTTTTGCGTTGGGGCGAAAGTAAACTCAATGAGCATCACGTTTTTTTAGGTCACGGTACGGATAATTCACATGATGAAGCCTTAGCATTGCTGCTTCATGTGCTCCACCTGCCTTGGCATTCAGACCCAAACGTATTGCAAACTCGCCTAGTGCCCTCTGAGAAGCAGCAGTTTTTAGCGTTATTGGAGCAACGAATTAATGCACGTACCCCAGCGCCTTATTTAACGGGTGAAGCTTGGTTTTGTGGTTTGCCTTTTGTGGTAGACGAGCGAGTGATAGTGCCACGTTCACCTTTAGGGGAATTAATTGAAGCACAGTTTGCGCCTTGGATTCATGAGCCGGAAGCAACGTTAAGGGTGCTCGATTTATGTACGGGCAGTGGTTGCATTGCTATTGCGAGCGCCTATGCCTTGCCCAATGCCTTGGTGGATGCCATTGATATTTCTACTGAAGCGTTAGAGGTGTGCGAGATCAATATAGCCAAGCATGGCATGGAAGACAGGGTTTTCCCTTTGCTTGGCGATGGCTTGAGCGTGGCTCAAGGCCCTTATGATTTGATTGTGAGCAACCCTCCCTATGTAGACGCCGATGAAATGGCTAACTTACCCCACGAGTACCGTCATGAACCTGAGCTAGCGTTGGCTTCCGGGGACGATGGTTTGGATTTCACTCGTGCTTTGTTAGCCCAGGCAGCAGAGCAGCTAAGTGATAGCGGGGTGTTAATTGTGGAAGTTGGGTATTCATGGCCAGCGGTGGTTGCTCAATGGCCAGAGGTGCCTTTTCTATGGCTCGAATTCGAGCGCGGCGGCGAAGGCGCTTTTATGTTATCTCGCCAACAGCTGCTAGAATACCGTCACTTATTTATTTAACTTGCTTGTGCAGTGCATGGGCCTTGATTTAAGCGCTAATAACGCCGGAGAACAAAATGGCTGGCAGTAGTTTTGGAAGTTTATTTAGAGTTACCACCTTTGGCGAAAGCCACGGCCCCGCATTAGGCGCCATCATTGATGGCTGTCCTCCTGGTATCGCTATTACAGAGGAGGAGATTCAGCTTGAGCTAGATCGTCGCCGCCCTGGCACCAGCCGTTATACCACCCAGCGCCGAGAGCCCGACAAAGTAAAAATTTTGTCGGGTGTGTTTGAAGGGAAGACCACGGGATGCTCTATTGGTTTGTTGATCGAGAACACAGATCAAAAATCGAAAGATTATGCCAATATAGCCAGCACCTTTCGCCCAGCGCATGCAGATTACACTTACACACAAAAATATGGCTTTCGTGATTATCGTGGCGGCGGACGTTCTTCCGCACGGGAAACTGCCATGCGTGTGGCTGCAGGTGCCATCGCCAAAAAATTCTTAGCAGAGCGCTACGGGGTGCATATTTACGGTGGCGTTACCCAAATCGGCCCCGTAGAGGCTGAGCAGTTTGATTGGGATAAGGTGAATCAAAATCCTTTTTTCTTTCCCGATGAAAGCAAAGTTGAATCTTTAGAAGCTTTGATTCACCAGTTGCGCAAGGAGGGGTCTTCCATCGGCGCCAAGGTGAATGTTTACGCCGATAATGTGCCTGCAGGTTGGGGTGAACCAGTGTTCGATCAATTGGATGCAGATCTAGCCAAGGCTATGATGAGTATTAATGCCGTTAAAGCGGTGGCCATTGGCGACGGGTTTGACGTGGTGAATCAACGAGGTGAAGAGCACCGCGATGAAATCACACCACAAGGTTTTTTGAGTAACCATGCGGGCGGCATTTTGGGTGGCATTAGCTCAGGGCAAAAAATCAAGGTCTCCATGGCGCTTAAACCTACCTCAAGTATTTTGTTGCCAGGGAAATCGGTGAATGCCAATGGTGAATCTATCGAGGTAGTGACCAAAGGTCGCCACGACCCTTGTGTGGGTGTGCGTGCTACGCCTATTGCTGAAGCCATGATGGCGTTGGTGTTAATAGAGCATGCTTTACGACATCGTGGCCAGTGTGCTGATGTGGAACCCCCTTTGGCGCCAATTCCTGCGGGGCAAGATGCAGATTTTTAGCTTCAGTTTGGGCTTGCCGCTCTATTTAGAGCGGTAAGCCATGCTTGGTATTCCCTTCTATGGTCGCTTTTCAGCCTATTATTTCCTTTATTACGCGTTGCTGGGTGCATTGGTGCCTTATTGGGCGCTGTTTCTACAAGCTCGTGGTTTTAATGCCTGGCAAATAGGTTTGTTACTGGCCATTCCGCATCTTACCAAGCTCGGTGCGCCAAATTTGTGGGGCTGGCTGGCAGATAAAAGTGGCAAGCGCTTGCGCATCATTCGTGCAGGTAATTTGTTTGCCGCCATTGTTTTTCCTTGGGTGTTTTTAGCCGATGGGTTTTGGCCCATGGTATGGGTGCTGGCGGGTTATAGTTTTTTTTGGAATGCGGTGATGGCCCAGTGCGAAGCTCTTGTGCTTGAAAGCTTGGGTGAGAAAAGTCATCAATATAGTTTCATAAGGCTTTGGGGATCTGTGGGTTTTATAGTGACCGTGTTAGTGCTTGGTCTCTTAGTAGAAAACCTAGGAGTCAGCATTATTGCCGTGACTATGAGTGCTCTTTTAGCTCTGCTTTGGCTAGCTAGCTTAAGCCTCCCTCAGGTGCAACCCCAAGAAGAGTCCAAGCGAACGGCTGATAGGTTGTGGTCTTTGCTGTTGCAAGCGCCTGCGCTGGCATTTTTTGTGGCGGGGTTGCTAATGCAGTTATCTCATGGGCCTTATTATGGTTTTTTTACTCTGTATCTAGATGGCCAAGGCATAGCGACTCGCTGGGTGGGGGCATTGTGGACGCTAGGCGTTGTAGCCGAAATAGTGTTATTTATGACCATGGCATTTTGGCTGAAACAGGTTTCAGTAAAGCGATTGTTAATGCTGAGTTTGGCGCTAGCGGTACTGCGTTGGGGCATTATGGGGTCGGGAACACTGCACTGGGGTGGCTTGGTGCTAGCGCAGTGTTTGCATGCGGCGAGCTTTGCCTGTTATCACGCTAGTGCGATGGCGTGGTTGCATGGGTATTTTCCGGCGCAATTCGCTGGTCGAGCTCAGGCGTTTTATGCGAGTTTTTCTCTTGGAGCGGGGTGGGCTTTGGGGGCCATTATGGTGGGAGCTTTGTGGGAATCTTGGCAACAGGCTACTTTTATCATGGCAGCGTTAGCTGCTGTTATTGCCTTGGTGCTGTTATCGGTGTTTTTACCAAATAACAGCACCAAGAACTTGGTTAACTGAGCGCTTTTTCGCCAGCTTCTAAGGTTTGTAGAATCAAGGTGTTAATCGTCATGGGCCCAACACCACCAGGAACAGGAGTGAAAGCTGCCACGCGCTGCTTAAGCGCTTCAGTAATTTGGATGTCACCAACACCGCCAGGGTGGTAGCCCGCATCCACTACTACGGCGTTATCTTTAATCCAATCCGATTGGATAAATTCGGGCTTACCCACAGCGCCAATGACAATATCTGCTTGGCGTACATGGGCTTCAAGATTTTGTGTGCGAGAGTGGCAAATAGTAACGGTGGCGTTAGCACCTAGTAACATCATCGCCATAGGACGGCCTAGGATAGGGCTGCGGCCCACTACTACAGCATGTTTGCCGGCAATAGGTAAATCGTAGTGCTGTAGGATACGCATAATACCTTGTGGCGTTGCACTACCATAGGCTGGCTCGCCCATGCTCATACGACCAAAGCCGAGACACGTTACACCATCCACATCTTTTTCAAGGGCAATGGCATCAAAGCAGGCGCGTTCATCAATTTGGCTAGGCACTGGGTGTTGTAGCAAAATACCGTGCACATCAGGGTTGTTGTTGAGGGTGTTTATTTCTGCCAGTAGCTCTTCGGTGGTGGTGGCTGCGCTAAGTTCGATTGCCAAAGGTTCTATGCCTACACGGCGGCAGGCGTTGCCTTTCATTTTTACATAGGTGGCAGAGGCTGGGTCAGCGCCCACGAGAATAGTGGCTAGAATAGGAGTGCGCCCGTTAGCAAGGGCTTTAAGTTTGTCTACGCGTTCGCGCATTTGCTGCTCAAATTGTTGGGCTAGCTGTTTTCCGTCTAATACTAGAGCGCTCATAAGAGGGACTCTCCTGTGAAAGGGTGAACCTTGGCTAAATATAATAAAGGCGCTAATTCTCGCATGGCCTTAGCTACGGTGCAAAATAATTGCTTAAGTTGTGTTGGAATGGATAATAAATATGCTTTTGTTGATTAAATGCGCAAACGATCTTGGTGGTGCACTTTATTCTGCTTTTGGGCTTGACCAAGTGCAGGCGAGCCACTAATATCTCGCACCACACATCGGGGTGTAGCGCAGCCTGGTAGCGCACCTGCTTTGGGAGCAGGGTGTCGGGGGTTCGAATCCCTCCACCCCGACCAGTTTTGAAAGGCGATATTTCGATTTTTGCGCCTGTAGCTCAATTGGATAGAGCAACGGCCTTCTAAGCCGTAGGTTGCAGGTTCGATCCCTGCCAGGCGTGCCAATCGCCGAAGCAGGAAAGTTATGGTGGCTGTAGCTCAGTTGGT
>Ga0079226_10002429_pt1 | contig 14388 bp, 17 predicted proteins | sample Poulit2014_FD_76345 | JGI IMG/M metagenome (GOLD analysis project Ga0079226, IMG submission 76345) | Agricultural soil microbial communities from Georgia to study Nitrogen management - Poultry litter 2014 | ecosystem: Environmental > Terrestrial > Soil > Agricultural land | place: USA: Georgia... | reverse complement strand
TTTTTATACCCCACCCGCACCCGGTTTCTCTTAGAGGCTAGGATAAATAGGCTGGAATAAATGGTTTCCTTCAGCATGGTTTTCGCTGAAGGAAACCATTTATGCAAGCTTGCTTGGCACAGTAGTTTTTAAGAACACCTGGTGCTGGGAACCCGCGCGGTTCCAGCGCAACTCGTTGTGTGGTGCCTGCCCGACACAAGGGCATCCACGCGGTTCCGCGTATTCCGCCGGGAATTAGGGCTCGCCGTAAGAGCCCTATTACAACTGAAACATGATCCGCAAAAACTGCAGCCCAAGCAGCACTATGATGGGGCTAAAGTCTAACCCTCCCATGGCGGGGAGTAAGCGGCGTGCAGGCGCCATAAGAGGTTCTGTGATGTCGATTAAGATGGCGGTGAAAGGTTGGCGTGGGTCGGGGGCTATCCAGCTTAGAACAATGCGGATAATCACTGCCCAATAAAAATAGCTGATCAATAAACTAGCTGTGGTGTGTAGCATGTATACCAATACGCCTAGGCCAAAGGGAATGCGGCCAAAAGCAAAATAAAACTGCACCATCATTTTGGCGATGATCAGTAAAAACACAATCAATAGGGCGGCAAAATTTGCGCGCCCCACCACCGGTATAACTTGCTGTATGGGGGCAATAATGGGGTGGGTGATGCGTACTATGGTTTGTGAAATAGGGTTATAAAAATCTGCCTGTACGAGTTGTAGCAAGAAGCGAGTTAAGAATAAAAAAATGGCCAAGGTGAAAATGGCATCAAACAAATGCATAAAAGCGTCAGGTGCATTCATAAAGGTTTCCTATATCGTTAAACGTTAACCGAGTTCTTCGGAGCGTTGTTTTGCTGAATTGAGTGCTTGGTGCACTAACTCAGAAAAGCCACCTTCAGCAAAGGTATGTAAGGCGGCTTGTGTGGTGCCACCAGGTGAGGTGACGCGTTCACGCAAAACATCGGGGCCCACATCGCTTTGGCTAGCTAGTTTAGCTGCCCCTAACGCAGTTTGTAATACCAATGTTTTGGCGGTGGCTTCATCCAAGCCTAGCGTGATAGCGCTTTCGATCATGCTTTCCATTAATAAAAAGAAATAAGCAGGGCCAGAGCCTGATACCGCTGTTACAGCATCCATCAAGGCTTCTTGCTCTAACCAAACGCTTTGGCCGACGCTATTCATTAATGTTTCAGCTTGCTGACGTTGGGCTTGGCTTACTTGTTGGCTAGCAAACATGCCGGAGGCACCTGTTTGCACAAGGGCGGGAGTGTTAGGCATCACACGCACTACGGGCACAAGGCCGAGCCATTGTTGCAAGCTTGCCACAGTAATGCCTGCGGCAATGGAAAGCACCATAGGGGCGGGTTGAGGCAAAAGAGGGGCAATAGTAGCGCAAACCTGTTCCATCACTTGTGGCTTCACTGCTAATACCAGCACATCACAGTGCGGCACTATCTCTTTGTAGTTAGGGCTGGTGTTAACATTATATTCCTGTGCCAATGTATTAAGGCGCTGTTCATCAATATCGTTTAGCCAAATCTGGCTGGCATCAATGCCTTTAGCAAGAAGACCGCCGAGGATACTGGTGGCCATATTGCCAGCGCCAATAAAGCCAATTGTGATGTCTGTCATGTTTTACTCCTTCGGGCATTGTGGTTTGTGGCTGCTGGTTCTTAATACAGTGGGTTAAGCGTTGAACCAATGCGCGTGCCAAGGTAACGTAATAACCACATTTTTGGGCCCTACACTTAGGGGTAACCAAAGGGGGTTATCATAACAAATAAGCATCGGGGCTGAGAGTGCCTGATGGCTTAATTCCTATTTGAGGTAGTTGCACTTCATGGATATTACAGAATTACTCGCCTTTAGCGCTAAAAATGGCGCATCAGATTTGCACTTATCGGCCGGTTTGCCGCCTATGATTCGGGTAGATGGGGATGTGCGCCGTATTAATTTGCCGCCCATGGATCATAAGCAAGTGCATGCGCTGATTTATGACATCATGAACGATAAACAGCGTAAAGATTACGAAGAGTTTTTAGAAACTGACTTTTCTTTCGAAGTGCCAGGCATTGCTCGTTTCCGAGTGAACGCATTTAACCAAAACCGTGGTGCGGGTGCGGTGTTCCGTACCATTCCTTCCAAAGTGCTCACCATGGAAGACCTCGGCATGGGGGAGGTGTTCCGCAATATTGCTGACACCCCACGGGGGATTGTGCTAGTGACGGGCCCTACGGGCTCGGGTAAGTCCACCACCTTGGCGGCCTTAATCGATTACATTAACTCCCACAAATATCAGCACATATTAACCATTGAAGACCCGATTGAGTTTGTGCACGAATCGAAAAAGAGTTTGATTAACCAACGTGAGGTACACCGCGATACGTTAGGGTTCTCTGAAGCGCTACGCTCTGCCTTGCGTGAAGACCCTGATATTATTCTTGTGGGTGAGTTGCGTGACTTAGAAACCATTCGTTTGGCGCTAACGGCAGCTGAAACGGGGCACTTGGTGTTTGGTACCTTGCACACCACGTCGGCGGCGAAAACCATTGACCGTGTGGTGGACGTATTCCCTGCAGAAGAAAAATCCATGGTGCGTTCCATGTTGTCCGAATCCTTACGTGCGGTTGTGTCGCAAACCCTGCTAAAGAAAAACGGCGGTGGCCGTGTGGCAGCCCATGAAATTATGATTGGGACACCTGCTATCCGTAACTTGATCCGTGAGGATAAAGTGGCGCAAATGTATTCTGCCATTCAAACCGGTGCAGGTATTGGTATGCAGACCCTAGACCAGTGCTTATTGGAGCTAGTGCGTCAGGGAGTGATTTCCCGTGAGTCGGCTCGTGAGCGTGCCGAGCAGCCGGGTAACTTTTAAATTAAAGGAAGGCATTAAGTGGAATTTGAAGAACTACTAAAATTGATGGTGGAGCGGGAAGCTTCCGACTTATTTATTACCGCTGGGGTGCCGCCTTCGATGAAGGTGCACGGCAAAATTTTGCCGGTAACGCGTACCGCACTTTCTCCCGATATGACTCGCGATATTGTGCTTGGGGTGATGAACGACTCTCAGCGCAAAGAGTTTGTGCGCAATAAAGAGTGCAACTTTGCTATTTCTGCACGAGGCATTGGGCGCTTTCGGGTGAGTGCTTTTTTTCAGCGCAATTTAGTGGGCATGGTCATTCGTCGTATCGAAACCAAAATTCCTGATGTGGATGAGCTACGTTTGCCGCCTATTCTTAAAGATCTCGCCATGACTAAGCGGGGCTTGATTATTTTTGTGGGTGCCACGGGTACGGGTAAATCCACCTCGCTTGCGGCTATGGTGGGGCACCGCAATCGTAATTCAAAGGGGCATATTATTACCATTGAAGACCCTATTGAGTTTGTGCATCAACATCAGGGTTGTATCGTTACCCAACGTGAGGTGGGGATTGATACAGAATCCTTTGATATTGCGTTAAAAAACACCTTGCGTCAGGCGCCTGACGTTATTTTGATCGGTGAAATTCGTAGCCGCGAGGTGATGGATTACGCCATCGCTTTTGCTGAAACTGGGCACTTATGTTTGGCTACCTTGCACGCCAACAACGCTAACCAAGCGTTGGATCGCATCATTCACTTCTTCCCCGCCGATAGGCATAACCAGCTTTACATGGATTTGTCGTTGAACTTGCGTGGCATTATTGCGCAGCAACTGGTGCCTACACCCGATGGCCAAGGGCGCCGCGCTGCCATTGAGGTATTGCTCAATACGCCGTTAATGGCGGATCATATTCGTAAGGGTGAAGTGCATCTGATTAAAGAGCTGATGACGAAATCCGTTGAACAGGGTATGCAAACCTTTGACCAAGCCTTGTATGACTTGTACGAGCAGGGTGAAATCACTTATGAAGATGCTATTCGTCATGCGGATGCGCCCAACGATTTGCGTTTGATGATTAAGCTGGCTGCAGAAGGAGGGGTGGAATCCCTCTCTTCCGCAACCCAAGGCTTAACGCTCGAAGACGCTGAGCCTTATTGAGTTATTGCGTCAAGCGGCCTGTTTGGTAATCCTGAATCGCGGCAATAATTTCTGCCTCGGTATTCATTACAAAAGGGCCGTATTGGGCAATATCTTCGTTTAAGGGGCGGCCTGCTAGGAACAGTAGGCGCGCTCCTTCATCCCCCGCGGTAATCTGAATATCTTCGCCCGTATTGAGCACGGTCATGCTGCGCAGGGGGAGTGCTTCTGCTGTTATATCAGCCGCACCATCGTACAAGTACAAGCCGCTTTGCCAGTGCGCCTTAGGGGTAAAGTACACACTTTCGCCGGCGTTAAGCACTAGATCCCACACTTGCGGATCGGTGCGCTTTTGGCCGTCTGGGTTAATAGCACCTTGTACTTGCTGCCCAGCTACCTTGGCTTCACCAGCGATGACTTTAATATGGCCACCTTTTTCTAAGGCCACTCGTGCCATGGTGTCAGCTGGAATGTCCTCATAACCCGCGGGTATCATTTTTTCATCAGCGGGCAGGTTGAGCCATATTTGGAAGCCGCGCATACGGCCTTCTTTCTGCTCAGGCATTTCTGAGTGAATAATGCCCCGCCCCGCCGTCATCCACTGCACGCCGCCGGTTTCAAGTAAACCAGAGTTGCCGAGATGGTCTTCGTGGCGCATACGTCCTTCTAATATATAGGTGATGGTTTCGAAACCACGGTGCGGGTGGCTCGGGAAACCCGCGATATAATCATTGGGGTCGTCAGAATAAAACTCATCCAACATTAAAAACGGATCCATGCGCAGGTGCGGATTGGAGCCCAAGGAGCGGCGGAGCTTCACGCCGGCGCCATCTTGGGTGTTACGCCCGGGAATAATAGTGCGAATACTCATGGTACTCTCCTTGTGTTATTGGCCGAAAGTTTGGTTGCCTGTGATGCCTTCACGCCCGTGGGGCTGGTCTAGCTCCAAGGGAAAGCCCACAGGAATAATGCCCGCAGGATTAATGGTGGGGTGGCTGCGGTAATAGTGCCCTTTAATGTGCGCTTGGTTTACTGTTTCTTTTACCCCTTGCCACTGATATAGCTCCCGTGCATAAGCATGCAGGTTGGGGTAATCCAATAAACGCTTGCGGTTGCACTTGAAGTGGCTCACGTAAACGCTATCGAAACGCGCCAGTGTAGTGAACAAACGCCAGTCGGCTTCTGTGAGTGTGTTGCCCACCAGATAACGGTTGTTAGCGAGGTGTGATTCAAGAGCATCAAGCTCATCAAATAACGTATTTACGGCATCATCATAAGGCGCTTGCTGTGTGGCAAAGCCGGCCTTATAAACGCCATTATTCACGCGATCATAAATGCGCTCGTTGACGGCATGGATATTCTCACGCAGTGCTTCAGGGTAGAAATCCAACGCAGTGGCGCCAATACCATCAAACGCTTGGTTAAGCATGCGAATAATATCGGCAGACTCATTGCTTACCGCTTTATTTTGCTGCTTGTCCCATAACAAGGGCACGGTGACACGGCCCGTGTACTTAGGATCCACTTGTTGGTAAAGCTGGTACATAAACTGTTTGTTGTAAATGTCATCCCCTGTGGCGCCAGGGAAATCGGTGCCAAAGGTCCAGCCGTTTTCAAGCATCACAGGGTGCACCACAGATACACTAATGCTATCGCTAAGCCCTTTGAGCGCACGGAAAATTAAGGTGCGGTGAGCCCATGGGCACGCCAAAGAAACGTATAAATGATAACGGCCATGTTCCGCTTTAAAGCCGCCTACACCTGTGGGGCCGGGGCTGCCGTCTGCGGTTATCCAGTTGCGCACTTGGCTTTCTGAGCGTTCAAATTTGCCACCGGTGCTGTCGGTGTCGTACCACTCATCTTTCCACACGCCATCTACTAATAAACCCATGATAAGCCTCCTGTTGTTCCGATTTATTGATAGGTTACGCTTGACGACAGACGAGATACAGGCCTATAAATGGTGCTAATTCATCTAAAAAACTGATCTATTATGTTGCAGATTACCTTAGACCAATGGCGTGCTTTGCTCGCAATCGTGGATGGGGGCGGCTACGCTGCGGCAGCAGAAGCCTTGGGTAAGAGCCAGTCCGCGATAAGTTATGCCATCAATAAGCTTGAAGATTCGCTGGGCGTGCGCGTATTTGCTCTCTCGGGGCGTAGAGCTGTGTTAACGCCTGCGGGGGAAATGCTGTACCGCCGTGCCCATGCCTTAGTGGAAGAAGCAAGCGCTTTAGAAAAATCTGCGGCCTATCTTTCTGCGCGCTGCGAAGCGGAAATTACTTTGGCGGTGGAGGTGGTATTCCCTCAGTGGCTATTGCTTGAAGCGCTTGATGAGCTAGGGCGCTTATTCCCTGACACACGGGTGGAGGTTTATGAAACTGTGCTCACAGGCACTGTGGATGCAGTACTCAACAAAAAAGTAGATCTAGCAATCACGAGTTTGGTGCCCCCAGGTTTTATGGGCACTCAGTTATTGCGTAGTCATTTTTTGTTAGTGGCAGCACCGCATCACCCTTTGCATCAGGCGGCTCAAGCGGGTGCTGTTTCTGTGGAAGATTTAAAGCAATATCGCCAATTGGTAGTGAGGGATTCAGGTAATGAGCGCAAAGCCAGTAAAGGTTGGCTAGGTGCAGAAAAACGTTGGACCTTTAGCCACATGAGCACATCGATTTATGCATGTACCAAGGGGTATGGGTTTGCTTGGTACCCATCAGAAAAAATTCATCAAGAGTTAGAAGGTGGGCGCTTGCAACCGTTGTCACTGGTGGACAGCCCCGAGCGCTATGGCGACTTGCACTTGGTATTGACCGAGGGTGATTACAGCGGCCCCGTGACCTTGCAGCTAGCTAGCTTATTGCGGCGTAAGGTCGCGGTGGCCACAGGTAAAACTAATGGTTTGTCGCATCCCAAGTGATGCGCCCATCGGTGATGGTGAGTACCTGCTTACTCGGTAGCGTTGTGGTTAGCCAAGGCGAGTTGCGCCCAGCGGATTGCCAATGTTCTTGTGGTAAGCGATGTGCGTTAGGGTCGATCAAGCAAATGTTTGCGCGACGCCCAGCCTCTAGGTGTCCTGCGTTAATGCCAAGGCATGCTGCGGGTGCGCGGGTAAGTGCATCAATGGCGCGGGCTAGCGGTAGTTCCCCCTCATTCACTAATTTAAGCACTAAGGGCAGCAGGGTTTCTAATCCTGCAATGCCGGGTTTAGTGGAAGGGAAGGGGGCCAGCTTGGCGGAACTGCCGAGAGGTTTATGCTGTGAGCTAATGGCATCAATGGTGCCGTCTGCCACAGCTTTTACTAAGGCTTCGCGGTCTGCTTGGCTGCGCAGTGGTGGGTCGATACGGCAGTAGCTATTAAAGTTTTCCACTGCGGATTCATCCAACAATAGATGGTGGATGCACACATCGGCGGTCACCGCTAAGCCTTTGGCTTTGGCGTGACGCAGCAATGCCACACTGTCGGCACAGCTCAGTTGATAGAAATGCGCACGTACCCCTGTGTGCTCCACTAAGTGCAAGATACGTGCCATATCTAGGCTTTCTGCCACCGCAGGTATGCTCGGCAAACCTAAACGCGTGGCCACTGGCCCATCGTGGGCGCAGCCGCCGTGGCTTAAGGAAGCATCTTGCGGGCGGAACATTACCGGAATACCAAAGGTGGCAGCGTATTCTAAGCCGCGTTTGAGCACTAAAGAGTTGGCCACGGGTTGGCCTGCGTTACTCACGCCGATGCAGCCAGCTTCTCTAAGGGTTTGCATTTCTGCCAGCTGAGAACCTTCTAGCCCTTGGGTGAGCGCTGCCAAGGGTAATACGCGCGCCAGTGCTGTTTGAGCAGCGCGTTCACGGATCAACCGAATCACAGCGGTGTTGTCTGCCACGGGATCGGTGTCGGGCGGTGCGCAAAAATGAGTGATGCCGCCTGCCGCTGCCGCTTGAGTTTCGCTGGCGATGGTGCCTGCTCTATGGTGGCCGGGTTCAGGCAGGTGTACACAGGTATCCACAAGGCCAGGCAGTAGCCACAGGCCTTCAGCGTTAATAATATCTGCACCGCGTCCGTCAAGGCTGGCACCGATACGGCTGATTCGGCCTTCTTCTATGAGTAAATCGGCCACTTCGTCTCGCTGGCTGCTTGGGTCTATGATGCGAGCTTGGCGAATCAATAATTGGGTCTTAGCGGACATGTTGAGCCTCTTGTTGGCGGCGGGCGGCGTTACGTTCAGCTTCACGGCCACCCATGCTCATGGACATAACAGCCATTCTCACGGCGATACCGAATGTGACTTGGTGGAGGATCACAGCGCGTGGGCCATCGGCCACTTCAGAGGCGATTTCCACACCGCGGTTGATGGGGCCTGGGTGCATAACGATGGCATCAGGATGCGCCACTTTTAAACGCTCATTGGTAAGACCGTATTGGTCAAAAAATTCGCTTTCTGAGGGTAACAAGGCAGAATCCATGCGCTCTTTTTGTAGCCGTAAAGCAATAATCACATCCGCATCTTTTAGCCCAGCATCTAAGTGGGTATAGACGTTAGCGCCCATGCATTCAATGTCCGTGGGAATCAGGGTTTTGGGCCCCACCACACGCACTTCTTTGGCGCCGAGGGTGCGCAATGCATAAATCTGTGAGCGCGCCACGCGGGAGTGCAAAATATCGCCCACTATGGCCACGGTGAGCCCTTCAAAGCCGCCTTTGTAGTGGCGAATAGTGTACATATCGAGCATGGCTTGGGTGGGGTGAGCGTGGCGACCGTCACCGGCGTTAATGATGGCTACGTTGGGTGTGGCGTGCCGCGCTATATAATGGGGCGCTCCCGAATCGGCATGGCGTACCACAAACATATCGCTTGCCATGGCTTCTAAGTTGCGCAGCATATCCATTAAGGATTCACCCTTGCTAGTGGCGGAGCGCGCGATATCAATATTCAGTACGTCAGCGGATAAACGTTTGGCGGCTAATTCAAAGGTGGAGCGGGTGCGGGTGCTCGGCTCAAAAAAGAGATTCACCACGGTTTTACCGCGCAATAAAGGAACATTTTTAATATCCCTGCCGCCCACATCCACAAAAGAGGCGGCGGTATCTAGAATTTGCTCAAGTATGCTTTTGGGTAAGCCGCGAATGCTAATGAAATTGCGTAGCTGGCCGTTTTCAGTGAGCTGCAGGTTGGCATAGTCTTCAGTCATGGTGGGCCTTCGGTTCTACGATGTCTGCGGTTAAGGGGTTGGGGCCGCGCAGCTTCACTCGTAAAGGCGCTGGCAAAGCTAGGTGTTCTCCACAGATATCCGCGCTAATGGGGAGTTCGCGGCGGCCAACATCAAACAAGGTTACCAAGGTAATGCTAGCGGGGCGGCCATAATCAAACACTTCATTAAGCGCTGCACGAACAGTGCGCCCACTCATTAAGACATCATCCACCAACACAATGTGGGCGTTTTCCACATCAAAAGGAAGGCTGGTGGGCAGTACGCGTGGATGAAGACCGCGTTGAGAGAAGTCGTCGCGGTAGAAATTGATATTCAGGGTGCCTAAGGGGCTATCAAGTTTAAGCCTTTGCTGTAAGGCTTCTGCTACCCAAACGCCACCAGAATGAATGCCAATTAAGTAATAATTTTCAATTTGCCGAGCGGTGAGGTTATCAAGAAGCTTGGCGGTGATTTGCTCAAGCAGTTGGTCAATGTAAGGCGTATCAAAGTGCGTCACAACAGCTCTCCAGGACCATCATTAAAGTAAGATTCTATAAGTAATGCAGCAGCGACGCTATCCACTTTTGAGTCTTTTTCGCCGCGATACCGATAGCCTAATTGTTGGCGTGCTTCGCGAGTGGTTAGGCGTTCATCAATAAGTTGTACTTGGATACCGAAGCGCCCTTGTAAGCGGCCAGCAAAACGGCGCGCACGGCGGCTAAGCTCGCTGACGCTGCCATCCATATTGAGGGGCAACCCTACCAAAAGACATTGGGGTTGCCACTGCTTGAGAAGTTCGGCCACTTGCTGCCAATCAGGTTGCCCATCTTTTGCTTTGAGTGCAGGTAAAGGGGTTGCGGTTTGGGTAATGGATTGGCCTGTGGCCACGCCAATAAATTGGGTACCGAAATCAAATGCTAGTAGGCCAATTGCGCTATGCATGACCCACTTCCGAAGACATCAGAGCCAAGTTGATGCCAGAGCTTTGTGCGGCGTGGTGCCAACGCTCTTCTAGGGGGATGCTGAATAGCAGCTCCTCAGGGCAAGGTACGTTGAGCCAGGTGTTTTGCGATAGCTCGTATTCAAGTTGGCCTGTGTCCCAGCCTGCATAACCGAGTACAATTAATGAGTGCTTGGGGCCTTGGCCTGCGCCAATGGCTTGTAGGATATCTTTGGAATGAGTTAGCCATAAATCTTTACTGAGGGGCTGGCTGCTTTCCCATACTTGCTCTGTGGGTGGGTGCAGAATAAAGCCGGATTCAGGCTCCACTGGGCCGCCAAAAAGGACAGGATGGTTTTCAGCCACCAGTTCCTGGCTATTAATATCGAGTTGTTCTAGCACTTCTTGAACGTTGATAGGGGCTGGTTTGTTGATGCAAAAGCCCATGGCCCCCTCGGGGGTGTGTTCAAGCAGGAGAACGGCTGCCTTTTCAAACCATGGATCTTGTAATGCAGGCATCGCCAAGAGCAATTGTTGTTGTAAACTTTGAAAGGCCATGACTTATCCCTTGTTAACTAATGGCTTGATAGGATTCTTTCGCTATCAAAGCGCCAAGTGCGAATAATTTCTAATACGTCGGCTTTTTGTTTGAGTTCACCTGCGAAAGGGTTAAAAGGCGCCGCGAGACGTACGCTTTGTACTGCCGCTTCATCTAAAAAGCGATAGCCAGAAGATTCTAACACTTTAATTTCTTTGACTTCCCCGGAGGCTTGTATGGCAACCATGAGCCTAACATTTCCAAAGGCTTGTTCGGCTAAAGCCCTTTGTGGGAAATGCCGTGTGCCGCTTTCTTCCACAGCACGGCGGAAGGCGTCGATATAAGCGGCTTCGTAATGCGCTTTTGTGGAGACAGACGTTAAGCGGTGAATGCGCGGGCGTTTGGCATAAGCTTGGCGTTTGCTATCTAGGCGTGCTTGCAAGCTAGCAATATCTTGGCTGAGAGCAGCGACGGAGTCGTGAGTGCTGCGAGGCGCATCGGGGGTTTTCTGTTTCGTCTCTTCGGCGGTGGCTTGCTGCTGTTCGCTAGCATTGAAGGTGTGAATAACGACGGTTTGAGGTTGATATTGATTTGGACTCTGTAAGCCAGGAGCTATGAGTTTAACATCGGCAATATGATCTTCGGCAAAATCAGGTTGCTCTGTGGTGCTCAGTTCTTTTTTCTCGTCGCTGTCGCCCGCGCCCTCTTGGCTGATTTGGGCAATAAAATCTGCGTCGTCGGGGGGTGTTTCACTTTTATGGTAAGCCAGGGTGGCTTCAATGGTTTTGGGGGCTGGCGTAGGGGCTGGCTTTGCAAAAGTCACGCCAAAGATAGCCACTGCATGGATAGCCACTGCTATAAACAGGGTAAAGAAGAGCCGGTCCGTCGGTGAAATCGTCGCTTGCGCTGTGGCCATAACCTAATTCGCTGCCTCATAGGGGTGGGTGTTAATAAAAAGCGCGCTCCCCATGGGTAACGCGCTAAGGGTGTTTATAAATCTAGCTGGCTTTCTAAAAAATCCAAGAGACCAGCGGCAATATTGATATCATAAATAGCATCTAGCTCGCGGATACAAGTGGGGCTAGTGACATTTATCTCGGTGAGATAATCACCAATCACATCTAAACCCACAAAGTGTAGCCCTTTTTCTTTGAGCACAGGGCCGACTTGTGCACAAATCCAGCGGTCTCTCTCCGTGAGCTCGCGTCCTTCCCCGCGGCCGCCGGCAGCGATGTTGCCGCGCGTTTCGCCTTGTTGAGGGATGCGTGCTAGCGCATAGTCCACGGGTTCGCCATTAATCATTAAAATGCGCTTGTCGCCCTCTACAATTTCAGGGATATAGCGCTGAATCATAATAGGGGTGCTGCCGTGTTCGGTAAGTATTTCGGCAATGACGGATAAATTAGGATCACCCTGCTGAACGCGGAAAATGTTGCTGCCGCCCATGCCGTCAAGAGGCTTCATAATGGTGTCTTGGTGTTCAGCAACAAACGCACGTAGCAAGTCACTGCTGCTAGTTACCAGTGTGGGCGTGGTGCACTGAGGAAACTGGGTGGCAAAAAGCTTTTCGTTACAATCGCGTATGCTGCTCGGCTTGTTGCTTACGAGCACACCTTCTTTTTCAGCCATATCGAGTAAATAGGTGCAGTATAAGTAGTTGCTGTCCACGGGTGGGTCTTGGCGCACCAACATAATGTGAAACTTGGTAACGGATATATCTTCTTTGTCTGCCAATTCATACCAGTTTTGGTTATCATCCTTTACTCTTACTTTTTGAGCATGGGTGCGTACCTTGCCCTGATCAAGGTAAAGCTGGTCTGGGGTCATATAATATATTTCCCAGCCACGGCGTTGTGCTTCGAGCATCATGGCAAGCGTGCTATCTTTGTACGGGGTAATACTGGCGATGGGGTCCATAATAACCCCAAGAGTGATAGGCATAGTTCAGCTCCTCATAATTGATGTGGGGATATTAACAAGGCTGCACCTGGCTAGCCACACATGCCGTACAAGGGCATTGAAGAGTGGTTAAAACCTCTGAAAGTGTTATGCGTTTCCCAATGCGGAGAGTGTTTGATAGATTGAGCTGCTGATTTGTGCTAGAAACAGCTCATTACGAAGGTATGTATTGTGGGCAAAAGGCCTGTTACTCGCTTGCGTTTTGCTAAGAATAACATTGGGTAAACTTTGGCTCTCATTTATTAAGGGCATTTCTTATGAGCGAAAATTTTCAAGGTTTCAAAGTGATGGTGATCGACGACTCGAAAACAATTCGTCGTACCGCAGAGACATTATTGCAAAAGGCTGGCTGCGAAGTGGTGACAGCAACGGATGGTTTTGATGCACTGGCAAAAATTGCTGATGAAAAACCGAATGTGATTTTCGTTGATATTATGATGCCACGCCTCGATGGTTACCAAACCTGTGCGTTGATTAAGAACAACAGCACATTTAAAAATACACCTGTTATCATGCTTTCCAGTAAAGATGGCTTGTTCGACAAAGCAAAAGGTCGCATTGTGGGTTCAGATGAGTATTTGACTAAGCCTTTTTCAAAAGACGAACTACTTGGTGCCATTAAAAAATATTACACGGCCAGCTAATACAGCGGCTGTTGAATGCGTTTTGTTGTTAGAGGTTTGATTGGTTATGGCTCGAATTTTAATCGTGGACGATTCTCCCACAGAAACATATAAGTTTCGGGAGGTGCTAGAAAAGCACGGTTATGAAGTGCTAGAGGCAAGTAACGGCGCCGATGGCGTTGCCTTGGCCCACGCAGAGAAGCCAGATCTTGTGTTGATGGACGTGGTTATGCCTGGATTAAATGGTTTTCAGGCAACGCGTCAGCTTACTCGTAGTGAAGAAACAAAAGATATTCCCATTGTGATTGTGACGACGAAAGATCAAGAAACTGATCGCGTGTGGGGTAAGCGCCAAGGCGCCAAGGATTATTTAACTAAGCCCGTGAGCGAAACCACACTAATAGAAACCGTGGTTCGCTGGGTCGGTAATTAGCCGAGTGATGATGGGCTGTTGGGGGAGCAAAGATGAGTACTGATATTCTCGGCTTTTCAGTGTTGGCAGATTATTTGCTGCGCCAACAACAACACGGAAAAGCGCTGCCCGCAGCAGAAGACCTGGCTGATTATTGGAGTGGTATTGGGTTTGTATTAGATGGCCATCGCTATGTGGCATCAATCACAGAGGTTGGCGAAATATTAACCCCCCCAGCCATTACACAAGTGCCTGGCGTGAGACCTTGGTTTAAAGGTATCTCGAACGTGCGAGGACGTTTAATGGGTGTGGTGGATTTTTCGGGCTTTTTAAATAAGCCGTTGAAAAAAATAAACGCAAGCACGCAGCGCTTGCTAGTGATTGATGATGGCGATTTGTATAGCGGTTTAGTGGTAGATGATATCTTAGGTTTGCATCATTTTTCACAAGAAGAGTTTAGCCGCGACAAGGCCATTACCGATGAAGATATAGCGCCCTACGTAGTGGGTAGCTATGAGAAAGAAGGTGAGCGTTGGTCGGTGGTCAGTTTATTACGGCTGGCGGAAGATCCAAAATTTTTGCAAGTTGCTCGAACAAGTTAGTATTGTGTGTTTTTTCGCAATGTAAACTCGGTTAAACCAAAGTATGGGTGGGGAGCCAGAACTATGAAATCCAAACTGGGTGGCATTTTTGCCGGACTAGGTGGCAGCACAGGTAGAGGTGGGTTAGGTGCAA
>Ga0079226_10002428_pt1 | contig 14390 bp, 10 predicted proteins | sample Poulit2014_FD_76345 | JGI IMG/M metagenome (GOLD analysis project Ga0079226, IMG submission 76345) | Agricultural soil microbial communities from Georgia to study Nitrogen management - Poultry litter 2014 | ecosystem: Environmental > Terrestrial > Soil > Agricultural land | place: USA: Georgia... | reverse complement strand
TCACCTTCGAATAAAACATGGCGGTGACTTCTCTTAGCTATCGAAATTGTGTTTTTCTTCTTGTTAACCTTCAGCTTCAAGTTAACTGTTGCAATTTTTTGGTGATTAGTATTCTCACGGGTGTCTACATCAGCGTAAAACAATTGAATACTGCCATCTTTGTTTACCGTAGCTGAGCCTGACCATTCTTGATCAGTTGGCTTTGCATTAAAACCAAAAATAGGTCCAGCACATTTCCAATGGTTAAGATTATTGTCATTGTACTCGTTATAGAGCAAATAAATGTGGGCATCATTTTGGTTAGGGATTCCCATCATGGCGATCATTAATTGATAGCCTTTATAGTTAACAACTCTACCAGTCTTAGCATCTTGTACTGGCCATGAATCCCAAATTTCCAATTCTGCCACTTTACCCGCTTGCGCATCACGAGTTACAGTTGCTGGCATATTTTTAATCTTCTTAGCATTAAAATATGGCACACGATACTGGGCATCTTGATCAATCATCTTTTTAGCAACGCCAGCATATTGATCGTAGGTCCATCGGGTACTGGTATCTTTATCAAGATCGTTAAAATTCAGCTTTCTGACTTCTTTAAGTTGAACTTCAGTTAAATCCTTAGGATTAACATCTGCAGTTCGCAATACCTGAATAGTTTGAGGATCTAACTTGTAAACTACTGCGTCGTTATTTTGGCTATAGCTAGTATTACTAAAACCATTAGAAACATTATCACTAGTATATTGAGTAGTGTCTCCCTCTACTTGGTTTGGGCGTTCTGGTCAGTATTAGTAGTAGCTGCAACGCCAGCATTGTTTTGATTGTTTGTATTATTGGTGGTGTTTATCCCAGTATTATTTTGCGTTGTTTGATCTTAGGCCTGATCAGTAGCTACATCATTATTTTGGTTAGTTCGTGCTTGATTTTGATCCGGTTTATCGTTTTGATCATTATTGGTTGCAGCTTGAGTATTTCTCTGACCAACTGCAGGTTGTTCTACTGTATCAGCTTTAACTGTTAAGCTGTTATTTATATTAAACAAGCCAAGTAAAACAGCTGCTGATGCAAAAGTAACTAATGTGCTTCTCTTGTTCATCTCTGTTCAATTTCCCTTCTGTTATTCCATAGCCAGTTTATTATAATATCTTGTTCGGATTTTTGGAACCTTCTTAATCAAATTGAAATATTAGACTATAGACTGAAAGGTCAAAAATATAGATTAATTCTTACTAATGCAAGACTATTGTCATTTGTATTAGGCCATTTTGTTCTATTTGCATAATCCAATTTATCAGATAGAACACCCCATGTAATCGATTATCATAATAAAAAACATTCTTCAAATAAACCAGGCTACAAAAAAGTAAAGAGAATGAGTCCTGGCTTTTCAAGTCTTAATTAAATATTTTAAAAAAATAAATAATAATGTTATGAATCAAGTTTTCAAGATGCTCCCATTGTCCAAGAATTGAAACCACTAATGCTATAACAGCAACCAGTAAACTAGAACCCGAATGTATAGATCGCCTTTTCTCTTTCTTAGCATTATATTTAGAACTAATTATTTTTTGCTTTTGAGCAATTAAATTTTCTACTTGTTTTGTCCTTGCATTAATTTTATATATTATATTTTTTAAATTGCTTATAACTCTTCGTAACTTTTTTTGTCCTTCTTTATTATTTGATATTTTTATAAATTTATCTTTAAAAGGATGTATTTTAACAACTTCAAGTAATTCGTTATACTTCAGCATCAATTCCGAATAATCATAATTTTGTTCAACAATCTTTCTATATACTTTCGCTTTAGATATTAGATTTAAATTATCATTTAAATAATCTTCCTGCAATTGCTTCTTCTTCAAAACAACTGCAAAAATAGAAGCAAATTGGCCAAATATGTACCATTGTTTAATTACTTTATCCCATATTTTACTTATATCATCTTTATATTCGAAACTTACTAATAAATTTAAGCAATTATAGTCCTGATCCAGCAATTCATGAGATTCATCGACGTATAAAAAATCACATATTTCATCTTTTAAATGCAATGGGATCTTATATCCATTTAGTACCGGAATATCATCCAAATTACTATTCGAATAGTTTGCTAAATATTTTGAGTTTATTTTTGAATATAAAATACTTACTGCAGGAATACCTAATTCGTAAAGATAGGTCTTTAATCCTATTTCATTATTTATAAAATGTAAAAAGTCCCATTTTATTCTTGCAATACTTTCAGAAAACACTTTATTTTCTACAATATAGTCAGCATAAATAGTAGTAGCTGCAGCTTCTTTATCATCTATTTTAAAGAAATTAGGAAACACATTTCTAGCAACATTTTTTTGGCTTATATTACGTTTTAATTTTTCTTTAGTTGATTGCTTAAATTCTAAAATAAATTCCACACTAACCATAGAGGGTGTTAAGTCATTAAAACAAATTATAAGGTCAGTAAAATCTTCAAATCCATCGTTAAATATAATAGGGTGCAAACTACAACGGGATTCGCTATAACCTATCCAATTATTTATTGAATTCACACACTTTTCTATCTCATCTTTCGATATAATTTTAAAGAAATTTTCTTCGCTAGTATTAAAATAATCTTTCAGTCTGTACATATAGCTTAAAAGATCATCTAAGTTTCTTTTTTCGACTATTTCATTTACTATTAAATACTCTGGTTCAAACTTAAAGCTATTTGTAGTATAGGAATTATCACTATTTTCTCTACCATTAATTAACGACCGCAATACTTCTTTTAACTTTTCTTTTTTCGATTCATTATTTGCTTTCCTAATCTCTCGCTTTATTAGCTTTTCTGCACGCTTTAAATTCTTTTCATCTTGTGATTTTTTAGTTTCCATACCCCAAACTTCTTGAGGTTCTTTGTGTAATCTTTTCATATTTTCCCACTTCCAACCTACCTGATAATTTTCACCTTAATATTACCTCACATTAACCATTATTCATAAGATTTTTCAGTTGTTCATTTTCTAAAGAAATATCTTCCCGTTTTTTCAATAAATATGTCAAACATGATTTCTCAAGGCAAAATTGCGCCAAATACTGATAAAAAATATCCTTATTCACTAAAAAATGTTTCGTTAGAAATATTAATTAAATATTATTAAATGCGTGATGCTAGTTAAGTCGTTTTAGTTAATAAAAAAATCCAATCGGATTAGACTCAAGTCGTAACTTAAATTAAATAGAAAAGAGTCTGATCTAATTGAACTATCTCAAGCTTAATCGCTTTTCTCACCATTTACAAGTTAGCTTTGCTCGGCGTAAGTGTCATTTGTTTATCGTTCTTTGTACAAGCCCTGTACTCCTAATGAGCGAATGTACTGTAAAAACATTGATCAGGTTAAGCTTCCTGGCAGCTCCATATTAGCGATGACGGCTATGCGCTTGACTACGCAGTTACTAAAGAATCAATGCATGATGCCAAAAAAACGGTGGAATTGATGATTAATTAACCATTATCTTTGAGGTGATAAAAGCTACTTAGGAAAAGATTTAGCTGCCAAGTTAAAAAGTATGGGATATATTTTGACACCATAACCAAAAATATTAATGGCGCTAAAAAGCATAATGAGCACCAGCTGATGGCAATTAGAAGAACAATCGAGAACGACTTTTCTTTGCTCAGCTACTATAACGCTGAAAATAATAGGGCAAGGAGCTTAGCTGACTTTCAACAGCGCCTGAAAATAGCTATTTTAGCTTATAATATGACATAATTGCTTAGAACGATTTAACTAGCATAAAGTTTATATTAAATCATCAAAAATAGTAGTAATAAGTGGACAATGCAGTCCTATTAAAGTATCTATTCCAGTAATATGCAATATCTTTTCTCGCATATTATCATGTGTTGCAAAATATTTTACTAAAGCATAATGTATTCCATTACACATTTGTTGATTTATATCCTTATTATCAATTAATCCTGTCAATAAAATTAATATTCCTAAACCACAATGATATTGCTTTTCAGACAACATCACATTTTTTCCTTTCACATATATTCCATTATGTGTCACACTTATAGCAGGATCATAATAATCAAAAATTATCCCTCCATGCGCCGCTTGGTTTCTAAATCCATTACATAATCTAATTATTTTTTCTACTTCGCCCTCTACTCCCGTATCATTATCAACTTCTTCAAACAATATTCCTACCGCTATATATCTATTTACATACTCCTTAATATCATCTTCTAACAAATAATACCATTCACTAACTTGATTAAAATATAAATTGTCCACCATATTTTGCGGTGTTACATTTTCTAGATTAAGTCGTGCTTTTACTCTTCTAAATCTCTTTTTTACATTTTTCCTAGTAATTACATCACTAAAATGATCCCGTTTATTAACATATTCATATTTTTCTTTTAAATATTTATCAGATTTGTATTCTAAATAATCGTTAGATATTTTACTAGATATAACATATTGCATAGCCTGTCTAAATGTTTGCTCAAACAATTCAGTTGCGTTAAATATTTGCTTCCTTATCTCCATATCAAAATAATATAGATCAATTATATCTGACAATTTCGTTGTCCTTTTATAAGTTAAGCTATCAGATTGCATAAATATCTTACTGTATTTTGCTATTGTTTCTAGGCCATATTTACCAAGAAATTCAAAAGAATTATATTTTTTATCTATATGTAATCCTAATGCACCCAAGACTAGCAGTTCATCATATATCCTTTTTCTAAGTAGCATTCAATCACCTTGCTTTTATCAATGTTTTATAAAACAATTTTTATTTTATTGAGATTCTATGTATTTTTGCAAATATAGAAGATGTATGAAGGCAAAAGCCAGTAACTATACATAAAAAGACATAGTTTTTAGATTTCAGCCTTTAATTAAACACGCAAAATCATAATAAAAGAAGTGATTTTGCGTGTAGGAAGCTTAAATATTTACTTTTTTAGCTCACTCAATATTTGTGGTGGAAAGTTAGGATCATCAATTAAATATCTGCCCACAGTCATTAATGATATCCATTTATCCTTGATTGAATCCGTATCTTTATACTTTCTAGAGCCATGAAAATTAGAGAACTGATAATCAGATGTCTCTTTTAATGCTGTTGAAATATCATAAATATGATCTATCCTTATACTATTCATTTCCCCTTTTAATAGCCCTATTAATTGGCTGTGATTATCACTTGCACCCACTAACACTATTCCTAATGGATAAATGTATATATTGTCGATATTTGAACTTGCATTATCGAATGGGTTTCTAGCATCTTTCCCAATAGTAAAAATATCATCAATTACTCTTTTATTATTCCATGGAAAAGTAATGAACGGAGTAGTGTCACTTGGTAAATATATTAAATTATTTCCTACATCTTTAACTTCAAAATTATGACTTTCGCTTGTAGGAAGAAAATCATTTAAGTTTAATTTAGGAGCCGTATTAGGATTACGCAATATAGTATAAGCATAGTCATTATAAATAATGCTATTGCATATTATTTTTTGAATATATAGCAAAGCTTGATGCTTAGTAACTTTATCCCTATACAAAGCTACATCACTGTCTAAGTATTTTATTGTATCATTAAATTCGCTTTTTCTAGGTAACAAGTCCTGTATTTTCTTTTCTAATTCTTGAATTTCTCTTTTTTTATTTCCAAACATGAATAAATTATTTCCTAATCATATAATAATTTCACCGATTGTAAAATCAGACTGAACACTTGATAAGCAGTCCATTCGGACCTGTTTATTTTTACCGCACGGCATTCAGAATCGAGGTCACAAATAATCTCCCTACATTTTACCATGGACCAGCACATTAAAGGAAAATATTTATTATATTAAAATAAATAAGGAAATAAGGTGGTTTGATCTACTCGGATTAACTTAATATTTTTGTAGTTAGTTACAAGCTGTAAAAATTCTTATTTAAGCCTTATTGTCAACATTAATATCAAAAAAGTTAGGAGCAGCATTTCGTTATTCTGCATCACTATGATCAAGTATCTCCAGTCATCCCTGCAAAGAGCTTTGAAGCGTCCCTGCTTGCAACCCCAAAAAAGAAAGACTCGTTCAGATCCATTTCGAGCTTTTCTTCAACTAGGGAAACCGAGCTACTATAGAAAATCCAGCTCTAGATCTGCTTGTCTAATGCCGGACAGCAGGTATGCTTTTTGTGAGTTGGTCTTGAGATCCGTCTTTGGCTCAAAGCCACGATAGGAAGCTTGTCCTTTTCCATAAAAAACACCTCCTAAATGATGCTTTCAGCATGAAACAAATTTCATCAAGATAGAAGGTACTCAGTTATATAACGCTTATGAAAGAAGAAGCCATAAACCACCTATCATTTTAACTTATGCCAATTTTACAATTCACTCGGATTAATAGGACTCTCGTAATATCTTTCTTCATTGTCTCCTTCCAAATATTTATGATAAGCAAGATATACCCTTTCTTGAGAGGCATTAACAGGTTTAGTTTTCTGCAAAATCGTTCTTAATTTGGAAACATGCGCTAATCCAATAGTATTCAAATACTCATTTTCCAATCGATAGCCATATCCTTTAGTGCCTCTAGATTCCCGCACAGCATCATTTAAAATCCTATATACATTTTTATCAGAAATAATTGAATCTAAATAATCAGAAATACATTTTGGAGATAATTTTTGATGTTTTACATAACGATATAATCCCCACGCATTTTTGTCTTCATAAATTCCATCTTCATACAGATTAACTTTGTTCTTTAAAATATTTTTACAAATTTCATACCAACATTTTGTCGTTAATTTTTGTAACCAATCAACTTTTTCAGCAAAACTATTAAGGGTATCCATACACCGCAACAATTCATATCGTTTATAAAACTGTTTAAGCATTTCAGAGACTGCTTTAGGATCTGAAGTTTCTAGTAATTCCTTGCATCTAAATAGTACTTGTGTACGAGGACTAGGAAATCCATCATCCCAAAATTTATTAGCACTACTCAACAATAATCTACATAATGGTATCTTTTTATCATCGTTAATTTGGTTTATGTATAATCTTAAATCTGCAATTTTTAATATTAATTCTTCACTAGGCGAATCAATAAATTTCCGATAAATTCTTTCCAACGCTTCTTCAGTTGATACTATGTTAATTTTATTAACTGTATCTTCAACTTGAAGATTAATTCTCGAATAATCATTCTGCGTAAGTGAAAAGTATAAATCAAAATAGTAACCACTGCATATTCTGAACTGTTTTTGCCTTTTATCATTCTTTAATTCATCTGTAGTTATATCTGGACTAAGATGTAATCGATCATGAGCATAATAGCTCTTCACATAAGGAAACATTTCTTCTAATATTGGTATATACTTTTTATACTCCTCCAGGTTTTCATCATAAAATTTCTTCAGCCGCTCTGTACGCTCATTATCATTTTCCATTAAATATTGCATAGCTGATGCAAAATCTTGTGAAATAAAACCAGAGCTATTATCTTTTATCAACTTGTACAGACTAGGAGCCTTAAAATAAATAAATTCAGGTAATAATGAATCAGCTGGATTTAACTTATTGTCTTTACTAAATGCAATACTGCAAACGGAATTAATAACCCGTTTTAATTCTCTAAGACTCCCTATCTGCTTAACAACCAGTTCTATGGCAGGCATAAGCAAACTTAATTTGGCATCACTAATTTCATTTGCTTTAGCAACTTCAGACAAACTTTTTTTATATATTTTACTAATTACTTTCTCGGAAACTTTAGGAATTCTAATTTCTTGATTAACTATCTTTTCTTCAAAGGCGGGATTTACTTCTTCTCCATTATTTACAATTTGCTTCATTCTATTTTTATCATAAAGCAATACAAAGATTGAATTTGGCAAATTAAACAAGGTACCAAGCATCTTCAATAAAAATAATACTTGTGACTTGTTTGCGCGATCTAAATCATCAACAAAAAATACATATTTTTTACCACTAGTTAAAATTAAATCCTTTAATTCATCATGTAGCTGATCAACATCATCTTGTGATATATTTTCATTAATTATCTGATTAAGCGTATTTCCTGTTTGCGGTATATTTACCATGAATTTAGCTACACGTTTTAAAAGCTTATTCATTCTAACCGAATTATAGTTAATATTTAATGCTTTTAACAAAGAATCATACATGGTTTGAATAAGTGCAGCCGAAGAGCCAGTTGTCCAAAAATCCAAACCTTTAACAACACAAATATCGCCATTTTTAACTAAACGCTGTTGAGCCAAGTTGGCAATTGTTGTTTTTCCTGTTCCCCATTCACCTTCTAAACCAATTACATAGGCACCCGATAAATAAGCTGAGTTGATCGAATCACAAAGTACTGATACAATCACATCTCTATCCAACAGATCATAGTTAACGGCCTGATCACCAACAACGATTGGATATTTTGTTATTTTTCCTTCACATAGATCACGTAAATCAACTACAGTCCTATTACTTTTATGCTCACCTAATGACTTTTTCACATAACTCAATCTTATAAACAAAGAGATTAACATAACAACTAAAGTACTTGTAGCCAAATCGAACTTCCATGTATTTTTCTGATTTATGTAAGTCAAATACATCATATAAATCAGCATTGTCATGACAATTGTTACTAAAACCATATCTAACACATTAATACTTGATAATTTGATTAGCTTATAAAAATTAGTAACATACATAGTCCAAACGGCAATTAGTACAACAATACCTGTTATAGTAATTGCAAAAGAAATTTGCACTGAGCTTATAACATTAAAGTAATCAATTGTTATAATCAATATCGCAATAACCAACGAAGTCAATATTGCATTAGTATTTTTGAGTTTTAACCAAAAGAGACGTCCGATATTATTCACAATATTACCTTTCAATAGTTCTTATTTCCCTATAAATATAGTTGTTAATTATCTTAAATCAAATAGCAAAGGGCTTCCCTTCCTTTTGCACCATTCGTGTCTCTTTTGCCCATAGTAAATAAACTGTCAAGCATCCTTCAAATTTAGAATATTAGCGTTTGGTAATTTTTAAAATAGATAACTTGGGTATTTTTCTGGGATTAGTCTACGTCTTTGACTCGACAGGAAAGACAAAACAATGATATTAAAACACTAGGAAGTTTATCTTAGTGTTAATGCTTGACACCAAGTTTATTGACATGATTATAAGGATAGAAGTGGCAAAACTAGCAGAACTCTAAAATCCATACAGATGGCGCATCAATTCAGCCACCTCAAAGCTTACTATGGATGAAATTGCACAATGCTTTTTATTTTTCATCTGACAAATTCATGGTTACTGTCGCCTTCGCTTCCTCATATGGTTTTACATCAAATGAATATAAATTTAAACTAGGATCAGTATACAAAACCACCAAGGATTCCTTATAGGCTTCTTCTCCTAATTTATTACATATTTCTTTTTTACTTTTATTTTCAATTTTACCTACATTATTGGGTTTTATTGATTGAAATACTTTGTTATTATCAGGAAAAATCAATCGCATTCCCGAAATGTCAAAGTCAGTACTAGTTTCTCCTAAATCCTCATGCGAACAGCATACAAGATTTATGATTTTATAGCTTTCTTCGTTACTGAAATTTCCATGTTGAATCTTAAACATTATTTCACTAATTTTTTTAAAATCTTTCTTTTTACATATTCCAAAATAGCGATAAACTCCACCAGAAAGGCCAGTATTTACTGGAACTACATGCAATTCTAATCCTGAAGAATTTATAGTAGCATTTCCACCACCCTGATTTTCACTTTCCTTTGGCTTAAGTTCTAGTTTCACAGAATCTTTCCAACTACTATAAACTTGTAATTTAGATTCATGCTCCTTTTCAAATTGCTTTCTTGAATTAATAATTTCACTATAAGCAAAAAATAAAGCTGCAACTGTTCCAATACCACTTACCCAATCAGCCCAACTTCCTAATTCTTCACCCTTAGCATTAATCAACGCACCTATTAAAATTCCAAACAATCCTACTAGAATAACAATATTTATACAAAACCAATGAGTGGCGACATAATGTTTCATTTGCTTCAAAACTTTTTCACCCTACTTACTTCTTCAATTCTTGAATACTTCTAGCAATTTCTGCCAAATAATTAGTTTCTCCTTTATCATTTTTCACCCTAAGTTCAATATCATTTTCTTTATTGATATTGAACTCAAATTCATCATTAAACTGACCCGATTTACTCAAACTATTATGTCTAGAATACTTAACTTTAATTTTTAATTTACCTTCTATCCAATCTGGTAAATAATATACATCATCCTGATTAGGTGCAAGCGTGATATCTTGCCAAATAGATAAGTCAATTTTTTCATTTTCACCTGTCACCCATTCACTTGTAACGAATTTTATATCTGCTGTCGTTTTGCCATAATTTTTTATTATTAAGTATCTATTCATAAAATTGGCTAATCGATAATGTCTAATAGCGATAATTACACTGGGTCTATTATTTTTCCACGTCGTCCAAGCAGTATATATCCATGATGAAATCGCAATAATTAATGAAACAATTATACTTACAACCGAAATCCAATTTCCTATTTTCATATGTCTTTTCTCCATTCTACATATCTAATAATCTACGCATGGTGCTAATTACGTCTTTCTAGGCAATATGTCATATTATATGGCTAAAACGGCTATATCTAGGCAGTGCTGAAAGCACACTAACCTCCTAACACAATTATTTTTAGCGTTATAGTGACTAACTTAAACTTTATCCAAAATATCTTTTAGTAGCTTATAGTTCAAACTACTGTAGAATTCAAGTTCTAAATCAGTCTCTTTAAGGCTGAACAGCAGGCTGGTGCAATTATGCATTTTGCGAGTCGGTCTCGAGATTTGCCTTTGACTCAAAGCCACAATAGGATGTTTGTCTTTTTCCATAAAAATCATCTTCTATCTTGATGATTTCAGTATGAACCTGTTTCCATCAAGATAGAAGGTACCTGGTTATGCGACGCTTACGTTGATTCATTTAATTTCATCAATTCGAATCAAAGCATACAATTTTCAGCTAAGTATCGAAATTATTGCAAAAAACTCAATATGAATATGAATTTAATCCGCGGAATCATCATCAAAGAATTAAACACTTAGTTTCATAATAAACTTATTTCAAAAAACGATCATAAATAAACTTAACATACCAATCCTCAACTTTATTCTTATAAGAAGAAATAAAAGAGGAAATAAATACTCCCAAAATCTTATATTTTATATCATTACCTAATAAAGCACTACAAACGCCAATAAAGATTGTAAGTACAAATATTACATTGTTAGCTGCCAGATATTTCTGTAACCTGTTCCTATCAATAATTCTCCAATTTTTGGTCAATCCACAATATCCTAATAACCCTGTAATAATAACGGAAATTATGTATACAACTCTATTTAAATTTTTATATAAGCATAGCAAAACGATAATAGCAACAATTACTAATGCACAACTAATGAATACATTAATAGATAAATGAGCTTTAGGAAGATCATTTCTGGCCTGATAATCAAATATCGCTATTAGAATATTTAATCCACAGAGTATTCCTACAAGCCATACAGGCATTGAACCTAAATACCATATTGCTATCAAAACCGATAAAACTATTATAGTAATTGTTGCCCATTTAGAATTATTTTCAATTATTCTATTTTCTTTACGACTTGGCATATCCTATCACTTTCTCCTAAAATAATTTTTAAACTATCCTTATCTATTTATAATTATAACACTCTGTCAAAAATAAGAATATAAGTTCTAATTCCTCTACAGATAAAAAATCCACTAAATATAGGTTATACTAATAGAGTACCTTATACAGTATTTATGGAGGAAACAATGCGTAAAATTAAAGTGATGACAGTATTCGGTACAAGACCTGAAGCTATTAAAATGGCTCCACTTGTATTGAAACTAAAAAAAGATGATCGTTTTGAAGAAGTAACTGTAGTAACCGCTCAACACCGTGAAATGCTTGATCAAGTTCTTGAAATTTTCAAAATTAAGCCAGACTATGATTTCAATATCATGCATAAAAATCAAACTCTGGCTGACATTACTTCTAAAGTTTTAACAGATATGTCTAAAGTCATTAAAAAAGAAAAGCCTGATATCGTACTAGTTCATGGCGACACCACTACCAGTTTTGCATCTAGTCTAGCAACATTTTACGAACAAACCACCTTGGGCCACGTAGAAGCCGGGCTTAGAACTTGGAATAAATATTCACCATATCCTGAAGAAATGAATCGCCAGATGACTGATGATTTAACTGATCTATATTTTGCTCCAACTGAACTTTCAAAATCTAACCTAATCAAAGAAAATCATAGTGCTGATAATATCTTTGTTACTGGCAATACTGCAATTGACGCTCTTCAGCAAACCGTTCAGAAAGATTATCACCACGATGTACTTGATGAAATTAAGCCTGGCAACAAGGTAATCTTGGTAACTATGCACCGTCGCGAAAATCAAGGTGAACCAATGCGTCGAGTATTTAAAGTTATGCGTCAGGTTATCGACTCTCATCCTGATGTAGAAATTATTTATCCAGTTCATTTATCTCCTCGTGTCCAAGAAGCAGCTAAAGATGTACTTGGTGGAGATCCACGAATTCATCTAATCGATCCCCTTGATGTTGTAGACTTTCACAATTTGGCTAAGCGTTCATACTTCATCATGACTGATTCCGGTGGTGTTCAAGAAGAAGCACCAAGTTTAGGAAAACCAGTACTTGTTTTAAGAGATACTACCGAACGTCCAGAAGGAGTTAAAGCTGGTACTTTAAAACTTGTCGGTACCCAAGTTGATCAAGTTCGTGAAGAAATGTTGAAATTACTTGAAGATAAGAATGAATACAATAAGATGGCTAATGCCAAAAATCCGTATGGTGATGGTCATGCTAGCGAACGTATTATGGATGCTATCGCATATTACTTTGATAAAGGTAATAGACCCCAAGATTTTAAATAGTACACTAAAAAACAGATCTTTTTCCTAAACCTCATATTTACTAAAAAATCAAGCACAATTACCAGTTGCTTGATTTTTATTATCTTCATTTATTTTGATTGTCTCTTAAAAGAAAGTTTTATAAATAAAAACCTTTCTAATTCATAAACTATTAACGATAGTAACATTAACAGACCTATCATTGAAACTATGAACAAAACAAATTTAAATTCACAATCTTCAAATAATTTGCTGGAAGATATAGATACAATACTATTCTCCCCAATATGACTGGTTAAAAACAAGCCAAAGTTATAAAACATATTTGAAATATCAGAAATTGTACTCCAAATCTTACAGTCATCATAAAAAATAGTATTACATAAAGTTACTAAAATTGTTAGATTGCCTAATAAGATTTTAATTTTAGAAATAATACGTTCAGAACCCTCTTTTGCAATTAATGCTCGTTTTTCCATAAATTCAGATGTCAATTCTTTCATATCGTTTCCAAAAGCCAAAATTACCATTGCATCTAATGCCAATATAATTCCCAATAGGATTTTGAAGGCACTATAATTTCCCAAAAAGTTTCTTTGTAAATACAAAATAAACAAAATAATAGGTACAAGTATCCAAAATAGTATATATAAAATACCTAATATACCATTTGTTAATTGTTTTATTTGCTTATAGTACATAAATAAAATAAAGCCTAATGCAATAGATAGTGCTAATATAGGAGTCCAATAATTAAGCACCGTTGTTAACTTAGGAAAATACATTAAAGCTAGCGATGCCAAAAATATTATAAATAAAGCGAAAAATACAAAGGATATTACTATATCTAATAAATTAGTATCCACAGCCATAGCAATTTGATTCCTAATTTCCAGTTTCATTACACACTTAGAAAGGATAATAAAACTAATTAAACTAAAAATTAAATATGATCCATTCCAATGTGTAATATTATTACGTATACCAATGGCTATAGATAGACTGGATAATAATAACACATAAGTACCACATAAAATTATCAATATTTTTAAAAGTATATTTTCATCAAAGATATCTAGCACATAATTTGTTATTGCAAGGATAAAAATTAGACTCAACACAAATACGCCACAGGTATCGACTTTCCAATTTATATCTGAACTTATAATTATTATCGCTATTGTATAAATAATGTAATAGGCAATAACTAGTATTAATAAGGTTCAGTATAAATTCTTGTGTAAACGGCTGTGAGATTTAGGATGCCTTTCGGGATATTTCCATTAATCGCAGAAAGAAGTATTCATCATCTGGATACCCATAACCCTTACGTCTCT
>Ga0079226_10002427_pt1 | contig 14390 bp, 14 predicted proteins | sample Poulit2014_FD_76345 | JGI IMG/M metagenome (GOLD analysis project Ga0079226, IMG submission 76345) | Agricultural soil microbial communities from Georgia to study Nitrogen management - Poultry litter 2014 | ecosystem: Environmental > Terrestrial > Soil > Agricultural land | place: USA: Georgia... | reverse complement strand
ATTTCAATCGATTATACAACGGTGACCGTTTCATGGACGACACATTCCAAAAACTCACTGACTGAAAAGGACATTGCAGCGGCCAAAGCATGCAACAATCTGTATCGTTTGTTCAACTGATCAGAAATCCCATCCAGAACTTTTCCGGATGGGATTTCTCATTGATATGCGGTTCAAATAAATACTGACCACGGATGTTTGTCCGGCGGCGGACAGTCGACAGTGATCCACTCTTTTTTGGTTGGATGTTTGACGCTCAGACGGGATGCCCACAGAGCAATCTGCTGCCCGGGCTTATTTACATGCTGCCCGTATTTCTGATCTCCGTAAAGAGGCGCCCCCTGATTGGAAAGCTGAACCCTGATCTGGTGTGAACGGCCGGTCTGAAGATCGACTTCCACAAGGCTCCCGGTATCATTATTTTTCAGTACTTGATAATCCAACACCGCTTTTTGGGCGTCTTTTTCACTCTGTTTCACTACGCTGACAACATTCTTGCTGCGATCTTTTTTCAGATAATCCGTCAGTCTTCCGCTATCCTTTTGCAGATGCCCTCTCGTTACAGCAAGATATTTTCTGTAGATCTGATGCTTCCTCAATTCATCCGCCAGACGGGAAGCAGCTTTCGAAGTCCTTGCAAACACCATCGCACCGCCGACAGGACGGTCAAGCCGGTGTACCAGCCCCAGATAGACGTCACCCGGTTTATTATACTTCTCTTTTATATACTCCTTCAGAATGGTCAGAAGGTCTTTATCTTTTGAACTGTCGCCCTGCACCGGAACATTGACCGGTTTCTCAACAATCAGCAGGTGATTATCCTCATAAAGTACATTGATATGCACTTGATTCACTCCCATTTTATAAATGCACATAGTTGGGTCCTGGGCGCAGAAGATGCGCCGGACACTGGAAAAACTTTAACATTCAATATAACATCTATACGATTTAAAGAGAATCAAGTTCGTCGGAATTTTACGCTGATGATGATTTTTCCTGCCAGTCCTGTTGTGCAGCATAGGCATTTTATAACACATCGTTATGATGGTAGTGATAGGGTAGCTGTACAGGAAGGAGAGATAAACATGAATGAAAAATACGCACCGTTGTTTGAAAGTGTTCAGCTGCCGAACGGCGCTGAACTCAGAAATAGATTTGTACTTGCTCCGATGACCCATGTTTCATCAAATGATGATGGCACGGCATCGGATATGGAGATTGACTATATGGGGAAGATGTCGAAAGATGCAGGTCTGGCAATTTCCGCAGCTTCGAATGTTACTGATCTGGGCAAAGCTTTCCCGGGTCAGCCGTCTGTGGCCTATGATTCCGATGTAGAGGGGTTGAAAAAAGTCGCTGATGCCATGAAGAGAAATGGGGCGAAAGCGATACTCCAGATCCATCACGGCGGCGCCCAGGCACTGCCCCGGCTGACACCGGGTGGAGATTCTGCGGCACCGAGCCCGATTACACTTCAGAGTTTCGATGAACAAACTGTGCATGATGCCCGTGAAATAACGGAGCAGGAAATCGGGGAAACAATCAAAGCATTCGGCGAGGCGACACGAAGAGCGGTTGAAGCCGGGTTCGACGGCATTGAAATCCACGGTGCCAACCATTATCTCATCCATCAGTTCGTGTCCCCGCATTTCAACAGACGAACCGATAAATGGGGTGCAGACCGCTACCTGTTTGCAGAGCGGGTCGTGGATGAAATAATAAAAGTAAAAAGTGAATATGCCGGGGATGATTTCATTGTTGGATACAGATTTTCCCCGGAAGAGGCGGAAACACCGGGGATAAAGATGGAAGTTACGCACGAACTCATCATCAGACTGGCCGGGAAACCGCTTGATTATCTGCATGCTTCGCTCGGAAAAGTCCACTCAAAAACACGTGATGGCAAGTATGCGGGAAGAGAACGCATCGAATTGCTCCATGAATGGATTGATGGACGCATGCCGCTGATAGGAATCGGCTCGGTATTTACGGCAGATGAAGCTCTCGGGGCCATAGAAGGCGGTAATCTGGAACTTATCGCACTGGGCCGTGCACTTCTCCTCGACTATAATTTTGTCGGCAAGATTAAAAGCGGGCGCGAAGATGAAATTGTGAACGTGTTCGAACCAAAAAGGCAGGACAAATATGAATTGCCGGAACCGCTGTGGAAACAACTTTACAACGGTTTCTATCCGCTTCCGCGTACTGACGGGCAGTAGCAATTGTTTTAAAGCACTCATAATGGATGAGTGCTTTTTATACTGTACGGAATAGAATACAGTGAAGTTATATAAAAATTACGCGTTTATCATTGCAGTCGCTTTCTCTTTATAGAATACTTGGGGAGAGGGTAAGTTTGATTTTTATCTTTAAGCAGTTGCGCAAAAACGAAAATGAACAGGAGGCTACATATGTTTGAGGTTACAGGTGCTTTACTTGCGATAATCTTCGTTATCGCTGTGCTCATTATCGCCGCTGCCGGCTGGTACTTGTTCATGAAGGCCAGATACCGTACGGTTCCTTCCAACGAGGCGCTTATCGTCACAGGCCCGAATCTGGGCGATGAGACAAAGGAGACGAACATCTACAAGGATGACCAGGGGCGTTACATGAAGGTCATACGGGGCGGCGGCCACAGGCTCAAGCTGTTCCAGACCGGCACGAGGGTGTCGCTGAAATCATTCCAGCTGCAGATTTCCACCCCTAAGGTCTACACGCTTGAAGGTGTGGGAATTTACGGTGAAGCCGTGGCCACGGTAAAAGTGGCTGACGATCTTGATGGCATCGTCAAGTATGCCGAACAGTTCCTGGGCAAGGATCAGAAAGATATTGAACATGAAATTTCTGAAGTGCTGAATTCGAATCTCCGTGCAATCCTCTCCAAGATGACGGTGGAGCAGATCAACAAGGACCGGGAGAGTTTCAACGAACAGGTCCGGGAGATTGCACAGGATCAACTGAACAGAATGGGCTTCAAGATTACCTCACTCGGCCTGTCCGACTTGAGGGATGACGAGAATTATCTGGAAAACCTGGGACGTCCGCAAATTGCCCGGGTGAAGAAAGAAGCCGAAATTGCCGAGTCCGAAAACAGACGTGAGACGGAAAGCCAGCAGGCCAAAGACAATGAGACTATCTCAAATGAGCAATATAAACGGGAAATGAATATTGCTGACAGCCGTAAGGAGAAGGACCTGAAGGATGCCCGCATCCTCGCTGAAACCGAGAAGGAAAATGCAGCAGCAAGAGCAGCCGGGGAACTCGAAGAGGAAGAACGCCGGCTTGAAGTCGAACGGCAGCGTCTGGAAATCCGTGAGCAGGAGAAACAGAATGATTTGAAGCTGCGTCAGATGGAACGTGAAAATGACGTTCAACTCGAGAAACAGCAGGTTGAAGTACGCAGGCAGCAGGCAGAGGCGGATTACTACGCCCAGACTAAAGAGGCCGAAGCAAAAGCCGAAGCCCGTATGGCTGAAGGTAAAGCAGAAGCGGAAGTCATCAGGGAGAAAAGTCTGGCAGAGGCGGAAGCGATCGAACGCCGTGCCAAGGCAATGGCGGAACATAAAGACGTCATCATCCTTGAAAAACTTATCGGAATCATGCCGGAATTCGCCAAGGCTGTCAGCGACTCCATGAGCAACGTCGAATCCATCCGCATCCTCGACGGCGGCAGCGGCGACCAGTTGAAATCACTGCCGAATACTGTCACCGGAACAATGGCAAAACTGCAGGAGAGCATGGGACAGATGACAGGATTCGACCTGGAAAATTTCCTGGGAAATCTCTCCAACGATGAAGAAGCGGATTTCAGTGAAGTGGACGAAGCAGAAAAAACAGACCAGGACCCATCTGGGGATAAGTTCACCGGAGATGACGACAACCATGATGATATCGATGATGTAAAATAGTATCAGAAACAACTTCCAGCCAGGGGCAGCTTCATTGTTAATGAGGACTGCCCCTGGCTTTTCAACAATAGGCTAAAGGGCGGTCAGGGGAGGTAAAATACAATGAAGCAATTTTACAGTGACATCATTCAGTTCAGGGGCACTCATTATGATTTTGGTTATTACCAGGGTGAGCTATTGAGAGACAGCCCGATTTTGCCCAATCGTGAAAAACAATGGGGACCGAAAAGAGACAGGCATTTCATTATTGACCCGGAACAATATTTAGAGATCATAAAGGAAATTGCTCCCGCCATCCTCGATGAAATCCACGGCCTTGCCGACGCACTCGATATGGATATGGAAAAGGCATTCCGTTCATTTGGCGGATACTATCTGGATTTCAAGAGGAGTGGCTGCTCCATTTTCACAGATTCAGAATACATGGTACGCAATTACGACAGCCATCCGCGGGCATATGAAGGCCGCTATGTATTCTATGCCCCAAGTGACGGGGGCTATGCCTTTATAGCGCCCTCCATGCAGATTACAGGACGGATAGACGGCATGAACGAAAAAGGATTGGTGACGGGGTACAACTTCACCCACAGCAAGATGGCGGGCGATGGCTTCATGTGCAGCATGATTGCACGACTCATACTTGAGACATGTGCAGATGTAAAAGAAGCTGTTTCTTTATAAAAAAGCATTCCCCACCGGCACTCATTCAGCTATGTCCTTCTGGATCCGGGTGGTGAGACCTACGTCGTCGAAGCGTCGCCGAGAAAAGTTGCAGTCAGACAGTCCAATGTCTGCACGAATCATTTTCATATACTTGATGAAGAAAACCGCTACCGCCAGGAAGAGACCAGGCGCAGAGAGCAGAGGATACAAACCCGGCAGGAGAGTTCCACGAATGCCTACCAGGCATTTAAAGTGATGAACAGTCCCGCGGAAGGTGTGTTCTCAGAAAAATATGATGCCGCAGCCGGAACAATACACACATCCGTATATCTTCCCGGAGAACTGAAGGCATGGTTTGTCATCGGACCCGACAGGGCACCCGTCATTTTCGACTTCTCCAAATGGCTCCGTGGAGACGACGTCAACGTTACACGGATAAAAGGCACGCTCCGGTATGACCGTCCATTTGTGAATATGGAGATGCCCGGACCGAAAAAGAAAAGCCTTTAGTAAAGGATTCCAACGGAATGTTTCGAGCCTATCTCGCAAATAATATTATGGCAAAGAAAATGATGGCCACAATCAATATTCTCTGCAGCAGCTTATCCGGAAGCACACTCGCATACTTACCGCCCAGGGAACCCCCTATGGCCGAGCCGAGTGAGAGAGCCACAGCGAACTTCCAATCGACCAGTCCGTTGAAGATGAAAACAAAGGTGGAGACGGAGATATAGATTGTCACAACCAGGGTCTTGATGCCGTGCATCTCACCCATTGGAATCTGCGGTACCAGTAAAAGCAGTGTAAGGATGATAAAGAAGCCGACACCAGCCTGCAGTGCTCCACCATATATGCCTATAAACAGGAAGGCAAGAAATAGCAGTACTATAGAAATTTTCGGGTTAAATTTACTTTTAATGTAACGCTGGGGTTTAAGGATGAGCAACACTGCAAATATAACCATAAAAGTTGCAAGCAGCGTATCGAATGTACTATGATCGATGTCAACCGCAAGCCTGGCACCATATACTGAAGCGACTGTGGCTGGTATCGCAAGCAGCAGACCCATCCGCCAGTTCAGGTGCCTGGTCTTATGGAATTGATACAGAGCAAACACATTCTGGACCATGATTGCGATCCTGTTTGTACCATTTGCAACATTGGATGGCAGACCGAAAAATATCAGAAGCGGCAGTGTAAGCATTGAGCCACCGGCTGAGACAATATTGATGAATCCGACTATTACACCCACGAGTAATACAGCAACGATTGACAGTATCTCCATATGTTCCTCCCTGGTTCTACCACTTTATATAACCTTCATATTAGAATATATTAAAACAATTATATAGCAAAACAAAAGACCGTATCCGACAAAGATACGGTCTTTTTGCAATAAAAGGATAATCAGACTGAGTATACGCCTTGATTCAATGAAAACCCCTACAATATGATTAAATTTTCAGAAATAATACAGGAATAATACAAGAATATCTCAACATTACATAAGTAACCTCTAATTGTAACTTCTTTATTATTAGGCTGTAACACACTATGTATTTTTTTATGATATATTATTCACTGTCTTGAAAAAAGTAAAGCTTAAACGTGTTCTTGCACATCACGATAAAAAAACAATAACTATTATATAAAGTACAATTACTGGAGGAAGTAAAAGTTATGAAGAAAACTGTCTTAACTACAACACTTGCACTAGGTTTGGGAGTAACTGGTGTCGCAGCAGACCAAAACGCAGAAGCATCCGAAATCAATAAGGCCGAGCTTGCTCAGATGGCTCAGTCCAATTCAAGCGAATTGAACAACGCGCCAATCCATGAAGGGGAGTACAGCTATAACTTCACAGTTGACGGCGTTAACTACAGCTTCGAATCCGATGGCACTTACTACACATGGTCTTATGGTGGCTATAGTAATGAACTACCACAAAATGAACCTGCTCAAACAGAACAGGTTGAAGAAGCACCTCAGGTAACTGAAGAAGTAGAGCAGCAAGAACAGACTCAGGAGGCACCTCAGGTAACTGAAGAAGCACCTCAGGTTGAAGAAAGCTATGAAGAGCCAGCTCAACAAGAAGACGTACAGGCAGCTGCTCCTGCAGAAAGCACACAGTCAACTGGCGGCTCCACTAAGGAACAATTCCTTAATGCTGGTGGTACAGAAGCTATGTGGCAAAGCATTGTTATGCCTGAATCAACTGGTAACCCGAATGCTGTAAGTCCGAATGGCTACAAAGGTCTGGGCCAGACTAAACAATCATGGGGAACTGGTTCTGTTCAGGAACAGACTCAAGGTATGATCAACTACGCTAAAGAGCGTTATGGTTCAATCGATGCTGCAATCCAATTCCGTGAAGCAAACAACTGGTGGTAAGATCTTAACCAGCTGATATACAAACCCGTATTATCCGGCCATCCCGGATTGTACGGGTTTTTTCTTATCTCCAAAAGTTGGATACATCTGACACTAAAAACAATTTTCAGAAATAATACAGCAGTTTACCAATATTACACACCTTTACAACCACTGACGGTCAATGTAATTGCATTATTATTTGAGTGTAACCTACAGCGGATTTATATGTGATATATTATTCACTGTCTTGAAAAAACAAGACTTTGAAATGTACAGCTTATAACGACTCAAAGCATCCAAGAATCAGTATAGATTATCTGGAGGAATTACAATTTATGAAGAAAACAATCTTAACTACGACACTGGCATTAGGTTTGGGAGTAACTGGTGTCGCATCAGATCAGAATGCAGAAGCATCCGAAATCAATAAAGACGAGCTTGCACAGATGGCTCAGTCCAATTCAAGCGAATTGAATAATGCGCCGGTCCATGAAGGGGAGTACAGCTATAACTTCACAGTCGACGGCGTTAACTATAATTTCGAATCCGACGGCACTTACTACACATGGTCCTATGGTGGCTACAGTGTTGAAACACCACAGAATGAATCTGCTCAAACAGAACAAACACAGGAAGCACCACAGGTAACTGAAGAAAATACACAACAGACAGAACAGCCTGCAGAAAACACAGGACAGCAGGAAACTGCACCGCAGGTCACTGAACAAAATACAGAGCAGACAGAACAGCAAACTGAACAACCTGCAGAGAACACCAGCCAGCAAACTGAAGATGTACAGGCAGCTGCACCAGCAGAAAATACTCAATCATCTGAATCAGCCGGCGGCTCCACTAAGGAACAATTCCTTAATGCCGGTGGTACAGAAGCTATGTGGCAAAATATCGTAATGCCTGAATCAAGCGGTGACCCGAATGCAGTCAATGAACTGGGCTACCAAGGCCTCGGTCAGACAAAAGAATCATGGGGCACTGGCTCTGTTGAGGAACAGACAGAAGGCATGATCAACTATGCCCAAGAGCGTTACGGCTCAGTTGAAGAAGCTATCCAGTTCCGTGAAGCGAATAACTGGTGGTAAGATCTTAACCATTTGAAATTAAACCCCCTGTATTGCCCGGGAAAACCGGGAATACAGGGGGTTTTTTTATGACATAAAAACATTATTTGATAATCATTACAGGTGTATTCACCCGTTTGGCGATTTTATGCGTCACATGGCCAAGCACATGTTTAATTTCTCTTTTCGAACGTCTATTACTCATCAGGACGATGTCGTATTCGTTTTCCCTGATCTCTTTCAGCAGTTCTGTAATTACACGCCCTGCCTCGAAGCGCACTTCATAATTCAAGTTCCGTTCATCAAGTTTGTCCGTGAACGGTTTAAGCTTGTCGGCTCTTTCTTTGGTAATTCCGCTGAAAGATTTTCCGTTGAATCTGACATCTCCGGACATCTCGCCATCTGTAACAATATTAAGAACGGTGATTACAGCATCGTCATTGTTTTCCGTCAGTTTTACCAGCTGGTCAGGCACGTTGTCGAACGTATTCGCAAAATCATAAGGCAGCAGAATCTTCTTATACATATATACACATCCTTTTCTTCCTGATGGATAAAGGGCTAAGCCTCTTATAAAAAAGTATTTCCGTTAGCATAGCAGATTACGGCTGCTTTGGATACAAATTTCTGCACATTAATAAAATTGGTTTTCTCCCGGCGGGTTTCAACCAAACTGAATAGGGAAACGGAAGATAAAAATGTATTAAACGGGGGGGATTGGATGAAGGTATTTGTTTTTGGCGGCAGCGAAGGCGTCGGCGAGCATGTTTTTAAACAGCTTGCTGCAGAAGGACATGAAGCCGTGACTGTTGCGGCAACTGAGAACAGAGCCGAGGCGCTGAGAATGCTGGGGGCAACTGATGTCGTCGTTTCGAAAAAGAATGAAAATTTCACCGAAGGAATCCGCGGTTCCGATGCAGTCATCTACATTGCTGGGGCCAGTTTCGGTGCAGGGGAAGACCAGGAAATACTGGTTGATTACGAAGCAGTCGTAAAATCGCTTGAAGAAGCCCAGCGCCGGAAAACCGAACGTGTCGTCTACTTGAGTCCTGTACGCACGGATGAATCAGAGGAATCCAAAAAAACCGGTCGAAAATATAAAGCCGAGGAGTGGATCAGGAAAAGCCAACTGATCTACACAATCATCCGCACGGCAAAGAAAGTCAACAAGCCAGGAAAAGGGACGATAAAAGCAGCAGAAACGATTGCCGCAGATGATGATGAGATTCCGCATGAAGATGTGGCTGCGGTTCTTGTTGCTGCAATAGACAATCAGAATACATTCAGGAAATCATTCGATATAACCGAGGGAAAATCTTCGATAAAAGACGCCCTGTCTTCACTCTGAAATACAATAATGACAGAACTGAAAGGTGGTTCCCATGGGGAAAATTTCAAAATATCTGCCGTCAGCCATTATGGGCACTTCAGCGGCGGTGCCGTTTGCTTACATTGCCTATATCTACCGAAAGGATGACCGTCAGAAACAGCATGCAATCCTGCGTAACTTTCCACTGCTTGGACGCGTAAGGTACATGGCAGAACATGTCGGTCCGGAACTGAGACAATACCTGTTCTCGGACGACAATGAGGGAAAACCATTTTCAAGACTGCAGTACCAGGACGTGGTAAAAGCCGGGAAATACAATGAACGTCTGCTGGGCTTCGGTTCCAATCGAGTTTTTGAGGAAGATGGTTATTATATACGGAACAGCCTGTTCCCGAAACTTGCCACTGAAATGAGAGTCGACAATACACAGAAAACAAATTCTTTTAAATATGTTGTGGATAATGAAGGTCTGTTTTCCCGTAAAGAACACCACGAGGAAGCGCAGATCGATCCATATTTTCTACGGGATGAAGATGCGGTTGTACTCGGTGAAGGAAAATGCCGCGAGCCATTCCATGTCAAAGGTCAGGTGGGAATGTCTGCGATGAGTTATGGCGCCCTTGGAGAACGGGCGATTACAGCGCTGTCAAAAGGACTTGCTGCTGCCGGCGGCACATGGATGAATACGGGGGAAGGCGGAATATCCGATCACCACCTGGCTGGTAATGCCGATCTGATCATGCAGATCGGTCCGGGATTGTTTGGCGTCCGGACACTTTCCGGTGAATTCTCGTGGGAGGCATTCAAGGAAAAGTCTGAAATGAAACAGGTCAAGGCCTTCGAGGTCAAACTTGCCCAGGGTGCCAAAACCCGTGGCGGCCATCTTGAAGGGCAGAAAGTCACCGAAGAAATCGCTAAAATCCGCTTGATTGAACCTGGTAAGACAGTCAACAGCCCGAACCGTTTCGTCGACTATGATTCTTTTTCGTCGCTATTCAATTTTATAGAGGAACTGCGGGAAGCCGGCGGAAAACCGGTGGGGATGAAAATAGTGGTCGGAGATGTTGAAAACCTTGATGAGATGGTGAAATACATGAGAGATTCGGGCAAGGGGCCGGACTTCATTACGATCGACGGCAGTGAAGGCGGAACAGGCGCGACTTATCAGGAACTGGCAGATTCTGTCGGCCTGCCGGTTATGACAGCTTTGCCAATCGTGGATGAACTGCTCCGACAGTACGATATCAGGGACCGCGTCAAATTGATTGCCTCCGGCAAGCTGATTACTCCGGACAAAGCTGCAATCGCACTTGGCATGGGGGCGGACCTCATCAATATCGCCCGGGGGTTTATGATCAGCGTGGGCTGCATCATGGCTGAAGTATGCCATACGAATACATGCCCGGTCGGCGTAGCAACGACAGATCCCGAACTTCAGAGTGGCTTAATAGTGGATGAAAAACGCTACCGGGTGACCAACTATGTGACCTCACTCCGAGCCGGTCTGTTCAATATTGCCGCAGCCGCCGGTGTCGATTCCCCGGCAAAACTGGAACGGAAACACCTGGCCTACAAAGATGACCGTGGCCGTGTCTCATCAGTGGGAAGCATGTTGCATGAAGTCCAGCAGGCCGACGAGGGACAGAAGGATGTGAATTCACTTCCGGATAAATAGCCTGATTCTATATAAGAACACTTAAACCTTATCATCCTGTGATAAGGTTTTTTATGTGAACAAGACAAACTCACCGGTTGCGATGGATTATAAACCGCTTACGGAAAAACCACACATAAGAAAATTGATTCATTATATACTGTAACAAACACATCAAAGGGGGGCTGATTATGAAAACCGAATTGGTTATTGATGAACAGTTAAATGACGATGAGGTCAAAATCCACACTAAAACTCCAACAACCGGTGCACGGATTTTATCTTATATAGATCACTTTACGACGGATAAAGAGAGCTTGGTAATTCGCTCCGATGAAGAGTTTCTGATGATACAGAAGTCCGATATCATCTGTGCAGAAGTACAGGATAAGACGTTGACTGTCTATACGAAGACTGATCAGGTCATGACCTCAAAAAGTTTGAATGCGTTAATGAAAGAAATGAAATCTGAAACGTTCTTAAAAGTGTCAAAAGCAGAAATGTTGAACATCCAGATGATTGATCGAGTAGAACCGTCATTTTCGGGGAATTTGATTGCGCGCATGAAGAACGGGAGGAAAGTCAGTATTTCAAGACGCTACGTTTCAAAACTAAAGGAAAGGCTGGGAATATGATGTTACAGAATCTATTGAAAAGTTTCGCTATATCAATAGGTATCGGGAGTTTTATCTATCTATTGAATGGTGTTTTCGGTCCACTTAATGAGATTCAGCCGCAAGAAATCATTTCCGTATGGATTGCATCCGCACTGATAGGCATCGCATCCTCGCTGTACTATACAAAAATTTCAGAGTTACTCGTTGCAGTGATACAGTTCGGTGTGGGCATCACGGCATTTACAGCCATTGCATTGCTGAATGGATGGATAACCATCGATCCGTCGGATATCTTCTTCTATGCCGGTGCAATATTCGTCATTATGCTCATCATCTTTTTCACATTCTATCTTCTCTCTCTGCTGGACAGCAGGAAAATCAATGAAAAATTGCAGAAGAAATAGCATATCAACAAAGCGCTCTCCGAATCTGATTCGGAGAGTGCTTTAAAGTATGATTATTCAATTATATGTGAGTGCAACCAACAGATAGCGATGCATCACATTATCCTGAATCCGCGATAACGGTTGAGCGCACCCATGAATTCCTGTTTCCTCGGCAGCGCCATATTGCCGGGATGCCCGGAGTGGGGTGAAATCGCGTCCATACCGTTCTTGTCTATATAGTCATATATCCGGTCCGCTGCCTGGGATAATGTCAGCCTGTCATCCAGCACTTCATTTTTCAGGTAGTCTATCATCACCGAGATGCAATTGGTCTGGCTGTCGTCGACAAGCTGTTCCAGGCCCGCGATTTCAATCGGTTCCCGGCCGTACATGATGACTGTCCGTCCCTTCACTTTCAACCTGTCATCTTTGCCTGATTTCCGAAACCCGGATTTCAAAGGAGTTCTCGGTGTAATGTCGCCGAATATGCTGTCTGACGTATCTTCTTTTCTGTGTACGTCACTATCCGCAATTTCCTTGGCAGCAGTGGTTACATCCTTCAGCCTGTATTCATCCATCATCAGGACGCGGTCGGCGACATCGAAATAATCTCCGGAACCTCCGACAATCAGAATTGTTGAAACACCCTTGTCTTCATAAAGAGGCTTCACCTTTTCCGAGAATGGTGTGATGGGTTCCTTGTCGGGTGCAATGAGTTGCTGCATGCGGGCATCCCGGATCATGAAGTTGGTCGCTGAAGTGTCTTCATCAATCAGCATAAGTCTGGAACCGGATTCCAGGGCTTCCATCACATTTGCTGCCTGTGATGTACTGCCGCTCGCGTTCTCTGTTGAAAACTTAACGGTATCTTTCTTTGCCGGCAGATTATTAATGAATGTGCTGATGTTCACCTTTTCAATATTACGCCCGTCCTCAGCCCGGATCTTCGAAGCATTGTCCCGTACAATGACCAAATCGCGGCCGTCACCCGGAATATGGTTGTAGACACCGCGTTCCAAAGCCTGGAGCAGTGTGGATTTTCCGTGATAGCCGCCGCCGACGATCAGGGTAATCCCCTCAGCAAGCCCCATACCTGAGACTGTCCGCCCGCTTGGCAGGCTGATTTCGGTTTTGAGATTATCAGGGCTCGAAAATGGAACGGCATTTTCCATAGGTTTATCCGACACACCGCTATGGCGGGGGAGGATTGCATCGTCGGCAACGAATGCGACGAGATCCCTCTGCTCCAGTTCCCTGCGGATATGCACCTGGTCCAGCATGAGAGAAACATGCTTTTTAAGCCCTTTCTGATCGAGGTTCTGGTAGAGCAGTGCATCATCGGCAATTTCAGGAAGTATACCGATTATGATGCCAGCTGCCGCTTTACCAAGAATCTTCCGGCCTGCAGCCGGCAGACCGACTTCGAATCGCACCTCCAGTTCACTTTCGTCAAAACACACGGATGTCCGCTCCAAAATTTCCTGGCCGGGGCGGTCGATCAGTATTTTGATATTTTTACTGTTCGTTTTAGCAGCATTCTTCTGCTTTTGAATGCTTTCTCCAAATGCACGCGTCAAAAAATCTGACACTGCTATAATCTTATCTTTTGAATCCAGCAGTTCATCTGGAATTCCTGCGGTTTCACGGTCCATAATCACCCGCATCTTGGATGGCGGGGCATATGGGTCGACCTGTACATGATCAATCGCCAGTTTGAAACGCTTGAACCGGTAAATGCCCTTCAACTGTTTGTAGGCACCGTATTTCTGGCCGTCCAATTTATTCAGTACAGATTCAAGTTGTTTAGCGTCTTTCATACATATGCTCCTTTTGGAAAGTATGTGTTTACGATACATATACCAGTTTAACAAGGGATTACGCTGAATTATAGGGATGTGTTTCCGTCATTCCTGTGGCAGGAACAGAAACAGTATCATTCTTGTATGAATTCCCCATAGTGTATTATTATGTAAAAACAAACTGTACCAGAATCATGTAAAAAATCGTACCGCCCGCTATTGAAATCAGCATGTTTTTCTTCCAGTAGTGCAGAATGACGATCAATCCGACCGCAAGAAGTTCGGGTAAAAAATTTTCGAAACCTGTAAAGGAAACATTCCGTAAAGCATAGACGACAAGGAGACCAAATACAGCAGGGGGGAGTACATAACCCAGATATTTGATATACTGCGGTGTCTCTTTATCTCGAGAAAAGATAAGAAACGGCAAAAATCTTGTGATCATTGTTCCAGCGACAACTACGACGATAATGAGAATCTGCTGTGTTACCGACATCTCAGGAAATCACCTCCCGCTTTTCCAGTATTCTTTTAATGGCGGATAATGCAAGCAGTATCAGTATCATGGCCGGTATGATGAAATT
>Ga0079226_10002426_pt1 | contig 14395 bp, 14 predicted proteins | sample Poulit2014_FD_76345 | JGI IMG/M metagenome (GOLD analysis project Ga0079226, IMG submission 76345) | Agricultural soil microbial communities from Georgia to study Nitrogen management - Poultry litter 2014 | ecosystem: Environmental > Terrestrial > Soil > Agricultural land | place: USA: Georgia... | reverse complement strand
TTAACTGTATATTTTTACCAAATGGACAGAACCACTTTTAGTTGGTTACTAAGTTTTTTTGTCATAATTAGAATTAAATAGTTTACTGAAAATTCAAACTACATTTATGCAACGCTAGTGATAAAAAATATATATCTTTAATTCATAATACCTATACTTTTTAAAAACTTCATTAAAAAACTCTTTTTCAAATGTTACTTTTAACTAGTACATAAATTGTGCTAAGTTAATTACTGACAAAATGTACTTGAAATAAGTAAAGGCGTTCGGTATGACCGAACACCTTCTTCCTTAGCTTGTCCTCGCCTACATTTTCAGTTACTTATATTTAACTTTTAACCTAGTTCTGCTTCCTCTTTTAATTGGGCAATAACAGGCTTAACAATAGCTCGTACTTCATCGGTATTTTCCGTATCCATTAACTGATGACGAAGTTGGCTTGCTCCGCGAAAGTCACGAACATAAATTTTGAAGAAACGTAACAACGGTTTAAAAGGACGAGGACCAAACTTATCCTCATAATAATCATGCAAGTCTAATTGCAATAAAAGTAATTGTAAATAATCAACTGGTGTACGTGCTTTAGGCTCTTTCTCAAAGGCAAAGGGATTTGTAAAGACACCACGGCCAATCATTACCCCATCAACACCGTATTGTTCGACGAGTTCAAGGCCTTTTTGCCGATCTGGAATATCTCCATTAATCGTAAGTAACGTCTCAGGAGCTATTTCATCTCTTAACTGTTTAATTTCTGGAATAAGTTCCCAATGAGCTGGAACTTTGCTCATCTCTTTTCGTGTACGTAAATGAATCGATAAATTAACGATATCTTGTTTAAATAAATGAGTTAACCAATCGCGCCATTCAGCGACATCGACATAACCGAGACGAGTCTTAACGCTAACTGGTAAGCCAGCTTCCTTCGTCGCTTCGATTATTTCTGCTGCTACGTCCGGTCGATTAATTAAACCGGCACCTCGCCCTTTTGCAGCGACGTTTTGGACCGGACAGCCCATATTTATATCAATACCTTGAAAACCCATCTCTTTCATTCCGTGCGCCATTTTGCGGAAGTATTTCGGTTCATCACCCCATATATGAGCAACGATCGGCTGTTCATCCTCGGTAAAAAGTAAGCGACCACGAACATTATCTCGACCGTCTGGATGACAATAGCTTACCGTATTAGCAAATTCGGTAAAAAACACATCTGGCCGCGCCGCTTCTGCAATCACATGACGGAAGACAACGTCCGTCACATCTTCCATCGGCGCTAAAATGAAAAAGGGCTTCGGTAGTTTATGCCAAAAGTTTTTCGTTTGCATCAAAGAATCCTCTTTCCCATTCTTTATTATAATCCATTACAAATCATATCATAAGTAACGAATAGAACAAACTAATATTTAATAGGAAAAGTTAAACATATATCCTTAATATTAATGCTCTTTTCCATTCAATTCTTACTAGAAATTTGCGGATAATGAAGGCAAATTTACACATAAATTAAGGGACAATCCATACAATAAAATAGAATAAACATCGTTTACACCTTTTTGATAATAGATGATTATTGTTTGTTATGACTTTTTCTTATCAATTATATAATATTTTATCAAAGAAAATTTCCATGATACAATAGATAAGGATTATACTTTATCATTAAAAGGTTGAACAGTTTGCTCGCAATCTTTGCTCAAACTTACACAACCTTTAAATATAATGAAAAGGAAGAGAGAGATATGGTCAGCAAGCAGTCTCCAAAGGAAGTCATTTTAATTGGTGCAGGTATTATGAGTGCTACATTGGGGGTTTTGCTAAAGGAATTAGTGCCCGAATGGAATATTACCATTTATGAAAAGCTGCCCAATGCCGGAGAGGAAAGTTCAAATGAGTGGAACAACGCAGGGACAGGGCATTCCGCATTATGTGAGCTTAACTATACCCCGGAATTAGACGACGGTACAATCGACACGACAAAGGCTATTTCAGTCAACGAGCAGTTCCAATTATCGAAACAGTTTTGGACGTATTTAGTTGAAAAGGAGTTAATTAAAGACCCAGACGACTTCATCATGCCTTTACCTCATATTAGTTTTGTACAAGGTGCCGATGATGTCGCTTATTTACGTAAACGTTACGAAGCATTAGTTGACAATCCTTTATTCAAAGGAATGGAATACTCTGAAGATCCAGAAGTGTTGAAAGAGTGGATTCCACTTATTATGGAAAATCGTAGGTCTACAGAACCGATTGCCGCAACGAAAATCGATTCTGGAACAGACGTAAACTTCGGGGCCTTAACGAGGGTCTTAATCAATCATTTAGAAGATGAAGGAGTCAATGTAAAATATAACAGTAACGTACAGCGAATTCGCCGAGCCCGTGGTGGCCATTGGGAAGTGAAAATCCAAGACGAAGCAATGAATGCGATTCGCTATCATGAAGCGGATTTCGTCTTTATCGGAGCCGGTGGCGGTAGTTTACCGTTATTACAAATGACTGGAATCCCTGAATCAAAACATATCGGTGGCTTCCCAGTAAGTGGATTATTTTTAGTTTGTAACAACGAAGAACTAATCGAAAAACACCATGCGAAAGTATATGGAAAGGCAAAAGTAGGGGCTCCACCAATGTCGGTTCCTCACTTAGATAGCCGTTATATTGACGGTAAAAAAGAATTGCTTTTTGGACCCTTTGCTGGATTTACACCGAAGTTTTTAAAGTCTGGTTCTTACTTCGATTTAATCGGATCTGTAAAACCATCGAATGTCACAACGATGCTAGCAGCTGGATTAAAGGAAATGGGCTTAACCCGTTACTTAATTCAACAGCTTCTTTTAACAGAGGATGAGCGAATCGAAGAGTTGCGTGAATTTATTCCAGATGCAAAGAAAGAAGATTGGGAAATCGTAACAGCCGGTCAACGTGTACAAGTAATTAAAGATACAGAAAAAGGCGGAAAAGGTACCCTTCAATTCGGTACGGAAGTAATTACATCCCAAGACGGTACCGTCGCTGCCTTACTCGGAGCATCACCAGGAGCTTCTACAGCAGTACACGTAATGCTAGAAGTATTAGAACGCTCTTTCCCAGAGTATTTAGACGAATGGATGCCAAAAATTAAAGAAATGGTACCATCCTACGGTCAAAAATTAATGGAAAATACGGACTTGCTAGAAGAAATTACGAAAAAGGCAAGCGATGCATTAGGAATTTAACAGTATACATTAGGCGACGTTCATTTTTAATGAACGTCGCTTTTTAACTTTATATTTCTTTATTAAGTTATTTTTGAACGATAAAACTTAAGTGGCGACCGGCTTTTTTATTTTCTCGGTAAGAAAAACCCGTCGGATTATCGTAGGTACAAGTCGGATCGACAGTTATATTCTCTTCCAATATTCCACTCTGTACACATTGTTCCTTCACTACTTGCTGATTATCGATATAGTATTTATTTATCGACTTCTGATAAGATATAAAAGGTTCTGCGTAACCAAGCGCATCGAACAATTGATACACATCATCATCAACTTCAAAGCGTTCCTTACTAAGGGCACTTCCGATATAAACGAAGAAATCTTCCATTCGGACCTTCTCTGTCTCTTTTATATGTTCTAAGGTCTTTTTTGTAATTTCTTTAACGGTACCACTCCAGCCGGAATGAATAACCCCGACAATCCCTGCCTTTTTATTATAAAAAAATACCGGCACACAATCGGCGGTAAATACACATAGGACGATCCCCTTCTCTTTTGTATAAAGAGCATCGGTATTGGGAATTGCTGTTTGTTCATCCTTTGCACCACGTGCCTTATCTAGGCTTTTTACTTCATAAAAGTTTGCACTATGAGTCTGTGCTGCGCAGACGAAGGATGTTAACGGCTGTTCAATTGCTTCTGCTACGAGCTTTCGATTTTCGATTACTGTTTCCCTGTCTATAGCAGTATGAAAAGCCATATTGTTATACTCCGCTCGGTTCTGATTTTTCAAAGTCATACCAGCTAACAGGGAATCTTCCTTTACGTACCATTTCATCAATTTTCTCTCCCTTGTATTTATTTATATTAAAAAGTTCCGAATAATTAACGATTAAAATAAAAAAACTTTACTAAGCTCTATGCCTAGTAAAGTGTGTAATCCTTATGTAAAGTCGCACACCTATCGTCGATGTAACAACTTCACGCGTTACTTAAGTTCATAGCTCGGTTTAGGTTGCCCTACGGCACACAAGAATGACCACTTACTGCTGCTTCCTTCCGGACCTGACAGGGTTCATGGGTTCCTGTTGCGCAGGATCTAAACGTCAACACTAATCCCTTAAGGCAGCCGTAAAGTCATCCACCTCTGATAGGAATTCAGCCTTGCTATAGCGGATTGCAAGTGATAGGGTGCCGCTACCTCCCCACCTAGTGCGACAATTTTAATTATACACTTTTTCTTCCAAAGTTACAATGGAAAAATTGTAGGTATCTTTTTAGCTAGTAATTGGTCTTTATAATTGCTCATTGTATAATAAAAACATATCCTTATTAACAAACGTTTACTTTTAAAGGAGGAAAAATTAGTGCGCTTATATACTAAATCCGGTGATAAAGGCCGAACGAGTTTAATTGGTGGAAGAGTGTTTAAAAATCACATACGAGTCGAAGCTTACGGTACATTAGATGAATTAAATTCTTTCGTCGGAAAAGCAATTACGGAAATTGAAGATGAAGTTTTTAACGATTTAAAGGAAGATTTAATTAAAATTCAACATGAAATTTTTGATAGCGGTTCCGATTTATCTGTAATTTTACCTGAAAAAGAGCGAAAATATCGTTTAGATGAAGCGGCAATTCAATATTTAGAGAATAGAATTGATGAATTAACAGATGAGGCACCAGATTTGGAATATTTTATTTTACCCGGTGGGACTCCTCTTGCTGCCTCACTTCATATTAGTCGGACGATTGCCCGTCGAGCTGAAAGAAAGATCGTTGCATTAATTCAAGAGGAAGAAGACGTCCCAGAGATTGTACTTCAATATGTGAATCGTCTTTCAGATTACTTTTTCGCTGCAGCCCGGGTTGCAAACTGTCGTGCTAACGTTAAAGACGTCGCCTATGAACGAAGTGCAAAAGTCTTCCATACGAAAAAATCTGCCGACAACGAAAAAAAGGATGAAGAAAAATAAATGACCGAGTCTGATGTCCTTGCTCTTCCCTTAACAGCTGAAGAAGAACTAGTTATTTCAAGTGATAATAGCGGTGCCATTGGAGAAAAGAAAGCTGATGCAGTATCAGTTCCAAATGAAGTGACGAGCTATTTCGCTTGTCGGGTTGCTTATATGGACCTGCTCCGTACTAGGGCCACACCAAAAGCAATCATCTTACAAAACTTTACGAGCGATGAAGCATGGACGTCATATGTAGAAGGTGTCCGTAACCTACTGAAAGAAACAACGTTTACCAACCTACCAATTACCGGGAGCACAGAGTCCAACTTTACAATGTTACAGTCTGGCTTAGGATTAACAATCGTTGGAACACGTAAACGAAACGAACTGAAACGACCTCGACCAAAACTTACAGATGCTTTTGCAGTAATTGGTCGACCGCTCGTCGGTATGGAAGTACCTAAGCAACCGGAACATATTGCTCCGCTGCAGTTATTTGAAAGCTTTGCTAAAAATAACGCCATCATTGATTTAGTCCCTGTCGGTTCAAAAGGGATTTTAGCAGAGTGGCAAAGGTTAACGCAAGCTACTAACCATTTATCTTCTTCTTTAGATATAAAAAAGTCAGGTGGTCCCGCTACTTGTTTTATTATTGCCTATAATAAAAAAGATGAAGGGTACATTAAGTCGATTGCCAAGAATTACTTTTATCCATTAGAAGTCCTTATATAAAAAACTTCCCCTTAAGTTTAATTAATAACCTTAAGGGGGTTTATAAGGCAATTATGAAGGAAAAGTTGCGTCGAAACAATCAGCTTCGTTAATATTTTTTTAATTAGTAGCAATTCGTTTAAATATCGGTTGAAAACGTGGGACAAGTAATAAGGCTACAATAGTATTAATTAAAGAACCAATAAATAATGACGGTACAATCGCAAGATAAAACTCCATACTAAACAAAAACATCATCGGAAGTGGTGCTACTAATGCGTTCGTTACAATAAGAAAAATTGCTGCAAGTAAGCGTCGGTTACGAGCGTAAATAATTTCAAAAAAATAGACAATTAATGCCATTGAAAGGGCAACGACCATATGAATAGGGCCAAGAGGTAGTCCACCGATTAAAGCAGAAGCTAAATGACCAACCCCTGCCACAAGCGCACCGGAAGTTCTACCTAAATAAACCGCTGCCATTAATGCTGGAAATAAGTCTAAGGCGACACTTCCAATTATTGCAGGTATTTTAATAAAGCCTCCAATTACAGATATTGCAATAAAAAGGGCTAGTAAGCTCAATTTCCTCGTTGTCACTTTTTCCCTCCTATTTTAATTGTTTTGCAATCCCATACCATATGTAATGAACTGTAGTTGCTTCTTTTACAATCCTTTGGTATAAATATCCCGTTACATCTCGCCAAGTACGATCTTTTTGATCGATTGGCACAATTCCTTTTGAAATATCCGTACCGATTAGGACGAGTTGATTGGAAGATTGATTAGACCAGTTAAGCCAAGCTTCTATCACCTTTACAGCTTCCTCGTAAGCATTAGGTAAAGCTTCATCCACAATTCCCTTCACCCAATGTTCGATTCCCTCGAGAATAACAAAAGATGAATTATATTGGGCTAAATTACGGGGAAGCATCGAATCTTTATAGGCAGAATGCCAAACATAATCTTTCCGTTCAGTTAACTTATAGTGGGATTTTACCCAATTTGCTTTACCATTGTAGGCGCCACCGATAACAATGTGCATGCTTTTTCATCACCTTTTGAATAGAAATTTTCCCAAGTAAGTTCATAACCACCACCGAAAGGAACTGACCAGTCGAAAAAGTCCTTCTCCTCTGGAAACCAGCCATGCATAAGCGAACGAAGAACCCCACCATGGGTCACGATTGCTACACTATTATACTTTTGCTTTTTACATTGGACTTCTATTCGACTAAGACCCCTTGCGATACGACGTTCAAATTGAGCGAAAGATTCACCTCCTTCAATCGCTTCTTCCTTTATATTCAATAACCACTTCCGATATGTTACCTCCTCTTTAAGTTCTTCGTACGTTTTTTGTTCCCATGCACCGAAATAAATCTCTTTTAACTCTTCTATTAGTTCAATTCGACCTTTCGGGAATAAAATTGATGCTGTTTGTACGCAACGTTGTAAAGGACTGGAAAATATAACTTCAGCATCTACTTTTTTTAGCGGATCTTGGAGGAGGTTTTCTTTCCCTTGCTCACTTAAGGGAACGTCTGTCCAACCAATATATTGCTTCTTTTCATTTGCCCGCGTTAAACCATGGCGTAATAATGATATAACCAAATTACTAGCCATAAGACTGTTTCGACTCCTTCTGTTGCACCACCTACGAGGTCTCCATTCATTCCACCGAAAGCAGTTTTTATTTTTCGTTTTATATAAAGATAACTAATAAACATTACAGTAAGTAGAATTATACCAATTAATACTAGATCAACATCTAATAAGAACAAAAATGTATAAATGATTAATAGAAAAAAACTATTTGACAAAAGTACCTTTCGATTACTCGCTTTATAAAACAAATAACCAAGACCTTCTTGTTTTGCCGGTTTAATAAATGTAATGAACAGGCTCATACTTATTTTTCCGAGAAAAGGAACGAGAATAAACAAGAGGAATGTCATCGCTGTTGCTAAGGTGAATATTTCATAAAGCACGACAAAGCGAATCGTTAATAAACAAATCGCGCTTATTAAACCGAAGGCACCAATCGTTGGATCGGCTAAAATTTCGATCCGGCGTTTTCGATCCCGATAGGAAAAATATGCATCACTACTATCTATCCAACCATCTAAATGGATCGCTCCCGTTATAAGTAGCGGAAGTAACCAAAGAATTAAAGTCATCGCTAAAGACGATAGCGGTGTCCATGTATGTAACACAAAAGCGACAAAACTATATATAATACCTTGAAGCAAGCCTAATAGTGGAAACAACTGAACAGTTCTCCGTAAATAATTAGCTTGAATCGGTACTTCGATATTTTTGATTGGAATGGTTGTGAAAAATTGTAAGTTTAAAATTAAGCCATATAAAAAAGAACGGCTCATCGAAATAACCACACTTTCTACTATTCATTAAGCGAAGAATTTATTGATAACATTGATGTATCACCTTTCATTTGTATTGGAATCGACGCTTCAACTAAAAATGCCGAGGTACTTAAATGAACGAGCCTTTCATGTAAGCGACCGAGTGTCCATTGATATAACTGAACGAAGGGGTCACCATGATATTCGTACTGTGTTTCATTCGAGACGATAATAAGGGATACGGTCTTTTTTTGTAATTCAATCAAAGCTTGTTCAAGTTGGTCGATTAGTTGTCTACTACGTTTTTTTAACTTTTCCATCGGTATATTTTCAGTAAATAATACATTCGCCAGTAAGACAGTCAGGCAATCGAGTAATACAATTCCTTTACGATCTAATTTTTGTATATGTTGTGCAAAGTTTGTGCTAATTTCATATGTTTTCCAATTTCGATTACTTAATGCCCGTAATTTCTGATGGCGATTAATACGCTCTTCCATCTCCCCATCTGTCCTTCGACTTGTCGCGATGTAGGTTAGTGTTGCGCCGGTTATATCTTGTAATTCGTGGGCGACCCGTTCGGCGAAAGCACTTTTTCCACTACGAACTCCACCTGTGATAAAAATAAGTCGATTGTTCTCTATTTCCAAGCTTTCCATCTCCTAAATTTTACGACTTCTTCCTTTGACGTAATTGCTTAAAAAAATCCGTTAAAAGTAAACGACACGGTTCCTCTAATACACCTTTCGTCCATTCGACTTGATGATTAAAACGTTCATCAGTTACTAAATTCATTAACGTACCGACACAGCCTGCTTTTGGATCACTAGCTCCGTAGACAACCCGCTTCATTCGCGATTGGACGAGGGCCCCTGCACACATCGGGCACGGCTCTAACGTGACATAAATCGTACAATCCTCTAAGCGCCAACTACCGATTACTTCATTCGCTCGTTCAATCGCAATTAATTCAGCATGGCTAAGGGTGCGTTCCGTTGTCTCTCGTTTGTTGTGCCCGGTTGCAATGACCTTCCCTTTATGGACGATTACAGCACCAATAGGAACTTCACCGATTGCTTCTGCCTGTTTTGCCTCTTCGATTGCTAGTTTCATAAATTTTTCATCTTCTGTCATTTTACTTCCTTCTTTCGAACGATAGTCTAATTTTTATTGTATCGACATATAGTGTAAGTAGCAATTGAATTGATGTTAGGGGGTTTTTGCGTGCAAATATATGTCGTTCAACAAGGGGATTCATTATTTTCAATTGCAAATATGTTCAATACGACAATTGAAGCAATTTCCGAAGCTAATGAGTTAGATACACCGAATCTTGTCGTTGGACAATCGCTCGTTATTCCAATTGTGGGTGAATATTATTTCGTCCAGGAAGGAGATAGTCTATTTACAATCGCTAACTATTTCAATGTATCCGTTGAATTATTAGCCCGAATTAATGAACTGTCCCCTTCACTTCCTTTGCCCGTTGGATTGCGACTTTATATACCACCAAGAAGCAAAACACCTATTACAACCCTCGGATATATCGAGCCGGTTGGTGATACAGTTTCATCCTTCTTGGAAACAGTTGCTATAAATCACACACCGTCTCTTACGTATTTGGCCCCTTTTAGTTATCGAGTAAATCGCGATGGTTCTCTTACACCACCACCGCTAAATCGTTTTAAAGAAATAGGAGATCGAAATGAAGCCCGCCTACCACTTGTTGTAACAAATTTAGAAGGTCCATCTTTTAGTTCTGAATTAGTTCATATTATTCTAACCGTTCAAGCCGTACAAAATCGCTTTATCGATGAAGTAATTAATATTTCCCTTACGGAAGGTTTTGCTGATGTGCATTTTGATTTTGAATTTATTCCACCTGAAGACCGGGAAGCTTATAATGAATTACTAAGGAAAATTAAACCCCGGCTTGAAAGTAAGGGCTTACTCCTTTCAACTGCTTTAGCACCAAAAACGAGCGCAACACAAACTGGATTATTGTACGAAGCTCACGATTATCACTTCCATGGTGAAGTGTGCGATTTTGTCGTCCTTATGACATACGAATGGGGATACAGTGCTGGGCCGCCCTTGCCAGTATCACCAATAAATGAAGTCGAAAAAGTGTTACAATATGCCCTTACGGAAATACCCCGGGAAAAGATTTTAATGGGGCAAAATTTGTACGGATACGATTGGACGTTACCTTTCGTTCAAGGAGAAAGTTTCGCCCGAGCGATTAGTCCTAAACAAGCAATTCAAATTGCTTGGGAACAAAATGTTGAAATCGACTATGACGAAACAGCTCAAGCTCCCTTTTTCCATTATAAAGATGAAGAAGGTAACGACCATACCGTCTGGTTTGAAGATGCTCGGTCTATTAAAGCGAAATTCGATCTCGTACAACGTATGCAAATCCTCGGTATTTCCTATTGGAAGTTAGGGATTAATTTTCCACAAAATTGGTTGTTGCTTGAAGAACAATTTACGATTGAAAAACGATAACTCAATCTTTTTTACCGAGTTCTTCGGAACGGCGTGTTGCACTTTTTACACAATTTACTATTGCATTTTTAACATTATGTTGATCTAAGGTAGCAAGGCCTGCTGCCGTCGTGCCATTTGGACTCGTTACGTTTTCCCGTAATTGTGCTGGTGACTCCGGACGTTCGGCTAACATTTTGCCGGCTCCAATAATCGTCTGAGTTATTAGTTGTTTTGCCGTTGTATGATCGAGCCCTTCTTCGATTGCAGCTTTTTCCATCGCTTCAACGATATAATAAAAGTAAGCAGGTCCGCTCCCGGAAATTCCCGTTACGATGTGCATTTGTTCTTCCTCTACGACAGATACTGTTCCGATTGCTTCGAACAATCGTTTTGCTTCTTTTAAATGTGTATCTGTCGCATATTTTCCTTTACAAATCGCTGTGGCAGAATAACCGATTGTTGCCGATGTATTCGGCATCGTTCGAATGACTGCTATATTTTCCTTTAAACTATCTTCAATGATCATCGTTGAAATACCCGCAACAACGGAAATAATCAGTTGATCTTCTTTTACAAAAGGAGCGATTTCTTGAAGAGCTACTTCGACATCGTACGGTTTTGTTGCAATCACAAGAATATCCGCTTTCCTTACTACCTCTTCTCGGTTCGTACTTCCATTTACTCCATACGTATCTTGCATAAATTGTAGTCGTTCTTTGTTTTCTTTATTAATGACGTAGACGTCTTCTTGTTTAAATACTTTTTTGTGTACGATACCAGCGATCACTGCTTCGGCCATAGAGCCAGCACCGATAAAACTTATTTTTTTCATTTTCTTTCTTCCTTTCTGTTATTTACAGACGTTTCAACTACAAAAACCTCATTTCGCCCTTATATACAAGGACGGAAATGAGGTTTATTTCCGCGGTACCACCTAAATTGGCATAAAAGTTATGCCCGCTCAAGCCATGATAACGCATCGAATGCGGTTAGTTTATGAGACTAACGACTCCTAGATAGGGTTCCGTTAAGCTAAAATTAATGAAGTCTTTCAGCCGGTGAACTTCAATCTCTGTTAATCCACTTAACGTACTCGTCTATTCATCGTCCTGTTCCGATATGAAGTTACATAAAATAGTAGAACCTTCTCTTTTGTTTGTCAAGTTATTTATGACGTAATTATAATAGTAGCGTCTTTTAACTACACATATTTTCTTCAAAAGTTGAAAAAATATAAGTGAAAAGCAAAATTATTTCCCGGAAAATAAAAAAACAGCATTCTAATATTAGAATGCTGTTTCTGAAAGAGGAGGAAGAGGGATTTGAACCCCCGCGGGCTGTTACACCCCTGTCGGTTTTCAAGACCGATCCCTTCAGCCAGACTTGGGTATTCCTCCGTAACAACATTTATTATATTACAAAGTTTTTTGTTGTTTGTCAACTAGTTTAATTATCTTTTAAAGAATGTTTTACTTTTCCTATTAAAGGGTATAGGTATTAAATGTTACCTACGTAGTTGAAGGATAATTGTCTTCCTTCTTGAAAATAGTTAAGCAAAAGTTGAAAGGATGTAAGTAAATGGAACGAGCAAAACGGCCACTAGGTGCGACTTTTTATGCTTCTACAGTAGTTATTAGTTTATTTGTCTTATGGGGGGCGATTTCCCCTGCTTCTTTGCAAAACATTGCCGGTGATGCATTAGAATGGATGATTACCAATTTTGGCTGGTTTTACATGTTAGTCACAGCCTTTTTCATCTTATTCGTTTTCGTTTTAGCAATTAGTCCCTTCGGAAAATTAAAGCTTGGTAAAGACGAAGACAAGCCCGAATTCTCCTGGTTTTCTTGGTTTGGAATGCTCTTTGCAGCAGGTATTGGTGTCGGTTTTGTTTTCTTCGGAGTAGCAGAGCCAATTCTTTATTATAATGACCCTCCTGTTGGTATAGAGCCAGGGACTCGCGCTGCAGCTTTAGCCGGCTTACGTTATGGAGCTTATCATTGGGCTTTTCATCCTTGGGCAATTTTTGCGATTGTGGGTTTAACTTTAGCTTACGTTCAATTCCGGAAAGGACGTCCGGCCTTAGTTAGTTCCGCCTTATACCCTTTTTTAGGCTATAAAACTGATGGGGCTATTGGAAAAACCGTCGATATTTTGGCTGTTTTAGCTACTTGTACTGGGGTAGCGACGACCTTCGGTTTAAGTGCGATGCAAATTACCGGTGGATTATCCTTCCTAACTGATATACCAAATACTACGACAGTGCAACTAACAGTTATTGCAATCGTTACAGTCCTTTTTATGATTTCTGCAGCTTCTGGTCTAGATAAAGGGATAAAACTATTAAGTAATACGAACATTTTCATCGCAGCTATTTTATTACTTTTTATTCTAGTTTTTGGACCGACGTTATTTATCGCCGAAAACTTTGTCACAACTCTCGGTGGCTATATTTCTAATTTAATTCCGATGTCACTTACGTTAACACCTTTTTCAGAAAGCGATTGGTTAGGAAGAAATACAATCTTCTTCTGGGCTTGGCATATTTCCTGGGCTCCGTTTATGGGGCTTTTTATTGCCCGAATCTCTAAAGGGCGAACTGTTAGGCAATTTCTCGCTGGAGTTTTGCTTGTTCCAGCGACGATTGCTGTTTTATGGTTTACCGTCTTCGGAGGTACTGGGTTAAATATCGAAATAAATGGACCTGGTGGACTCTCAGAAATTATCAATGAAAATGTGGAGTTAGCTCTCTTTGCGATGTTAGAACATTTGCCTTTTAGTGTCATTACAAGTTTTATTGGTATTATTTTAATCTTTATTTTCTTTATCACATCAGCCGATTCAGCTACGTACGTATTAAGTTCGATGACTACCCGGGGTTCCTTAGCACCTCCAATGAAAATCAAATTTGTTTGGGGACTATTAATTGCGGGTACTGCTAGCATTTTACTCGTAAGTGGCGGTGGTGGTCTAGATGCCCTACAAACTGCTTCCCTTGTAGCGGCCTTACCTTTTTCGATCATTATGTTATTTTTAATCGTAAGTATCCTTATAATGTTTAATCGTGATTATAGTTTACTTCGTCGAAAGGAGAAAACTTCCGACCAAGAACAAGTAAAGGAACAGTTTCGGGATGAATTTTTAGAAGAGATTAAGGAAGATATTTACGACGGCCCAGGGGAAGAAGAAATCGACCAGCTTACATCAGAAATGAAAGAACAATTCATCTCTACGGCGAAAGAAGAATGGTATGACGAAGTAAAAGAAGACGTATATGAAGAAATTAAGGATAAAGCCTATGATGAAGTGAAAGAAGACATTTATGAGGAAATTAAAGATAAAGCCTACGATGAAGTGAAAGAGGACATTTATGAGGAAATTAAAGACAAAGCCTATGACGAAGTAAAAGACGATGTATATGAAGAAATTAAAAAGGAAATTAAAGAGGAACTCGTAAATGAAATAAAGAAAGAAACGAATAAAAAAAATTAAATTTTAAAGTATCCAATAGTGAATCCTAATGCTCGCTTTAGTGGAAAATACACTATTGGATACTTCTTTAATTGTATGAAGCATATAATCCGGCAACTTTTCCGGTGACGAGGGCCGTCGTAATATTATACCCACCCGTATAACCATGAAGATCTAAAATTTCACCGCAAAAGTACAGACG
>Ga0079226_10002425_pt1 | contig 14396 bp, 9 predicted proteins | sample Poulit2014_FD_76345 | JGI IMG/M metagenome (GOLD analysis project Ga0079226, IMG submission 76345) | Agricultural soil microbial communities from Georgia to study Nitrogen management - Poultry litter 2014 | ecosystem: Environmental > Terrestrial > Soil > Agricultural land | place: USA: Georgia... | reverse complement strand
CCTTTTGGTCTGCTGGACCTCACGCACAAGGATGCCCGTCGACTCTGGACTGAACGCGTCCGCCAGATGGTTGACGAGGGCCTGACTGCCGTTCACAGCAGCGTGCAGGTGGATTTCCCCGACGACATCACCGCACGTGGCGGCGAGTCCGGTGCCGAGCTGCGAGTGCTGTACCCGGCGCTGGCACGTCAGGCGCTGTTTGATGCCGTGGCGGGGCACCGCACCCCCCAGGAAGGGGTGGTCGTCAGTACAGACGTATTCCCTGGTGCCCAGCGCTATGCCTGGCAGTGTGGCCCCCAGGTCACCAATGACTGGGCCGGGCTCGAGGCTACCTTGCGCAGTGCGTTGGCCATGGGAGACAGCGGTATCGCCTTGCAGACCCATGGTCTGGGCTGTGCGGCTACTGATACCTCCACCATGACACCAGAGCTGTATGTGCGCTGGCTGGCGATGTGTGTGTTTTCTGGCAACTTTCATTTGCAAGGGGTTCCCGAACTCCTTCCCACCGCATTCGATGCCCCCACGCGCGCGCTCATCCAGCATTGGCTTGAATGGCGCTATCGCCTGATTCCTTACGTCCTGGGCATCATTGAAGACAGTGTGCGTACGGGCCTGCCCGTGCAGCGTTCCATGGCGCAGTCTTTCCCGGATGATCCCATGGCGCAAGTGTGGGGTACACAATACCTTTTCGGGCCCTCCCTGCTGATTGCGCCGGTGCTCAAGCCGGGCACCCGTACAGAAGTCTATCTGCCAAAGGGCAGTGACTGGTGGGACCTGTCCACCGGCTGGCGCTACGAAGGCGGCACCACCTGGACGATCGATGCGCCGCTTAATACCTTGCCGGTGTTTGGTCGCGATGGCCACATCCTCAGTCTGGGTCCCACGGCGCTCTGCACGGGTGACTACAACTCTGCACGCATTCTTGACGAGGTCTGGATGTTCGGCATGCCCGCCCATAGTCCAGTTGTCATGCGCAACCGCATCCGCGTCATGCAGATGCAGGGGTCAAGTTATATCAAGGGCCTGGAAGGCTTGCGGATTCTGCCGTCTGAAGGGCTGGAAGTCAAGCGTCGGGGTGCCGAAGTCCGTATCTCTCCAGCACGGTAGCTGGCCAGGGGGCGCGGTAGCGGGCCGGGGACGTCAGGCGGCCAGTGCGCGCTCAAGCACACGAGCCACATGGTGGGCGTGGCGTTGCGTGCCATCGGTGATCTGGTGTCGGCAGCTGGTGCCATCAGCGATGATCAGGCTGTCGGCCTGCGCCTGACGTACCGCCGGAAACAGCGACAGTTCCCCCATCTTCATGGACGCCTCGTAGTGCGATGCCTCGTATCCAAATGCGCCCGCCATGCCGCAGCAACTGGACTCGATCAGTTTCACATCAAGATCCGGTACCAGGCCAAGCACGACCTGGATGGGCGTGACGGCATCAAACGCTTTCTGATGGCAATGACCATGCAGCAGAGCATGTTTTTCGGGCAGGGACTGCAGGGCAAGATGCAGGCGTCCTGCCTCGTGCTCTCTTGCCAGAAACTCTTCAAAAAGAAAAGACTGCTGGGCCAGCTGTCGGGCTTGCTTGGACAGACCCATGACAAGAAATTCGTCTCGCAATGACAGCAGACAAGACGGCTCCAGACCGACCACAGGCAAGCCTCGGGATACAAATGGGGCAAGGGCATGTACCACCCGTTCGGCTTCCTTGCGGGCTTCATCGATCAGGCCTGCAGACAGGTAGGTTCGACCGCAGCAAAGCGGGCGCTTGCTGTCCGGGTCATCGGCAGCGGGCTGGGCGAGGGCAACCTTGTAACCCGCCGCGGTCAATACCCGGTAGGCGGCGCGTGCGTTTTCAGATTCCAGATAGTTGTTGAAAGTATCGACAAACAAGACGAGGTCCGCTTCTTCGGCCGGGGTGGACTCAACCTGGCCGATAAACGTATCTTTGCGCCACACTGGCAATGAACGCCTGGCCGAGAGGCCCAGCAAGCGCTCGGATAGCCAGGCAGCGCCGGGGAGCTTGTCGCGAAGGTTGAACAGCCACGGAAAGCGGGCCGCCAGCGGTGCCCATTTTGGCATGGTGGCAATCAGCTTGTTCCCCAGGCGCAGGCCGTGCGCTTTCTGGCGCTGATAGAGCACTTCTATTTTCATTCTGGCCATATCCACACCCGTTGGGCATTCACGCTTGCAGCCCTTGCAGCTGACGCACAGATCCAGCGCGTCATGGACCTCCTGGGAGAGCAGGGCGTCCGGGCCAAGTTGCCCCGACATTGCCAGCCGCAGGGTATTGGCGCGGCCGCGTGTCAGGTGTTGTTCGTCGCCGGTGACCCGATAGCTGGGACACATGGTCCCGGCATCGAATTTCCGGCAATGACCGTTGTTGTTGCACATTTCGATGGCCTTGGCAAAGCCGCCACTTGGATCATCGCCCGTGCCCGGTGCGCTGGTGGTTTGTGCCTTTGCATCGCCGTGCACATCCCAGTCAGTCCAGTCCAGCCCGGACACGAGGGGGTTGACCTGATAATCGGGTTTGAACCGGAACAGGCGTGTGTCGTCCATCTTGGTGCTGTTGACGATCTTGCCCGGGTTCATGATTCCTTGCGGATCAAAAAGTGTCTTGATCTCCTGAAACGCCTGCATGAGCGTGGGCCCAAATTGCCAGGCAACCCATTCGCTGCGTACGAGGCCATCGCCATGCTCACCGGAAAAGGCGCCCTTGTATTGCCGCACCAGCGTGCTGGCTGCTTCGGCAATGGCGCGCATTTTTTCTGCACCGCCGCGTCGCATGTCCAGGATGGGACGCACATGCAAGGTACCCACCGAAGCATGGGCGTACCACGTGCCGCTGGTGTCATGCTGATGAAAGATCTCAGTCAGGCGGCGCGTATATTCCGCCAGGTTTTCAAGCGGGATGGCGCAGTCTTCAATGAATGACACAGGCTTGCCGTCCCCGCGCATGCTCATCATGATGTTCAGGCCGGCCTTGCGGACCGACCAGAGCGCCTGTTGTTCGGCAGCCGACGCCAGCGGGATGACGCTGCCGGGGTGGCCCAGTCCGGCCATCAGGGTGATGAGCTGGTCGAGCAGCCCGGCCTGATCGGCGGACTCCTCGCCTGCAAATTCCACCAGCAGGATAGCCTCGGGATTGCCAATCAGCGCTTTCTCCATGGTCGGCCGAAAGGCCGGGTTGTCCAGTGCAAGGTCAATCATGGTGCGATCGACCAGCTCAACGGCAGCGGGCTTCAGCGCAACAATATGCTGTGTCGCGTCCATGGCGTCGTAGAAGGTGTCGAAATTGACGACGCCCAATACCTTGTGAGTGGGCAATGGTGACAGCTTGAGCGTGATCTGGCGTGTCATGGCCAGGGTTCCCTCGCTGCCAATCAGCAGATGGGCGAGATTGGGCTGGCCGTCGCTGGTGTAGGGACGCGGCCCTTGCGGATTGAAAATGTCAATGTTGTAGCCGCCCACCCGTCTCAATACGTTCGGAACATTTTCATCGATGGCATCGTGGGCACGTTCGCCGATCTCGATAAGCGCATGGGTGAGCCTGCCCACCCGGGTGTTGTCCCTGGGCATGTTCCTCAGCGGGCCAAGATGGGCTTCGGTTCCGTCGGCAAGCAATACGTCAATCGATGCCACGTTGTGGACCATGTTGCCGTATTGAATGGAGCGGGAACCGCAGGAGTTGTTGCCGGCCATGCCGCCGATGGTGCATTGGGCTGCCGTGCTGACATCCACGGGAAACCAGACGCCATGGGGCTTGAGTTCGGCATTGAGGTGGTCCAGCACCATGCCAGGCTCCACCGTTACCGTCATGGCATCCAGATCCAGATCAATCAGGCGATTCAGGTGTTTGGTGGTGTCAATGACCAGACCCGGGCCGGTTGTCTGGCCGCACTGTGACGTGCCGCCGCCGCGCGGGAGCACAGATACATTCAGTTCTGCACAGATGGCAATGGCAGCACGGACATCATCGAAGCTGCGGGGAATCAGTACGCCTATGGGCTCAATCTGATAGATGGAGGCATCTGTTGCGTAACGGCCACGATCGGCTCGATTGAACAATACTTCGCCTTCGACTGCCTGTTCGAGGCGGCGGGCCAGGGTATTGCGTTCAGGGTCAGCGTAAATGACGGGGTGATGCGGTGTGGCGGTCATGGGGATCCCGGAGTGATGGCAGCACGACAATGGGTGGGGTCACGCAGAGGGCTCGTGCGAATCGTCCTGCTCCGCGAGGGCTTCGAGGACGGCATCGCATTTGCGTTGCAGATGGGCCGAAAGCAGACGGCCCAGCTCGTCGCCATCGCGCCGGGCCAATGCCTCTGCCATGGCCTGGTGCTCGGCCATGGCGTTGCTCCATTTGTCGTGATTGAGGTTGGAGCGAAACCGCAGGCTCTGCACCCGCTGGTTAAGGTGGGTGTGCGTCTGTTCCAGAAGATTGTTGCGGGCCGCCTGAATGAGCCGGCTGTGGATGCTGCGGTTCAGTCTGTAGTAGTTGGGGAGATCGTCTCTGACGTAGAACGCTTTCATTTCGTGTGTCAGGGCGACGATTTCGCGGATTTCCTCGTCGGTGGCGTTTTGGCATGCGAGCTGCCCGGATAGCGTTTCCAGCGCGCCCAGCACGGTAAAGCTTTCGCGGATGTCGGTGAGGGACAGGACCGTGACACGGGCACCCCGGTTGGGTTGCATGTCTATCAGGCCTTCGAATGCCAGCAAACGGAAGGCCTCTCGAAGTGGTGTGCGTGACACACCCAGCTGCTCGCACAATTCCCGCTCGTTCAGGCGCGTGCCGGGGGCAAGCTTGCCTTCAATGATGTGTTCTCGCAGCAGGTCAGTGACGACCGAAGGCAGCGGAGCGCGGCCGATCTTGTCTGAGAGATTCAAGACGGTAGCGGAAGACTTGGTGTTCATGTTTGTGTTTTGTATACAAGATAGCCATGGATGATGCGGCATATGGGAGGAATAATAAGTGCATTATATATATTTACGCTTGCAGGGAGGACAAACTTCGGCGTAACATGCTCTTTGTTTGTATCTTGTATACCAATAATTTGATAAAGGACCCGCTATGCTTGAATTGAGCGCACACCCTTCAGGCCGTCATTTTCTACAGATCCCCGGGCCCACCAATGTCCCCGACCGTGTGCTGCGTGCCATTGACAACGTCACCATTGATCATCGCGGCCCCGAGTTTGGCGAGTTGGGCAAGGCGGTACTGAGCGGCATCAAGAAAATCATGAAGACCGACAGCCATGTCGTCATTTATCCCGCTTCCGGAACGGGTGCATGGGAAGCCGCTCTGGTCAATACGCTCTCAAAGGGTGATCTGGTTCTCATGACTGAAACCGGTCATTTTGCCCTGCTCTGGAAAAGGATGGCTGATGAACTGGGCCTGCGTGTCGAATTCATGCCGGGTGATTGGCGTCGGGGTGCAGACCCCGCCGCCATTGAAGAGCGGTTGCGTGCAGATACGGGCAACGAGATCAAGGCGGTTTGCGTCGTGCATAACGAAACAGCCACCGGCGTGACCAGCGATATACCGGCCGTCCGCCAGGCCATGAACAGCGCCGGGCACGATGCCCTGCTCATGGTTGATACCATCTCATCCCTTGGTTCCATCGATTACCGTCACGACGAGTGGGGTGTGGACGTCACGGTTGCAGGCTCGCAAAAGGGCCTGATGCTTCCCCCCGGACTGTCCTTCAATGCGGTCAGTGCCAAGGCGCTTGAAGCAAGCAAGCAGGCGACATTGCCGCGTTCCTACTGGCACTGGCAAGCCATGATCGCCAGCAACGAGACCGGTTATTTTCCTTATACCCCAGCCACCAACCTGCTGTACGGCCTGCATGAAGCTATCGCCATGCTTCTGGAAGAGGGGCTGGACACGGTGTTTGAGCGTCACAAGCGTCACGGCGAGGCGACCCGCCGCGCTGTGCGTGCATGGGGGCTGGAGGTCCTGTGCACGGAAGCATCCGAATACAGTCCATCACTGACCGCCGTCATCATGCCTGAAGGCCATAGCGCTGACGCATTTCGCCGGGTCGTGCTGGATCACTTCAACATGTCACTGGGCCAGGGGCTGACGAAACTCAAGGACAAGGTGTTTCGCATTGGTCATCTGGGTGACTTCAACGACCTGTCCCTGTGCGCCACGCTTTCAGGTATAGAAATGGGGCTGGGCCTGGCCGGTGTTCCGCATGAAAAAGGCGGGGTACAGCAAGCCATGGCGTATCTGGCCGACAAGGCCGAGGTCCGGGCACGGTATTGAATCCGCAGCATGCCGTCTCGCGGGCGGCATGCGGCACCTGCTTGGAAACAGCTGCACGCAAGCCTGTCCGACGCTTGCGCGTTGCATGATTACAAAAGGCGGACTATGAAAGGAGACAACACCATGCGCTTATCTACCAAGTTATTGTTATCGTCTTTTGTGGCCAGTCTGGCCATGGCGACGTCGCCCGCGGTCATGGCCAAGACCGTTCATGTTTCCTACAACGTGGCAGAAGGTTCCAGCTGGGACCAGGGAGCTCAGGTATTCAAGGAGGAGGTGGAAAAGCACTCCGATGGTGCTTACAAGGTCAGCCTGCACCCCAACGCGGCCATGGCAGGCGGCAATGATCGTGTCGAACTTGAAATGGTTCAAGGAGGTTCCATCCAGTTCTTGATCAAGTCCACGACTTGGCTGACAGGGTTGGACTCAAGGTTTCAGGTTCTGGGTCTGCCCTGGTTGTTCCCCAATCATGACGTGGCCAACAAGGTCATGGACGGGGAAGCTGGCCAGGCACTCATGAAAACGCTTGAAGACAAAGACCTGGTTGGCATGGCGTGGGGCGTTAATGGCTTCCGTCAGGTAACCAACTCACGTCAGGCCATCACCGAACCCGATGACTTGAAGAACCTCAAGATTCGTGTCCCGGGGATTCCATTGTATCTGGACATCTTCAAATCCATGGGCGCCAACCCCACCACCATGAGTTTTTCGGAAGTGTTCACAGCTCTGCAGACCAAAACTGTGGATGGGCAGGAAAACCCCATGTCGCTGATCTGGTCGTCACACTTTTACGATGTCCAGAAGCACATGACCATCTGGAATTACTCCTATGACGCCATTGCGTTTGCTGCCAGCAGCAGCTTCTGGGACACACTCGACGAAGGGGATCAGAAGATGTTCCTGGATGCTGCACAAAAGGCGATGGATCATGAGCGTGAAGTCGTCAGGCAGGAAGACGAAGAATTGCCGGCCAAGCTGAAGGACGCGGGCGTCGAGGTCACCGAGCTCTCTGATGAGCAGTTGAAGGCGTTCCAGGAGGCACTGCAGCCGACTTACGACGAATACAAGGAAAAGCTGGATATGGAGTTTGTCGAGCTCTTTGAAAATGGCGTCAAGGATGCGCAGTAGGCCAGATGACCAGGTCAGGGCAGCGTACGATGCGCTGCCCTGTGTTCTTTGTCACAGACTGACTCAAGCTCTCCGGGATAGCCATGAGAACCACCTTTCGAAAACTGTTTCATGTCATCAGTCATATTGAAGAGCTGATATGCATCATCTGCATGTTCGGGATCACGATATTGATGTTTTCCGCTGTGCTGTCTCGCTATGTGTTCAGCTACTCAATAGCGGGTGTTGACGAAATTGCGACCTTCATGTTCCTGTGGGCAGCCTTGTTTGGGGCTTCAGCGGGATTCAAATACGACAAGCACGGCAGTGTTCCCATTATTGCCAACCTGCTGCCTGGGGGCGCCCGACGCATATTCGATGTGGCCGGTCTGTTGGTCATGGGTGCTTTCTTTCTGTTTCTCACGCGCTATACATGGATCTTTCTTGCGCAGTCGTATCGTGTTGGACAAACCAGTCCGGCCACTGACATTCCTGTCTGGATTGTCAACGCGGGTATTTTCGTTGCCCTGGGACTTTGCAGCCTGCGTTGTTTCAGCGCAGCAATACGTGATATATCAGGTCGGCGTCGCTATCCCGCAGCGCCCGAACTGCCGGAGTAATTCAACATGATGGATGTTCCTAGCTCCGGCCTGGTCGCTTTTGGATTGTTTTTTGTCTTTCTGCTGGCCAATTTTCCCATTTCTGTCGCCCTGGGTCTCGCCGGCTTGTCTGCCTTTGCGCTGTTCGATATTGCGCCATTCCAGACATTGCCCATGATTTTCTCGGGGGCCATCAGTTCGTTTGCCTTGCTGGCCATTCCCCTTTTCATCATTGCCGGCAACATGCTGGCAAAGACGGGGGTGGCAACCCGGCTGATCTATCTGGCTCAGGTCATCGTTGGCAGGCTGCCCGGCGGCCTGGCCATTACAGTCATGGTCGCAGGAGCCTTTCTTGGTGCGCTCAGTGGTTCCAATGTTGCGGCCATTGCAGCGCTTGGCTTCCTCATCGGTGCCATGCACAGGGTGGGCTATCCCATCGGCTTTGCCTGTGCAACGGTTGCTGCAGGTTGTACATTTGGCGTGGTCATCCCGCCCAGCATCAACCTTATTCTATATGGGGTTATTGCCAATACCTCCATACCGGCGCTGTTTGCTGCCGGTATTGGACCCGGCCTGACATTGGTGGTGGTGCTCTCCGTCTATGTCTATATTGTTGCCAAGTACAAGCAGTTTCCCATTGCGCAGGTGGAGCGCAGTTGGCCCATCTTTTTCAAGGCGCTGCGCGACGCATTCTGGGGGTTGCTGGCGCCCATCATTGTCCTGGGCGGTATCTACGGCGGTATTTTCACGGCCACTGAGGCGGCCGCCATCATGGTGGTCTATGTGTTCCTGATCGACCGTCTCGTCTACCGCGAGATGGACTGGCGCGAGTATCCCTACATGATGCTCGGTTCGGGGATCACGACCGGGGTGGTCATGCTGATCCTGGCCATGGCTTCCATCCTGTCCTACGTTCTCATGATGGACGGCACCGCCATGATGGTGCGCGACTGGCTGGTTGAAATCAGCGGTGGCAGTGTGGTTGTCATGTTGTTGCTGGTCAATGTCATTCTGATCTTTGCAGGCATGTTTCTGGACCCGGTATCCGCTATCTATCTGCTCGTTCCGCTATTCCTGCCTGCTGTCCAGGCAGTAGGTGTGGACACTATCCATTTTGGTGCCATCATGACAGTCAACCTGTCGATGGCACACATTACGCCACCGGTGGGCCTGGCGCTGTACCTGGCTTCCCAGATTGCCGGAATCCCATTCCCGCAGGCTGCCAGGGCAGCGATTCCCTTTGTTATCTGCGAGATCGTTGTCCTTGGCCTGGTGACATTTGTGCCACAGATTTCGCTTGTTTTTGTTAACTGGCTGGCTTGAGAAAAACATGACATCAACTGAAAATACACGTCATGGGGATGATTTTTTCATCGCGTATGCAGATATCGCTGCCTGCCACAAGGCCATGGAACAAGGCAGGCTCAGTGCGCTGCAACTGGTGGATTACATGCTGCAGCGCATCGAGCGCTGGGACCGCAACGGCCCGTGCCTGCGCGCCATGCTGACCATCAACCCGGCAGCGCGCGAATTGGCCCGCAAAAAGGATAGGGCGCTGGCAGACAAGGGGCTGACCGGCCCGCTGCATGGCATACCCGTGGTCGTCAAGGACAATGCCAATACCCGCGACATGCCAACTACGGCCGGGTCGCGCTCACTGGAGGGGCTTATCCCAGCCCAAAACAGTTCTGCGGTGCAAAGGCTGATCGATGCCGGTGCCATCATTCTTGGCAAGTCCAACCTGCACGAGTTTGCACAGGGCGGCATGACGGTCAGCAGTCTGGGCGGGCAAACACTGAATCCTTACGATTTGTCGCGCACATGCGGAGGCTCCAGCGGCGGGTCGGCAGTGGCGCTGGCCATGGATTTTTGTACGGTTGCGCTGGGCACGGATACCGTCAACTCCATCCGCTCCCCGGCTTCAGCCGCCAATCTGGTTGGCTTGCGCCCCACGCGGGGGTTGGTCAGCCGTGCCGGCTGGGTGCCGGTGGCAGAAACGCAGGACGTGGTGGGGCCCATGGGTCGCACTGTGCAAGACGTCGCGCTGGTCCTTGACGCCCTGGCCGGCTACGACCCTGCCGATCCGGTGACGGCGCACAGCATCGGCCACATGCCCGTCTCGTACTCGGGTGGGCTGGATCACGCCAGCCTCAAGGGCCGTCGCTTTGGCATGCCGGCCAGCCTTTATGGGCACGAGGCCGTGCACCAGCCTGTCCATGAGGCCGTGGAAGGGGTGATGCAGGTGTTGTCTGATGCAGGCGCAACCTTCGTTCCGGTTGATGATTCCAGTCTGGACGCCGACACCCTGATCCGTGAGTACGATGTGCAGAAGTGGGAGTTCAAGACGCTGCTCAAGGCCTATCTGGATAATGAACCCAAGGCGCCCGTGTCTGGCCTGGAAGACATTCTGGCGTCGGGCCTCTATCACGATTCGATTCACGAGTTCTTCACGCAGGCCAATGCCATCGACAACCCGCTGGATGATACCGAGTACCTGAAACGCAAGTTTGTTCATCAGCAGTTGCGAGATCGCGTGCTGGCGCTGATGGCCAGTCATGACGTTGATGCGCTGATCTACCCGTTGCAGAAGCGGCTGGTAGTGCCCGTGGATGCGCCATCCCAGGTGGACAGAAACGGCATTCTTGCCGCCCTGACGGGTTTGCCAGCCCTGAATCTGCCGGCAGGGTTTTCAGCACCCGACAAGAACGCGCCGGTAGGCGTGCCCATCGGGTTCGACATGCTGGCGCGTCCCTTTGACGAGCCCCTGCTTTTGGGCCTCGGATACGCCTACGAGCGGTTGACTGACCTGAAGCGCCCGCCCCAGACTGCGGAATGGTAGTATGGAAGAGAGTGTTTAACCGCTATGTATTTGAAATATGGAAACAAATCATCCATCTGCCATGGTAGAACTTGCCAAGGGGGTCAAAGGCTGGACGCAAGGCGTACCCGTTGATTCCCAGGCGCTGGAGCAGCTGCGCAACATTGCTTCGCTGCCCATCCTGGCTGGCCATGTTGCGGTCATGCCCGATGTCCATGTCGGCATGGGGGCAACCGTTGGCAGCGTCATCGCCACCGAATCCGCCATTATCCCGGCTGCGGTCGGTGTGGATATCGGCTGTGGCATGGTTGCCACACAAACCAGTCTGACTGCCAGCGATCTGCCCGAGTCGCTGGCCGCCTTGCGTGCAGATCTCGAGGCGGCCATTCCAGTTGGTTTTGCGGCGCACAAAAAGCCGGTACGTACGCAATCAGATGGTCAGCCAGGTGCCCAATTGCATGCGCGTACCACGGCTCTGGCCGAGCGCTTCAGTCAGCTTGCCATCCTTGAGCACGCCGGTCGCCTGAATGTCAGCCGGATGTGGTCCCAACTGGGCACCCTGGGCGGCGGCAACCATTTCATTGAGCTTTGTCTTGATGAGCACGATAACGTCTGGATCATGCTGCATTCGGGCTCACGCAACGTTGGCAAGGTGTTTGCCGACATTGCCATCAGCATGGCAAAAGATATCGCCGCAAGGGAAAAGCGCGTGCTGCCCGACAAGAACCTGGCCTGGCTTGACGAAGGCTCGCCGCAGTTCCGGCTCTATGCTCAGGCGCTTTCCTGGGCGCAGGATTACGCCGCTCATAATCGTGATCTCATGCTGCATCTGGTCATCAAGGTCATGATGCAGCATTTTGGCGAGCGTTTCGCACTGGTTGGCAAGGCAACCAACTGCCATCACAATTATGCCAACCTTGAAACCCATTTCGGCAGACAGATCTGGATTACCCGCAAGGGCGCCGTGTCGGCACGTCAGGGTGAAATGGGCATTATCCCGGGCAGCATGGGCGCCCGTTCGTTCATTGTACGGGGCAAGGGCAACGCGCAAGCGTATCATTCATGTTCGCATGGTGCCGGGCGCATATTATCGCGTACGGCTGCCAAAAAGCGCTACAGTGCCAAAGACCTGATCCGGCAGACTCAGGGTGTCGAGTGCCGCAAGGACGCCAGTGTGGTGGATGAAATCCCTGCGGCTTACAAGGACATTGACGACGTCATGGCTGCCCAGGAAGCGCTCGTCGATGTGGTGGCTACCCTCAAGCAGGTGTTGTGCATCAAGGGATGACAAGATGGTGGCTGCCGTCAAGAAAGCCTAGCGGTAGCCATTGTTAAAATGACCGTTTTTCATTGATATCTGTTGTACAGAAAAGGAAGCGGTTCATGGCCCTCAAGCTCCAGACCATCATTTGCAGTACCCGCCCCGGCCGTGTCGGCGCATCCGTGGCGCAATGGTTTCACGACTACGCCGCCACAAACAGCAACTTTGATGCGGCGCTGGTGGACGTGGCCGCATTTGACCTGCCCATCTACGACGAGCCCCTGCACCCGCGCCTGCAACAGTACGAACATGAGCACACGCGGCGCTGGAGTGCCAGCGTTCAGGCTGCTGATGCCTACGTCTTTGTGGCCCCGGAATACAATTACAGTCCGGCGCCCGCGCTGGTCAATGCCCTGGCCTACGTATACCAGGAATGGAATTACAAGCCTTGCGCCTTTGTGAGCTACGGGGGCGCTTCCGGAGGCCTGCGGGCAGCTCAGGCAGCCCGTCTGCATGTCACTACGCTGAAGATGATGCCGTTGCCCGAGGGGGTCATGATACCGGCAGTGGGCAGCCACCTGGATGAAAACACCGGGCACTTCACCTCCAACTCCCTGATCGACGATTCCGCCCGCACCATGCTGAAGGAGCTCGAGCGCTGGGCGCACGCCCTGAAGGCAATGCGGGCAGCGGGTTGACACGCTGCAGCTCTAAATTTCCTGCTACCCAAAAGAAAAAGGTCGCCTGAATCAGCGACCTCATCTGTAAAGTATTGATTTTTCGTAGTTTTGTTGGTGGGCCGTGCGCGATTCGAACGCGCGACCAACGGATTAAAAGTCCGGTGCTCTACCGGCTGAGCTAACGGCCCGAAAAACGAAAGATGAAATTATGAACGATTATGGGCGCCATGTCAAGAAGAACCGTTTGCTGGACGAAGCACCCGGCCGGATCGCGCGCCCGTGTGGCCTGTGTTGCCGTCCCAGGCCTGGATGCCATTGACATAGACTGCGTTGATACCAATGGAAGGGGTGGCGGGGGTCTCGAAGGTGGCGGCTTCGGCGATGGTATCGGGGTCAAACATGACAAGATCGGCATAGGCGCCAGGCTTGATGACACCCCTGTCCTTGATTCCGAAACGCTCGGCAGTCAGGCCAGTCATCTTCCAGACGGCTGTCTGCAGGGGAAACAGACCCAGATCACGGCTGTAGTGCCCCAGAACGCGTGGAAAGGTACCCCACAGGCGAGGATGAGGATGGGCGTCTTGTGGCAGTCCGTCTGAGCCGATCATGGAGGGCTCGAACTGCATGATGCGCTGAACATCGGCCTCGTCCATGACGAAATAGATGCCGCCGGCGGGGGAGAGCGCTTCAACGGCTTGCTCAAGGGTCCAGCCGTTTTCATCGGCAATCTTGCTCAGGTCCCGCCCAGTGTGTTCTGGATAAGGCACGCACCAGGTCACCATGACGCGGGAAGCCAGTCTGGCCATGGACGGTTCCAGAATGGTAGAGGCTGCTGTGTAGGGGTAGACATCCAGACCGATGTCCTGTTTTTGCATGTAATCGCTGATCAGTGCCAGGGTTTCGACCGAGCGGCCGAAGTTCTGTTTTCCCGTCACCTTGTGATGCGAGATGATGACGCGCACGTCGAGCGCCCGCCCAATTTGAAAGGATTCCTCCAGAGATTCCATGACATGGTCGCTCTCGTCACGCATGTGGGTGGTGTAGAGTGCCTTGTGGTCGCTCAGCGGGCGACACACTTCGATGATTTCTTCCGTGGTGGCAGCGCGGGCCGTGGGGTAGAAGATGCCGGTAGACACGCCAATGGCACCGGCATCAAGCGCGTCGCCCACGATTTTCTGCATGGTCGTGATCTCGGCGCTGGTTGCGGTCCGGTCCAGGTCTTTCATGGTGGCGGCGCGCAGGGTGGAATGGCCCAACAGGCAGGTCGCATTGACGGCTGCGGGCTGGCTGTCCAGGGCTTCCAGGTAATCGGCAAAGGTATCGAAGCGGTAGCTGTCGGACTTGCCGAGGAGATCCAGCGGAGGGGGCGGGCTGGCATGTCTGAGCGGTGCAATGCTGATGCCGCAGTTACCTGCCACCACCGTAGTGACGCCCTGCGATACTTTGGGTGTCATGTCGTTGCGCTGCAGCAGGACATTGTCGTCATGCGTATGAGCGTCGATAAACCCGGGCGCCAGCACTTGGCCTGTGGCATCGATTACGGTAGTGGCGGTTGCTGACGAGAGGTCGCCAACGGCAGTGATACGGTCGTTCCGGATGGCAACGTCAGCAGAAAAAGGCTGCCCGTTGGTGCCATCAACAACCGTTGCATTGGTGAACAGGACATCGT
>Ga0079226_10002424_pt1 | contig 14398 bp, 12 predicted proteins | sample Poulit2014_FD_76345 | JGI IMG/M metagenome (GOLD analysis project Ga0079226, IMG submission 76345) | Agricultural soil microbial communities from Georgia to study Nitrogen management - Poultry litter 2014 | ecosystem: Environmental > Terrestrial > Soil > Agricultural land | place: USA: Georgia... | reverse complement strand
TGGTGGCTACGGGTGGATTTGAACCACCGACATCCGCATTATGAATGCGACGCTCTAACCGCTGAGCTACGTAGCCACTAAAGCGCAGAATTGTCGATGTCTGGCGTGCTGTTGTCAAGTTACGACTGTGCATTCCGCCGCAAATGAATGACCGCGGAATGCGGCCACGTAAGCCGCGACTTCAGAATGCGCTGCGGCGGTAATTGCGGTATTGCGGATGCCAGAAATGGCGCTCGATGCTGGCCTGCAGAGCCTGGTCGCTGGAGCCCAGCGCGACACCGTCGGCCTGCGCCTGCTGTGCCACATCGAAGGCGATGGTCCGGCTGATGTGCTGGATGTCGGCCAGCGCCGGCAGCAACGCGCCCTGCCCGGTCCTGACCATGGGTGATTCGTTGGCCAGCGCGTTGGCGGCGGCAATCAGCATGTTGTCGGTGACATGCGCGGCGCCGGCGACCACTACACCCAGGCCGATGCCGGGGAAGATGTAGGAGTTGTTGCACTGGGCGATGGCGATCTCGCGCGCGCCGATGGTGACCGGCGGAAACGGGCTGCCGGTTGCCACCAGCGCCTGGCCGTCGGTCCACTCGAGGATGTTCTGCGGCGTCGCTTCCACGCGCGACGTCGGATTCGACAGCGGCATGATGACCGGCTGCGGGCAGTTTTCATGCATCATACGGATGATGCGCTCGGTGAACAGACCGCGCTGGCCCGACACGCCGATCAGCACCGTCGGCTGTACACGTGCGATGACCGTTTCCAGCGACTGATCGGGCCAGTCGGCTATATGCGCCGAGTGTTGCGCCAGACGCAGCTGGAAGTCGTACAATTCCGTCATGTCGCCGGTGAGCAGTCCCTCGCGATCCACCATGTAGATGCGCTTGCGCGCCTCGCTTTCGCTCAGGCCCTCGTTGGTCATGGCCTTGATGATCTGCTCGGCAATGCCGCAACCAGCGGAACCGGCGCCGACAAAGACGATGCGCTGCTCGGCGAGCTGCGTGCCGCTGGCCTTGCACGCCGCCATCAGCGTGCCCATGGTGACGGCGGCCGTGCCCTGAATGTCGTCGTTGAAGCAGCATAACTCGTCGCGATAGCGTTCCAGCAACGGCATGGCATTGGCCTGGGCAAAATCCTCGAATTGCAGCAGCACATCCGGCCAGCGCCGCTTCACTGCCTCCACGAACAGATCGACGAAGTCGTAGTATTCCTTGCCGCTGATGCGCTCGTGGCGCCAGCCCTTGTATCTGGGATCGTCGAGCAGCTCCTGGTTGTTGGTGCCGACATCGAGCACGATGGGCAACGTATAGGCCGGACTGATGCCGCCGCAGGCAGTGTACAGCGACAGCTTGCCGATGGGAATGCCCATGCCGCCGATGCCCTGGTCGCCCAGGCCGAGAATGCGTTCGCCGTCGGTGACGACGATCACCTTCATGTTGTCCTTGGTGGCGCTGCGCAGAATGTCGTCGATGTAGGCGCGATCCGGGTAGGATACGAAGATGCCGCGATGATTGCGGTAGATGTTGGAGAATTCCTGACAGGCCTTGCCGACCGTGGGCGTATAGATGATCGGCAGCATTTCCTCCAGATGATCTTCCAGCAGGCGGAAGAACAGCGTTTCGTTGTCGTCCTGAATGGCGCGCAGCAGGATGTGCCGGTCCAGATCCGTCTGGCACAGGCAGTACTGATGGTAGGCCCGGTCGACCTGCTCCTCGATCGTCTCCACGGTGCGCGGCAGCAGGCCGATCAGGTTGAAGTCGATGCGCTCGTTGAGGGAGAAGGCGCTGCCCTTGTTCAGCAGCGGCAGCTCCAGCAGGGACGGTCCGGCATAGGGTACGTACAGAGGGCGCTTGCCAGCTTTGCTCATGTTGTATTCGTATCGGCGGCAAATGGGGTCGTGCGGCAACCTGGCGGCACCGCGGCTGCGCCCATTCTAGCGATTTGCACCGGAACTGCCAGCATGCCGATGCCGGCCGCGCCGGTTACGGACGGTTCACTGCACCAGCGGCGAATCGGAGCCCTCCAGCTCGATGCCGCCGATGTCCGCATCCGAGGCCAGCAAGCGCAGATACTGACTGATGGCGCGCCGTCGCGAACGCTCCACCAGATAAGCGGCGATACGCTCGTGCACGGCCTCGAACGGCAGCTGACTGCCCTCGACCCGGTGCACGATTTCCACCACGTGCCAGCCGTAGCGCGTTTCCACCGGCCGCGTGGCCAGGCCTTCCGGCAGATGCAGCACCGTATCCTCGAATTCGGGCACGGTCTGGCCGCGCGACAGCTGGCCCAGGTTGCCGCCATGCTCTGCGGACGGACAGGACGAATGGCGTTTCGCCAGTTTCGGAAATGCGCCCGGATCCTGCTGCAGCCGCTCGATCAGCTGTTCGGCGACGGTGCGCTGCTGGTCCAGCGTGTTGAAATCATCCGGCGCGGCAGCCAGCAGGATGTGGCGCGCCTCCAGCAGCGGTTCGCTGCGGAAACGCTGCCGGTTCTTGTCATAGTAGTTGCGGCAGAACGCCTCGTCCGGCTGCGGCACGCTGACATCGTGATCGATGACGGCATCCAGGCGCGTGTCCTCGTCTGCGCCTTCAAGCTCCAGTCCGTCGGCGCGCTGGCGCAGCAGCTCGCGCACCACCAGTGCCACCGCGGCATGGTGCTGGCGCTCCTCGATGTTGCCACCCTCGTAATTGCCGGACTCGATGTTGATGTCACGCTCCGGAATTTCGACGCTGTTGACGCTGATGACGGTCGCCAGACCATCATTGCCGAGTCGTTTTGCTGCACCCGCCATCAGGTATGCCTCCGCCGCACGACCTGGTAACTGCGTGCGATGTAGGCGTACGGCACACTCCAGATGTGCACCAGCCGCGTGAAGGGAAACACCAGAAAGATGGTCACGCCGATGAAGATATGCAGCTTGTAGTACCAGTGAGCGCCGGCCAGCGCTTGCGCAGCGCCGCCGCGGAAGGTGACGATGCGTTGTGCCCATTCCGTCATCATGAGCATCATGGAGCCGTCCATGTGACCGGTCGACACCCAGATGGTGCCGATGCCCAGCAACAGCTGAATGTACAGCAGAATGATCACGAATGTGTCCATGAAGGCGCTGTTGGCGCGCACACGCGGTATGAACAGGCGCCGGTACAGCAGATAGGTGATGCCCAGCAGACAGAGCAGGCCGAACACGCCGCCGGCGACCATCGACGCCGCCTGCTTGACGCCGGTCGAGATGCCGAACGCGTGATAGATGGCGGGCGGCGTCAGCAGGCCGAAGAAGTGGCCGAAGAACAACAGGATGATGCCGATGTGAAATGCATTCATGGCATATCTGAAGGTGGTATTGCTATGCAGCAGCTGGCTGGAGCCGGTGCGCCAGGTGTACTGGCTCAGATCGAAGCGCACCAGACTGCCGAGCAGGAATACGGTACCGGCCATGTACGGGTAATAACCGAACAGCAGGTTGTTGATATTGTCCACCACGTTGCACTCTCCTTGCGGGTCAGCCGTTGCTCACGCTGCGATCGGGCTGATGTTTCCGGATCACCCGGAATGGATGATCGTTCGACTTGTTGATCTGCAGACCGTTGCTGCAGGCATCATCCGGTCCGAAGGTCACGGGCTCCTCCATCCAGACGCGATCCAGCGCCTCCGGCGTGTCATCGCGCTCCTCTTGTGCCACCTCGGCCTGCACCGTCTCGTCGCGCACCGGACAGCCGGCTAGCACCAACAGGGGCTCCAGCAGCACGGCGTAGCGGCTTTCATGCTCTGCCAGGCGTGCGTGCAGCAGCTGCAACAGGTGACCGACGTCTTCCAGCCAGCCGATGGCATCGGCTGGTTCGAGCTCGGAGCAGAACTCGACGAACATGGGTACGTAATCGGGCAGTTCGGCGCAGTCGATGGCAAAGCCATGTGCCACATATTCCTTCTGCAGATCGACCATGGCTGGGCCGCGATCGCGCGATTCGCCGTGCACGTGCTCGAACAGATGCAGCGAGCGCGCGCGGCCGCGGTCGAAAGTATTGACGTACAACTCCTGGGCGTCGAGCAGATCTTCCGTTGCCAGCTGCCGGATCAATGCCGTGAAGCGCGCCTGCGTCTCGGGGCCGAGCAGCCCCTCCGCATCCAGCACGGCGATCATTTCGTCGGCGGCGGCCTGCAGCTGCGCATCTGGATAGTGCAACAATGCGGCGATGACCTTGAGTGTCTTCATGGCGCCTTGCCCCGTCGCTATGAAATGCTGCGCATGCGCCGGGCGACTTCCGCGCTGTGCGGGAACTGGCGCTCGCGCGGGTCCTTGGCACCGAACAGGTTCGGTTTGCTGACGCCGTCCGAGTTGCAGCCATCGCCGAAGCTGAAGCCGCAGCCGCCGCGCTCGCCAAACGGATCATCGGATGACAATTCGCGGTGCGCAGTCGGAATGACAAAGCGGTCATCATAATCGGCGATTGCCATCACCTTGTACATTTCATTGACCTGGCTCTCGGTCAGGCCGACGTCCTCCAGCACTTGCGTATCGCGCTCGCCGTCCACGGTCAGCCGGCGCCGGTAGACGCGCATCGCCAGCATGCGCTTGAGAGCGTGCACGATGGGCCGTTCATCACCGGCGGTGAGCATGTTGGCCAGATACTTCATCGGAATGCGCAGATTCTCGACTTCCGGAATGAGGCCGTCGTAACCGATATTGCCGGCATCCGCGGCGGCACTGATGGGCGACAGCGGCGGCACGTACCAGACCATGGGCAGCGTGCGATATTCCGGATGCAGCGGAAACGCCACCTTCCAGTCCATGGCCATCTTGTAGACCGGCGAGCGCTTGGCCGCCTCGAGCCATGAATCCGGTACGCCATCGGCGCGCGCCTGGCGGATGACCTCCGGGTCGAACGGATCCAGGAACACGTCATTGAGCTGCGCCTCGTACAGATCCTCGTCGTGCGGCACCGCCGCAGCCTTCTGAATGGCGTCGGCATCGTACAGAATGACACCCAGATAACGGATGCGCCCGACGCAGGTTTCCGAGCACACCGTCGGCATGCCGGATTCGATGCGCGGATAGCAGAACGTGCACTTCTCCGACTTGCCGGTCTGCCAGTTGTAGTAGATCTTCTTGTACGGGCAGCCGGAGATGCACATGCGCCAGCCGCGGCACTTGTCCTGGTCGATGAGGACGATGCCGTCCTCCTCGCGCTTGTAGATGGCACCGGTCGGGCACGCCGCCACGCAGGTCGGGTTGAGGCAGTGCTCGCACAGGCGCGGCAGGTACATCATGAAAGTGTTTTCGAACTGGCCGTAGATTTCGTCCTGCACCTGCCGGAAGTTGTAGTCCTGACGGCGCTTCTCGAACTCGCCGCCCAGGATCTCCTCCCAGTTTGGTCCCCATTCGATCTTTTCCATGGGCTCGCCGGTGAGCGCGGAAAACGGCTTTGCGGTGGGCTGGTTCTTGCCCTCGGGGGCATTCTGCAGATGCTGGTAATCGAAGTTGAACGGCTCGTAATAGTCGTCGATCTCGGGCAGATCCGGATTGGCGAACAACTTGGCGGCGACGCGCCACTTGCCGCCGATGCGCGGCTTGATTTCATCCTCGCCGGTGCGCTGCCAGCCGCCCTTCCAGCGATCCTGGTTTTCCCAGTCCTTCGGATAACCGATGCCCGGCTTGGTCTCGACGTTGTTGAACCAGGCGTATTCCATGCCTTCGCGCGAAGTCCACACGTTCTTGCAGGTCACGGAACAGGTGTGACAGCCAATGCACTTGTCCAGATTGAGAACCTTGCCGATTTGTGCGCGTACTTTCATTTTGCACCTTCCCGTTCCTGAATCGATTCCTCGTCATCCTCGAGCCAATTGACGCGATTCATCTTGCGGATGATGACGAATTCGTCCCGGTTCGAACCGACTGTGCCGTAGTAATTGAAGCCGTAGGCCAGATGCGCATAGCCGCCGATCATGTGCGTCGGCTTGAGCACGGTGCGCGTCACCGAGTTGTGAATGCCGCCACGCGCGCCGGTGACTTCCGAGCCGGGAATGTTCACCAGCCGCTCCTGGGCGTGATACATCATCGACATGCCCGACGGCACGCGTTGTGACACCACCGCCCGCGCCGTCACCGCACCGTTGATGTTGAAGGCCTCGATCCAGTCGTTGTCCTCGATGCCGGCGGACTTGGCATCTTCCTCCGAAATCCAGACGATGGGCCCGCCGCGCGACAGCGTCAGCATGATGAGCGTGTCCGAATAGGTGCTATGAATGCCCCATTTCTGGTGTGGCGTGATCCAGTTGAGCACCAGCTCCTTGTTGCCGTTGCTGCGTTTGCCCAGCATCGGTTTGATGGTGCGGGTGTTGACCGGCGGGCGATAGGTGACGAAACCCTCGCCGAACCCGCGCATCCAGGCATGATCCTGGTACAGCTGCTGGCGCCCGGTGATGGTGCGCCACGGAATCAGCTCCTTGGTGTTGGTGTAACCGGCGTTGTAGCTGACCTCTTCCGACTCCAGTCCCGACCAGATGGGTGAAGTGATGATCTTGCGCGGCTGCGCCTGGATGTCAAAGAACGTGATCTTGGTGTCTTCCTTCGGCTTGGCCAGATGCTCGTGTTGGCGCTGTGTGACCTTCTCCAGCTCGCGCCAGGCCTTGGTTGCCACGCGGCCGTTGGTTTCCGGCGCCAGACCCATGACCGTATCGCAGGCCTCGGCGGCGAATTCCAGCCGGGGCCGGCCGCGACGCTGACCGTCGGCATCTTCCGGCCAGCGGCCATTGTGCGCGCCCAGATAGGCCATTTCCTCGTGGGTATCCCAATTCAGGCCCTTGCCGCCGTTGCCTTTCTCCTCCAGTACCGGGCCGAGGGAGACGAAGCGGTCGTAGGTGGCCGGGTAGTCGCGTTCCACCACCGTCAGGTTGGGCATGGTCTTGCCGGGAATCGGCTCCACCTCGCCCCTGGTCCAGTCGCGCACATCCAGCGGCTGGCCCATTTCGTCCTTGCTGTCGTGCATGAGCGGCGTGCTGACCACGTCCTGCTCAACACCCAGATGACCTTCCACCAGACGCGAATAGACTGCCGCCAGGCCGCGGTAGATGTCCCAGTCGCTGCGTGACTCCCAGGCCGGATCCACCGCCTTCGACAGCGGGTGGATGAACGGGTGCATGTCGGAGGTGTTGAGATCGTTCTTCTCATACCAGGTCGCCGTCGGCAGCACGACATCGGAATACAGACAGGTGGTGGACATGCGAAAGTCCAGCGTCACCAGCAGATCCAGCTTGCCGCGCGCCGCCTTGTGCACGAACTCGACTTCCTCCGGTGGCGTGCGGTTCTCGCGGTGGTCCATTTCCTCCCATTGCACACCGTCGTTGGTGCCCAGCAGGTGGCGCAGGAAATATTCGTGGCCCTTGCCGCTGGAACCGAGCAGGTTGGAACGCCACACGAACATGTTGCGCGGATAGTTCTTCTCCGCGTCCGGCTGCTCGCAGGCGAAGCGCAGCTTGCCGGACTTGAGCTGGTCGACAATGTAGTCCTTGACGTCCTGGCCAGCTGCTTCCGCCTCGCGCGCCAGCTGCAGCGGGTTGCGGTCGAACTGCGGCGCCGACGGCAACCAGCCCATGCGCTCGGCGCGCACGTTGTAGTCGATCAGCTGGCCGGACCAGTCGTCGGCATTTTCCAGCGGCGACAGCAGATCGGTGACATCGAGCTGCTCATAGCGCCACTGGTCGCTGTGCGCGTAGAAAAACGACGTGCCATTCATCTGGCGCGGCGGCTGCACCCAGTCGAGTGCAAAGGCCACCGGCAGCCAGCCGGTCTGCGGGCGCAGCTTCTCCTGACCGACATAGTGCGACCAGCCGCCACCGGAAGTGCCGACACAGCCGCACATCACCACCATGTTGATGATGCCGCGGTAGGACATGTCCATGTGGTACCAGTGGTTAATGCCGGCACCGACGATGGCCATGGACTTGCCCCCGGTCTTATGTGCCGTTTCGGCAAACTCGCGCGCCACCTGCACCACGCTCTTGCGATTGACGCCGGTAATGTTTTCCTGCCAGGCGGGGGTATACGGAATATCGTCGTCATAGCTGGTGGCGACGGCGGCGTCGTCCAGGCCGCGATCCAGCCCGTAGTGCGCCAGCATGAGGTCGTACACTGTCGCCACCTGCGCCGTCTCGCCGTTGGCCAGCTGAATGCGACGCACCGGCACCCGCCGCTGCAGCACGTCCGGGTGTTCGGTGTGCCGGTAATGCTCCTGCGGCACGCTGCCAAAGTAGGGGAAGCCGACATTGGCCGTTTCATCATGCTGGCCCAGCAGCGTCAGCTGCATGCGGATGTCTGCGCCCGTGGTGGCGTTCTTCTCCTCCAGGTTCCACTGGCCGCTGTCGTCCCAGCGGAAGCCGATGGAGCCCTGCGGGGCCACGATCTCACCACTGGTTTCGTCATAGGCGACCGTTTTCCATTCCGTGTTTTCCTTCTGCCCGAGCGCCTCGACAAAGTCCGAGGCCCGCAGCAGACGCCCCGGTGCCAGGAAGTCGCCCTTGTCGTCGAGCTGCACCAGAAACGGCATGTCGGTGTAGCGCCGACAGTAATCGAGGAAATAGTCGCTCGGATTGTCGAGGTGGAATTCACGCAGAATGACATGACCCATGGCCATGGCCAGCGCCGAGTCGGTGCCCTGCTTGGGCGCCAGCCAGCGGTCGGCGAACTTAGTGGCTTCCGCATAGTCCGGCGACACCACCGAGATCTTGGTGCCGTTGTAACGCGCTTCGGTCATGAAATGGGCATCGGGCGTGCGCGTCTGCGGCACGTTCGAGCCCCAGATGATGAGGAACTTGGAGTTGTACCAGTCGGCCGATTCCGGCACGTCGGTCTGCTCGCCCCAGGTCTGTGGGGATGAGGGCGGCAAATCGCAGTACCAGTCGTAGAAGCTCAGGCTGACGCCGCCGATCAGCGACAGATAGCGCGTGCCCGAGGCATAGGACAACATGGACATGGCCGGAATGGGCGAAAAGCCGACCACGCGATCCGGGCCCCACTCCTTGGCGGTGTGGATGTTGGCGGCGGCGATCAGCTCGTAGACTTCATCCCAGGTCGAGCGCACGAGGCCGCCGAGTCCGCGCTTGGACTTGTACTCATATGCCTTGTCCGGATCAGACACGATCGATGCCCAGGCCGCGACCGGATCGTCGTGTTCCTCGCGGGCGGCGCGCCACAGGCGCAGCAAGCGGCCGCGCACCATGGGGTACTTGAGGCGGTTGGCGCTGTAGATGTACCAGGAATAGCTGGCACCGCGCGGGCAGCCGCGCGGTTCGTGATTGGGCAAATCAGGCCGCGTCTGCGGATAGTCGGTCTGCTGCGTTTCCCATGTTACCAGGCCGTCCTTGACATAGATCTTCCAGGAGCATGCGCCGGTGCAGTTGACACCATGCGTGGAGCGCACGATCTTGTCGTGCTGCCAGCGGCGCCGGTAACTCTGTTCCCAGCTGCGGTCCTCGAGCGTAGTCTGTCCATGCCCATCCGCGAATGTGTCCGGGGTCTGGCGGAAGAACATCAGGCGGTCAAGAAAATGACTCATTGCACACTCCGCTGTCGTCGTCGAGTTCTGGTTGTAGGTACGAACCGGCGGCACTTGTCACGCGGTCGTCATCGGCGGCAGGCGCAGGGCGTTGGGCAAACCAGTCGCCGTGGCGCCGCCCACGCCGGATTACATTAGCCTGCGGCTTTCCGCCGTTGCAAGCCCGTACGTGCGGCTTTGGCAGCCGGTGCATGGCATTTGTCATAGATCAAGGCGCGCGCCTTTCGGTTTGTTCAAGATACTCTGTTCGCTTGCGACAATACCGAGGTGCAACCGGTCTGTTCCGATATAGCCGCCGACGTATACTGTGCGCAATCGGTGTCAGCGGCCACTGCTCGTCACACCCGTGGATAAATCCAGTCATGGCACTCTGTTTCAAACGTGGCATCCCGGATGAGCTGCAGACACTCAGTCCGGCCTACTTCGCGCTGGTGATGGCCACCGGCATCGTCGCCATTGCCTGCGACCTGCACGGTATACCGGCCATGGCGACCGTCATGCTTTGGTTGAATACGGTTTTTTCGGTGCGCTGATCACAGCCACCGGACTGCGCCTGTGGCGCGATCCACAGGACGTGCTCGCCGACATCCGCGATCATAGCCGCGGCGTCGATTTCTTCACCATCGTGGCGGCCTGCGGCGTGTTCGGCAACCAGCTGCTGCTGCACGGGCATGTTGTCACACCGGTAGTACTGATCTGGGGCGCGGCCGCGGTGCTGTGGTTCGTTCTCATGTATGGACTGCTGACCAGAGCGGGCCAAACAACCAGCCGACCGCAGGTGGAATCCCGCGGGCGGCCGAATTCATTCAATCGACATGCAATGGAGCATCATCTTGGTGGAAATTGACAGCTTTGACGCCCTGCTGCAGGCAGCTCACGAGCAGCCGGATCCGCAACGCTTCCTGCTGGTGTTCGTCAAGCGGGTGCTGCCCAGGGACGCCGACGAGGACCAGATCGAACGCTACGAGGCGGGTCTTGGTGGCGGCCTGACGCCGGTCATGTACGTCGACAAACCGCTGGAAGAGCTGACCAGTTTCGAGGACCTGGCCGATGAATCCGGCTACATGGGCGCCAAGTGGGACATGGTCATCGTCGGCTGCCTGGCTGGTGCGCACGGCCACATGCCCACCACGGCGGAGGCCGAGGAGCCGATTCAGAACATGATTCGCACCATTCACACGGGCGGCAACCTGGGCCAGTTCGCCACCTTCGACCGGGAAGGCCTGCCGGTATTGTTCAAGTGATGTTGCCCGGCCCGGTTGACGGCGGGCCGGACATCCCTTCCTCGGCGTTGAGGGTCGCGGACAGGTCCCGGCTGTAATGCGCCATGAGACGGGCGAACTCGAGCCGATCCGCTTCCGCCCAGTGGCGGAAGACCTGCTCCACACGCTCCATGCGTCGCTGCCGGGTGCGCACGATCGCCTCCCGGCCCTTGTCGGTAATGGTTATGACGCCGCCACGCCGATCATCCGGATTCTGCTGCTTGTCCACCAATCCGGCCCTCTGCATGGCCGCGATCTGCCGGGTTACGGTGGAGGCATCGAGATTGATCTTGCCCGCCAGTGCGCCGACCGAGCTTCGATCCTGCTCGTCGAGCAGCAACAGCAGCAGATAGTGCGCCCGTTCCAAGCCATAGTCGTAGCGTCGGCGCGCGGCCTCCAAGCGTCGCACCAGAAAGGCCAGCTCGTATTCCAGCGCCTGTACCGAGGGACAGCCTGCGGCGTCCCGCGGCCGGGTATTATTGTCGGATGATCTGCTCGTTTCGGTCATGGGCCTGAAGTATCCCTGTCCATACTTCTATTGCCGCATTCTACACGCATTGCCGGTCCGACCCGACACGGGCATGCAGTTTGCCGCGTCTGCCGGTCGTCGCAACTGTATCCGGATCGTGCCAGAATCGGCTGCATTGTTGTGCGCAGGAGATCACGCCATGACTTCCACCATTCGCCGCGGCTGCTTCCTGGACACCGGCACACTGGGCTCCGATATCGACTGGACGCCGCTGGCCGGCACGCTCGACCACTGGCGCTGGCACCACCACACACACGCGAGCGATACCGCCGCCCGCATTGCCGATGCCAGCGTCATCGTCACCAACAAGGTGGTCCTGGATACCGACCTGCTGGCAGCGGCCACCCAGCTGGAACTGGTCTGCATCGCAGCCACCGGCACCGACAATGTCGATCTCGACGCCGCCGCCGTCCGCGGCATCGCCGTCACCAATGTGCGCGACTACGCCACGCCGGCGGTCGCTCAGCACGTGTTTGCATTGATACTGGCACAGGCCACGCGCTGGCACGACTACGCTGCTGGCGTGCGCCGCGGAGACTGGTCGCGCAGCCCGTTCTTCTGCCGTCTGGATCATCCGATCGAGGAACTGGCCGGCGCCACACTCGGCATCATCGGCTACGGCACGCTGGGTCGGCGTGTCGCGCAACTGGCGCGCTGCTTCGACATGCGCGTGCTGGTGGCCGAACGCGCCGCTGCCGATACAGTGCGCCCCGGGCGCAGCCCGCTGGCGCAGGTACTGGCGCAAGCCGATTACCTCAGCCTGCACTGTCCGCTGACCGATGCCACGCACCATCTGATCGATGCCGATGCGCTGGCCGCCATGCAGCCTTCCGCCTGCCTGATCAACACGGCGCGCGGCCCGATCGTGGACGAGACCGCCCTCGCCGCCGCCCTGCGCAGCGGCGCGATCGCCGGCGCGGCGCTGGATGTGCTGTCGGTCGAGCCGCCGCCCGCCGACCACCCGCTGTTGGCTGCCGATATCCCAAATCTGACGCTGACGCCGCATTGCGCATGGGCCAGTCGCGCGGCGCGCCAGCGCATGCTCAACGCCATTGCGAGCAACATCGAGGCGTTTCTGGCTGGGCAGGCACAAAACCGCGTCGACTGAAACGCTGCGACCGGCTCTCAGCCGGCAGCCGAGGCCGACCGGCGCCAGACCAGCAGGCGGTTGTTGGCCGGCATGGGCCAGTCGTGGCTGGCGACCAGGCCGTGGTGGGCTGCCAGTTCATGCAGTGCCTGGATGCGACGCAGTCCCATGCCGGCATCCCGCTGGCGCAGACTGCGGTCGAAGTCGCGATTGCTGTCGGCGGTGGCGACACCAGCATCCACAAACGGCCCGTAAAGGCACAGCATCCCACCTGGCTTCAACACGCCGGCGGCACCGGCGAACAGGGCCTCGACCGCCGGCCAGTGCATGATGTGCGTGACATTGGCGGCATACACCGCATCCTGTCCTGTTCGCGGCCATTGCCCGTTTTGCGTGACATCCAGTTCCTGCGGCACCGGCAGCTCGCGACTGTCAGCCAGCCCCTGCCGGAGCAGCGCCATGCGGTCCGGATGCTCGGTTGTCTGCCAGCGGATGTCAGGCAGACAATTCCGTGCATGCCGGGCGTGGGTGCCGTCGCCGGCGCCGATTTCCAGCACGTGGCGGGCATCCAGCAGCAATGGCGTCAGATGCTCGAAAATCGGTCGCTTGTTGCGCTCGGCCGGCGCCACGGCGTTGATGCGATTCATCGCTTGCGCGCCAGCGTCAGTCCGTCGCCGATCGGCAACAGACAGGGATCGACACGTTCGTCCGCCTGCACGAATTCATTGAAGGCGCGGATGGCGAGCGTATCGTCGGAGTGATCCGCGGCATCGATGACGCGACCATGCCAGAGCGTGTTGTCGGCCATGACCAGCCCGCCGCGACGCAGCAGCTGCAGACCGCGCTCGTAATAATCCAGGTAGCCGGTCTTGTCGGCATCGATGAACATGAAGTCGTAGCTTGCAGCGCGCCCGGCGGCGAGTTCCTCATCCAGCGTCGTCAGTGCCGGAGCGATGCGCAGTTCGATGCATTCGGCCACGCCCGCCTGCGTCCAATCATCGACCGCCGCGGCAGTGGTCGCCGCATCGCTGTCACAGGCCAGCAGATAGCCGTCCTGTGGCAGAGCCTGCGCCATCACCAGACTGGAGTAGCCCGTGAACACGCCGATTTCAATGCCGTCTCGGGCACCCATCAATTGCAGCAGAAGCGCCATCAACTGGCCCTGCACGGGCGGAATCTGCAAACCGGCATCCGGTCGCCGGGCCGTGCGCTCGCGGTTGGCGCGCGCCACTGGCGATTCGCGCAGTCCCGTACGCATGACATAATCCAGCAGCGCCCGGGATATCATCGGGTCTTCAGGCATCAGGCTCATCCTTCGGCAGTTGCATCATTCGGCAGTTGCATCATCATGAGACAGACTCGCAAGATCGTCCAGATCAGTGACCTGCACCTGCGCGCCGATGCGGCTGCCGTGCTGCACGGCTGGCGGGTGGAGGCGGCCTGGCAGCGAGTGCGCCGCGACGCGCAGGAAAAGCATCCGGATGCCGATGCCTGGATCTTGTCGGGCGACCTGGTGGACGACGAAACCGTTACCGGCTACCAGCGCCTTGATGCACAACTGGCTACGCTGGAGCGACCGGTACTGGCGCTTGCCGGCAATCATGACGATCCGGCGGCCATGCGCCGCCACCTGCACCATGCCCATGTGCACGAATGCATACAGCTCGGTGCATGGCACCTGTTTGCGCTCGACAGTCATGTCGACGGCCGGGACGCCGGACGCATCGGCCAGGCTGCCATCGCCTGGCTGGACGATGCCCTGCACCGCACGCCTGGCCCCTGTCTGATCTGCGTGCATCATCCGCCGCTGCCACTCGGCAGCGCCTGGCTCGACGCCATCGGACTGGCGGACGGCGCCGCACTGTGCGCGGTGATACGTGCTCATCCCCATGTGGCGGCGGTCCTCTGCGGGCACGCGCATCAGGCGTTCGAAACGTCCATCGGCACGGCGCACTGCTGGGTGACGCCGGCCACCATG
>Ga0079226_10002423_pt1 | contig 14398 bp, 17 predicted proteins | sample Poulit2014_FD_76345 | JGI IMG/M metagenome (GOLD analysis project Ga0079226, IMG submission 76345) | Agricultural soil microbial communities from Georgia to study Nitrogen management - Poultry litter 2014 | ecosystem: Environmental > Terrestrial > Soil > Agricultural land | place: USA: Georgia... | reverse complement strand
CCGATCCCCCTGGCACACATCGCGAGCTGTGTCAGCCAAGCCTTGCACAACCTTTACCAGCACAGCCTGATCGCCAGACGGATTATGAATTGCTTTTGTACATTAGATCGCCAACCGAACTCTGCTGGCGTGGATCAGTCAATAATTTCCCATGCAGGAAAGGGCCGATGCTCACCCGGTTGAAAAAGACGACGAGTTTCTGAGCTTTGGTCCGCAACAGGCCACTCATCTGCAGCCTCGTTTTGTGCTTCCCGCCGTTGCTGAGTGGCTCGGCCAAGTTCCATATAATCGGTAACCCAGTACACCGGGGAATGTCCGCGAAAGTGTAACTGGTCGTTGTGAGTGTTCTCCGCCAATTCGAACCAATAGTGATCCGAGGTTGTAGCGTTGAGGAATGTTCGGTTGTCAATTTTTTCAATGGAGATCTGCCAGCCGCGGTCAGCCCAGTCGTCAGACGTCTGCCGAATTATGTCGTGTAGGTCTTCGTCCTCGGCAGGTGCATATGTGCGGAAAACATCAAAATAATAGCTATTATTCTTGGTCGCGCCTTCCGGTGCTCGACCCAAGGAGGACCCCATGCGGGGATTAATTTCTGACCCCACGCTCGGAGCTGCCCAGTCACCATCGTGGATCTGGGATTGCACCTCGCCTGCCAACTCTTGCAGTTCCAAATAACGCTGCTCAGCCAGTTCATACTGGTCATGGATACTCAGATCTTGGATTTGGTCCTCCTGCGGCCCGCACCCGCTCATCATCAACGCCATAACCAATGCGATCACATGGAGAGACAGCCGCAGCCCAACACCACGCAGTTCTTCTATCGCCGCGTCAATAGCCCTCAATACGCTACGAGCCTCTGAAAAATCAAACGCGATATGCCTCGCTGCCTGATACACAAAACTCCTCAACGCCAAAGCCTATAACCAGGCTAAACCAGGTACCACCCGGCCGTAAGGACTGTTACCCCCTCTACCATAAGTTGCAGCATCTGCGCGCAGACAAGATGATGAAACCAGCTCAGATACCGCGATAGAGACCTGTTCGAATTATATGAGCGCCGGCGTTATGATGTGCATTGATTTTCAGGATTGCCCATCTAAGCACCACTCGCCGTACTTCGCTGGAAACGCGTTATCCAGCATGGCAAAGAAGACCAACAGTCCATAACTCATGCGCGGTTGCACCACCCGAAGCATAGGGTGCCATGTGGAGGCTTCAGACCAGGTATTGCCTGACCTTAGGTTCTGTCGTACTGAAGAAAGACGGTGCCATCGTCGAATACTCGCTGCTGTGTGAGTTTCATTTTGCGATACGCGCCCTCCGGGAGGGCTCGTCGACCTTGGCCGCGCATAACCGGAACAATAGACAGTTCTAAGCGATCAACCATTCCCGTGCGAAGCGCTTCAGCTGCTGTGGTGGGCCCGAAGATCTGGGTGACACCGTCGTTTCTTGCCACCATATGGCGTATATCCCTCAGGGTCAGCTCGCGAACTAACCGGCTCCCGTTGGCTGAAAAGTCGACCTTGGAGAGGGTATTGGAAACGACGATCTTGTCTATAGCTACCCAACGCTTAGCGAATTCGGTCGCTGCTGTGGAGTGCGCAGCTTGCTCACACACCGTGGACCAATGCTTCATGAGTCCATATACGCGGCGTCCAAGTATTTGGGTGGTCACGTGATGCATGCGTTGGAGATGATGTGCGAGCACTTCGTCGCTGGGAGCCGCCCATTGAAAATCTGCCTTGCTATTGGCCACGTATCCATCAAGAGAAATGGTCGCAGCATAATTCAGCATGCCCATAGCTACCGCCCCTCAAGGCTAACGAGTCGGTGTGTGGAGCCAAGTGTATAGACAACAGCGCGTTTCTTGATCGTTTATCGTCGATATAAGCCTCGATCTCACCCTGCTCTGAGGCACGGAGCAAAGAACCGCTATATAGACGTTTCCGATAGAAAAAGATAACTAGTCCACGAGTTGGATGGCGACGGTGGCTCCAAGGTCTTCAGCTGCTTCGAGATGTTCTGGTGTGACATCGCCTAGGGCTTCCAGGATTTCACCGCCACGGCGCCACCCTAAACCACCGACGATTCCTTCCACAGATCGAACCGCACCCGTGGTGTCATATCGTCCATGCACAATGAGACCATACAACCGACGACGCGCCTGTCCGCCGCTATCACTGGCACTTCCGTCAGCACTCAGAGACCCGCCAATTTTCAGGAAGGTGCTGTCGAATACGTGTTTGAGTGCCCCGCTCATGTACCCGAAATTTGCCGGGGTGATGAACAAATACCCGTCAGCTTCTTGGATCACGGTCTCATCTTGTTCACCTCGTGCCCAAGCCAAAGCAGGCACGGAGGTGACTTCCACGCCCTCGATGTCAGGATGATTGGCCCCTCGCAGCGCTGCCTCAAGCAGCTGCTGTACGTTATGCGTCGGTGCGTGGTGGATCACTAAAAGTTGTTGCATGGTTTCACCATGACACGTTCAGCTAGCTGAGGTGAGTACTGGCGAAGGTTCTGGCTTCGTGATCAAAAACGGTTCCCAACTCGCGCAGCGTCCAGTCGTATCAGACGAGCCCTGAGCTGCCTAACGATCAACAACGTGAGCCAGCAGAGTATCGCGGTATTGCCATCGGTGAGATATGCAATCGAGATGGAAACAAGAAAAACTAGCGGGGCGCCCAGTAAGTCAAGAACCCGGGCACGCAGCTGGTGGCGATTCAACGGTTCGATGAGCAAACCTCGGCGGACCGCGACCTGCAACATGATCGAATGAGCAATAACTGCCAACGCAATGTTGGCGACATAAACCGCGGTTGGCAATGGCACCGCACCGGTGTGCGGATCGCTTGTGCTTCGCGTCGTGAAGAGGCAAGCAAAGTCACTGCAAAAGCCTAGATCTCGTCTAAAAACTCAAGCACTCGATCAAAACGAGAAGTTTCTCGCTGGTACACCGGCGCCGTCATGCTCACAGATTCATGTGCGAGTGTCACCTGAACAAGCGACCTGTGGTGGACCATGTTGTCATTTTCAGCCAGCCTGTAGCATGGAAATCGCGAGTCGAAGTACTTTCGTGTGCTGGAGAGTGGATCATGAGTTCGGTTGAGAAGCTGTCGGAAAATCAATGCTGGGAGCTATTGCGAAGCACCGAGGTGGGACGGCTGGCCGTTATCGTCGGTGACCACCCCGAGATTTTCCCAGTGAACTTTGCGGTCGATCAGGGCACCGTCCTTTTCCGTTCTGCACAAGGCACCAAGGTGACCAGCGCGTTGAGCGATGCATCGGTGGCTTTTGAAGCCGACGGTTATGACGCCCAGACGGGTTTGGTCTGGAGCGTGGTGATCAAAGGCCACGCAACGTCTTTCCGAGCGATTGACGAAGCTGTGGATTCCTTCGAAGTTGAGGTGCGCCCATGGCAAGCCGGCAAGAAGGAGCGCTTCGTACGGATCCGACCACATGAAGTCACTGGACGACGTTTCCCAAAGTCCATCCAGGATAACTAAGCTCTCAGTTGCCTGGTGTGGACGTATTGGCCGTTCAATTGCGCCGTGGGAGTCCGATCCATCGCGGAGTGATCGCCCGATACTGTTCATAGGCGGCTCCGAAACGCTGTTGGAGTACCGTTTCTTCGGCTGGGATCTGCGTTCGATCTATGACCAGTGCAAAGGCTGCAACCGGAATGAGCGCTGACCATGATCGACGCCACAGTGCATGTGCGGTCAGTAACCCAGCCAATCCCAGATACATCGGATTTCGGGTGAACCGGTTCGGCCCCTCAACCACCAGTGTGGTGGTGTCCATGGTCTTTGGGTTGACGGTCGTATGGTAACGCTGAAATTCGATCACCGCACCACCCATTAACAGCAACGATCCGGCTGCAACGAGCGCTCCGGCAGCCTTTGCTCGTTTCGTGCGCTCGCGCTTTTCGCTCAACAATACTTGGGCACCAAGAGCGCCCGCTGCCAGCACTGGTGGTGGTACATGCCGTGAAGATCGACCGGCAGTTGGATCAGCTTGCCGTTTGCTGAGGCCCATCGTGTTCACCTCTACTATCTCGTCGTTACCCTCGAGCTATTCACTCACTGGTCAGCATAGACACCCAAACGATTGCCACTGGGGCCCATACATTCGAATCGACGGCCACCGGGAAACCCATATGGGGCTTCGGCTGCCGCAAGCGTTGCGCCCGGGTCGGTGGAGAAGATCAGGACCAACGGCCCCGTGCTGGACGGCCCAGGGTTAGGGTTCAACCAACCAACTTCAGAGGCACCGTCGGCAGCTTGAGTTACCCTGCTCTCCAGTGTTCCACCAGCCGGCGTCAACGTCTATGCCACCGCAGGCGTGGGGGCAACCACCCGCATGCGTAGCACAGGTACGCTGAAGCTATGCAGGATTTGGTTGTACCAGCAGGACCCGGCGCCCCTCGAGGCTTCCGGATACCAGCAGCCGAACTGACCGAACAGTTTTCTCGGGCCTCTGGGCCCGGCGGCCAAGGTGTCAATACCGCCGATTCACGGATACAACTCAGTCTTGACCTTGGCACAACATCAGCCCTGGACGACGTCCAACGAAAACGAGTCCTGCACCGGTTAGCTGCCCAGCTTGCTGGCACCGTACTGACCATTGTTGCAGCCGAACACCGGTCCCAACGTCAAAACCGCAAGGCGGCCAGACAGCGCATGGCTGCCCTATTACGTGAGGCCGTGATGCCCGAGGTGGTGCGGCGCCCGACTCGACCCACGCGGGGATCAAAGCGTCGTCGTCTTGAAGCCAAACGGCAGCGTTCCGAAATCAAGCGCAACCGCCAGCGACCGCGGCCAGAATAACGGCTACCGCCATGGCCATCTGGCGCTAAATAATGCAGCGATCAGCACGACCAGCGGTGGAATGCCCAGAACACAGCACCCCGGTTAGGCGCCCGCCTCGAGGTTACGAGATTCAGCGGGTCTTTTGCGATTTCCTTGTTGCTTTGGCAACAGAATGGCCATCGGCTATGCGATGGGGTGGAAGCGTGCGTACTTCAGTTGCCGTCAGTCTGGGCCACTGAGGTGAGGCGCTTGTGGAGCCTCAGATATGACAATAGCGATTTGCTTCAATTATCCGGGCACATCCCAGCGTGCAGGAGCTCGTAGGATGGAATCGTCAGGACGCACCGAGGAAGAAACGAGGCGCAGATGGCACCGGATCAACCGTTGAATCTCAGCTATCCCTTTGACGGCAAGTGGCAGGTTCGCAATAGCCCCGCGAATCGCGTGCCAAGCCACGGCACAGCGTTGTTTGGGCTCAGTTATGCCATCGATTTCGTGCCTGTGGACGACGACGGTCGCTCTGCGCCGTTTACCTTCGGCTCGCTGTTTCGGTCTGAAGCCGCCGAGGCATTTACCGGTTTTGGGCGGCCGGTGCTCTCCCCCGTCGACGGCGTAGTTGTCGGCGTGCACGATACCGAGGCTGATCATCATGCATATCGCGGTTTCCCTTCGGTCGGCTATGCGCTGACCCAGCGTCGTCGGGCTGCTGAAAGTTGGCTTGCGCTGATCGGTAATCACGTGTTGATCGAGACAGAGTATCTGACAGGAACCGCAGTGGTTGCGCTATGTCACCTGAAACAAGGCAGCGCTGAGGTGACCACCGGTCAGCGGGTGGCAGCTGGCCAACCGATTGGGCGCTGCGGCAACTCGGGCAATAGTACAGAACCCCACCTGCACCTGCATGCAGTAGACGGCCGGAATATCACGCAAGCCCATGCCATTCCCATTCAGTTCGACGGGTCAATCCCTCACAATGGGAGTATCGTTGAGCGCCGTTGAAAATTCTGTGAGCGCAGGTCTACAGACCTAATAGTGGTAACGAGCCTGCAAAATGATGAGGTCGTTACCGTCTACGAGATATACCAGCCTATGTTCGTGAGTGATTCTGCGAGACCAGGCGCCAGCTGCACCATATGTCAATTATTCGGGCTTCACTTGCACTCATGGACATTTTCATTGAGGGACGTCTTTAGAGAACATTGACTAGGACCACATCATGGTACCACCACCGCCATTTTTCGAACAGGTCAAACCCGAAGAAATCACTCATCATTTAGTCAGTCAGGTCTTTGAAATATCGCGCGACGGGCAACCGCTGATAACCGGCGGCTTCATAGGTGGTTTGTGCTGTGGCATGCCCGGGATCACCTCCGGTTTCGACCATAACCATGCCCATCCCGGCTTGACGGATTGCTTGGTGCGCGTGATCCATCAACCGCTTTCCAATCCCTTGGCGCTGATATGCTGGGTCAACACACACCACATGGATCTCGCCCATATTGTCTTCGGGGTGGATCTTGATGCTGATCCAGCCGACAATCTGGTCATCCATCGTGGCGACAGTGATGTCATCGGGGTTGTCATCCAATACCGCACCAAGATCCGCAATTTGTCGTGCTTCCCAACCGTCCGGATAGAAATTATCGTAGACAAAGCCGGGGACGGCCTCTCGCATGTGTTCTAACACGGGACGCCATGCACGGAGCGCTACGTGCAGCGCTTGTGCTCGATCTGCGGGCTTATAGGGTTTAAGTTCCATTCGACGAACGCTCACTTTCATTGAGAACTGAGCTGGGTCGCATACCTAGCAGAAAATGAGGCTTCCGCTGCCATGACGAGCTCAGGCGACCGGTTCCCGCTCTTTGACTCGTCGGATAATCCGCCCAGCAATGTATACTGCGTCTCGTCCGACACCACTCATTTCACCAGAACTCATGGAATATTGGAAAACCTAACCACCTTGTTCTTGCAAACGGACTCCCATTCCAACGAAAGATTGCCTCCAAACCGCGATGTGAAGCACCAAGAAACAGTGTCGGGCTGTCTGGAAGATCGGCGAAACCGTAATACCCCAGCAAGTGCACCTGAGGGCTGGTCGCCGTCAGCTTTGCTCGGGAAAGTAGATGCCAGGGGTGCCGCGCTGACTGATGGTAATTACGTGAGGGGTGTATTTCTTAGCAAAGGCATCTCGTAGAAGGCACACCTTGCGTCGCTTATACCTGCACGACTATGCATTTGGGATCCGATGCTGATGCTGCGGACTTTGCAGTCACAACCGGTTCGATCGCAGTCACACCAGACGATACCGGTGTGCGACCGCGACGACTTGTGTCCGCGAACCCACGTTGAGCTTGGTGAAAATATTCGACAAGTGCCGGGCCACAGTTTTGACCGACAGATGTAGTTCGCTGGCGATTTGAGCGTTGGTTCGGCCATCGGCTACCAGGGCGATGACTTCAATCTCGCGTTGTGTGAGCCCGCCGGGACGATCATCCTCACCCAGCAATTCGGCAACGGCTTGGGCATCTATGGTGGCTCCTTGGGTTTGGAACGCATCCAAAGCAGTTCGTAGTTCAAGGTTCGCGCCGTCGTAATCACCAAGCAGTCGCAGGGCCCGGCCAATCAGTACTCGAGACCGGCCTGCTTCATATGCGGCATCCAGTTGAAGCCAGGAACCCAGCGCAGACTTTGCGGCAGTCAGTGCCTCCTGAGCATCATGGTGTGCAAGACCGACTTGGGCTGCTACGGTACTTGCCGCAGCGCGTACGGCCACACTGCCAAAGTCTTCAGCGATACCAGCAAGTTCGTCTGCGAGCGCGGAGGCCTCATCAGTGTGATTGGCAGCGAGCAGCACTTCAATACACGCCGGGATCAGTCGATGCCGAAAGATATTGCCCTGCACGGCTGCCAGCACTCGATGCACCATTGCCACGGCACCAGCTACATCCCCACGACTCAAGCTAAGCTGCGCACGCCCCATTTGAACATCGCTGCCATGCGCCACGGCGGTAGCATACGCTTGGTCGGCTCCGTCGAGGTCACCCATCAGGCGCAGCATATCGCCGCGCTCGATATATGCTAAGGCAACGGCAGCATGATTACCTGTGGCTTCGTATCGTTCCACGGCTCGTTCGAGTTCGACTACGGCGTCGGTAAAGGCTCCGTTGAACCGCATCAGCTGGGCCCGGTGTACCGCGCACTGACCGGTGAAGGCCACCATGCCGATCTGCTGGTCGCACCAGGTGGTGAGTGCGCGGGTCCATTGGGCAGCGCGACCCCAGTCCCCGATCCACTGACACGCCTCGATCATTGAACAATAGACCTCACCGGCAAAAATTGGATCATCAACCTCGCCTGCGACAATGCCGGTCATCGCTTCATCAAGGAAACGCACGCCTTCAGCAACCTGTCCAAAAACGGTCAAGACTCGACCTTGCTGATTGAGCCCGATCGCTAACAGATTAGCATCATCAAAACGGCGAGCGTAGTCAATAATCTTTGGTGGGACCTGCGCTGCCGTTTTGAGGTCTCCCACACCAACGCGCTCGAGCATACGTGCTACCAACAGGTAGCCATGTTCGACGACGTCGTCACCAATATCTTCGAGTTGGCGTTCTCCACTGGCTAGCCAGCCACCGGCTACCGCGGTTTCCCCGCGCAGTGCCAGCAGCATTGCTAACCGAGCTGTTGCACGTATCGCAAGCAGTGGTTCATTGGCAGCTATGGCGGAGTGGTGGGCTCGCTGTAAAGCCTGAATTGCATCGTTGGAATGACCCAATAGTTCGGCGGTGTCGGCTAAGGTTATGAAATCCGTTGCCGTGAGCGCTGTGTCGTCCAGATCGGACAAGGTCTTGTAGGCAGTCAACCACTCGCGACGCTCATAAGCCTCGCGAGCACGATGCAACGCTGTGACGACGTCCATGACACCATTCTAGTTTGCGGGGACAAAACACTGCTGGAGCCAACGTGCGCAATTCCTTGCTCAACCACGCCGCTGTGCCGTTGAACAAGGAACTCGGCAATATAAGTATCAAGGTTAGGCCGCCAGAACATGAGCTTTGTTGTCCTGGATAATACGGTTGGCAAGATAGGCCGCATCGCGTCCGACGCCGCTCATCTCACCGGAGCTGAAGGCGTATTGGAAGGCCAGGCCGAGAAAATATAATCCCGGTAGTTCTTCCACAACACCCCGATATTCGACCGGCCAGCCGTGCTCAATAGGAAGCGGCAGGTCAATCCATGAGTAGTCGTGTGCCAGTCCGGTGGCCCACACGATCGAGGTGACGTCGAATGTGCGTCCGTTGGCAAGCTGCGGCAGCCCATCGGCTGAAACGCCCACAATGTGTTCTTGAAGCCACTCAACACCTCGTTCTTTGAGGTGGTGTTCTTTGACGCGTAACTGGGGTGACCCATGATGACGCAAATTGTTAAAGACTTTACGACCAATTGGCGTCCGTCTGGTCAACACGTGTTGGAAAACGAATTCGATCAGCGGGAAGGCCCTTCGCATGACACGCGACCCCCATTCAAATGGAATGTTGCCGCGAGCAGGACCCACCAACGTCGTCTTACGGTCCGTCCCAAGTTCCAGCGCCAGATCCAGCCCACTGTGCGAGGCACCAACCACCAGTACCGGACCGTCAGGTAAATCAGAGGGATGATGATAGCCAATTGAATGCAGCTGGAAGATACTCTCGGCAAGCTCATTAGCAAAGTCCGGGGTCTTTGGGTCCTGCCCGAAAGTCCCGGTAGCAATAATGACTGCGTCACAGCTGATGAGCTCGCGTTGACCTTCGCGTTCCAGTTCGACGAGGTACCCGCCGTGGGTTCCTGCGCTGAGCCGCCGAACCTGACTGTGCAATCGAACGGGTAGATCATGGGTTAGTGCGTACAGTTCCAGATAGTCTGCCATCTCGTCTTTGGTGGGAAATGCTTCCTTATCGCCAGGAAAGTCCAAACCGTCGAGACGGTCAGCGTACGCAGGTGTGAATAATCGTAGGCTGTCGTAGCGGTCACGCCATTGGTCGCCAATCCGAGCGCTTCCTTCGAGTACGAGACATTCCACTCCCCTACGCTGCAGATGGTACGCAGCCGATAAACCAGCCTGGCCGGCGCCGATAATAACTGTATTTACATGTTGTGTTTTCATGACTGCTCCCGAGGTTGTCTCCTATTGATCACGCTACGGAAACATTCTCAAGGAAACATCGGCAAGAGTACCCATTTGGTCACTGCGCTGGATGGGTATTCCAGGCCATCACCGCACTGGGCAAGGCGCTCACCGTGTACCCTGCCAGTTTGCCTCGCAGGCGAAGGCCCGCTATCGATTCAACGATAGCGGGCCTTGCGTCAGGCAGTAGGTGAGGCATTATGTGGTCTGTTGCTGATGTTTGCCCTCTGCGGCTTCCTCAATGAGTTTGGCGTTGAACGCATCAAGATCGCCTGGGTTTCGTGAGGTCGTCAAACCATTGTCGACCACCACTTCTTTATCCACCCAGTTGGCACCGGCGTTCTTTAGGTCTATGGAGATTTTGTCGACGCTGGTAACGGTTCGACCTTCGACCACGCCGGCGTTGATGAGCAGCCACGGCCCATGGCAAATCGATGCCACGGGCTTCTTGGCGGAGAAGAATCCGCGCACGAAGTTCAGTACATCTTCATTGGTCCGTAGCGCATCCGCATTCAGCGTCCCGCCTGGCAGAACCACGGAATCAAAATCTTCGACTTTGGCTTCACTAATGTGACGGTCCACGGTGAAGGAATCGCCGTGTTCCCAATCACCTTGCATGGCGGTGATGCTGTCTTTCTGATCGGAAACCAACACCGGAGTAGCTCCGGCTTCTTTCACTGCCTCCCAGGGTGCGGTGAGCTCCACCTGTTCGACGCCGTTGGAAGCAACAAATGCGATAGTGTGACCATTCAGGTTCTCAACCATACGTCCTCCTTCAGATCTATGATGGGCTCCACGTTCCACACAAACAGGCCACCGCCCTGGACACAAGCCCCGTTCCACAACCGACGGTCGATCCAGGCATGTCTCTTCACCTCAGGCGATTACGCTTCCACGGCTTCCTCTACGAACCTCACATATCACCGTGCGTCAAGCGGTAACTTCCGTGGGCATCAGAGGTACTCATTTCGCTGCCCGGCGGGCCGGTGACCTTATTCAACAATGTTCACGGATTCGTCGTTGATCTGATCGGTCTCGGCGGTGCAATTTTGTGCCCACCCGGGAACTTGCTGTGAAATCATGTCTCCCCTAGACGGAGTTGGTTACCAGTGGAAGAGTGGAGCCATGACGGAACAACGTATTATCAGCACTGAACGTGAAATCGCACTTCCAGCCGCCGAGATCTTCAAACTGATCGCTGATCCCTCTCGGCACCCGCAATTTGATGGTAACGACAACCTCGCCCATGCTGATCAAGGCCAACGCATCAACCGCGTCGGTCAGAGCTTCACCATGGAGCTGACCAGCGGCAAACAACGAGTCAACGAGATCGTAGAATTTGAAGAAGGCCGTGTCATTGCGTGGAAGCCAGCCCCAGTTGGTGAAGAAGCGCCCGGTCATTTATGGCGCTGGGAATTCGAACCAATAGATAATGTCACAACTTTGGTCCGTCACACCTACGACTGGAGCCAGCTGACCGACGAAAGTCGGTTCGACCGCGCCCGAGCCAACACCAAAGAAGCGCTGGATCGGTCGGTGACCAAGCTCGCTGAAGTAGCCGAAGCCCTTGACGCCGGCGCAGAAGTCACCGACTAGCCCAGGCGCGGATGCTGATCCGATGGCTGGTTGCACCGTAGATGCCAGACGCTCAGTTCAAGCGAGCCACAGCGCGAGCCGCACGACGTCGCGCCGCGAGAGTCTTTGCGAATGGATCATTGCCCCGGCCCTGAATATTAAGAGCCAGAACCGCCTGCGCTAACAGCTCGTCTTCAACCAACCAAGGTGCATCATCGACGACATACCCTATCCGCGCGTTGTCATGCATCCAGTCTGTAAGGTGTGCCTCCTTGTCCCAAAGATATCGACCTTGACGGAATATCAGGGTCATATCGAGCGCTTCCATAAGGAGAACGCCAAGGCTACGACGCAGTGTGGACTGCGAAGCGTTACCATTTACATGCTGATTCAAACGCCTGCGAATATTGCCCTTCGACAAGCGCCCAGCTGCGCTTGGTTTGCGCGGAGAAATACCCACATATATCAGCTCAAAACCGTCCTGCTGCTGGTAGTTCGCTACCGGGATCTCAAGGCTTCCGGAACGAATCCACCAACCGTAGATTCCCGGCTGGGCGGGCACCACATCAATATCGCCAGGATGTGTGAACTCAACTGGAGACAGCACACGCTGGGCTGCTAAGGAGATGTTTGGCATAGTTTCTGCCTATTCATGGAGCACTTAAAAATACGGGTGCACTCACAACAACCATCCAGCTCGATCGGCTGCGCCACGAATGCGGGTGTACATGTTTTTGTACGCCTAGACCGTCAGCCTTTGAGGTCGCGAACGCCAGAACGCGGCTCTAACCGACGGCAACGCCCTAAGGTGTGCCGACGTCAGTTCATTCGCTACGGCCCCTGCCCATCAGGATGTAACGCAATGATCTGACCAGCTGCTATCTTCAGTTTGTTTGGGGTTTCGAAGAGTCACGCGATCGTTTGTTGTCATGTGGGAATGCCAGTGAGCCTGGCATCCGCAACAGGATTGCGATCTCTCGTGTACGGATTAGGCGAGTGTGGCGTTCAAAGTGATTTCCACGCCCTGTAGTGCTTTCGACACGGGACAGGTTTCCTTGGCTTCGTTTGCAAGACGCTGGAAGTCTGCTTCTTCGATATTTTCGATAGTGGAGTTGTTGATCAGTTCGATGCCGGTGATGCCACCTTCAGCGATATTGAAGGTGACGTTTGCGGTGCTCTCGATTGTGGTTGGTGGTGTGCCATTCTCGGCGAGCATGTTCGAAAACTGCATTGAGAAGCAAGTGGCTAGGGCAGCACCGATGAGTTCCTCGGGTGAGGTGGTGCCGCGTTCTGACTCCTCAGAGCGGGCTTTCCAGTGCGTTGGGAAAGTACCGAGCTGAGATGTCTCCAGACTGGTGGTTCCGCTGCCGGATTTGAGATCGCCGTTCCAGACGGCTTTTGCTGAATTCGTGACTGGACGAGGCATGGATTCTCCTCAAAACGGATGGCACGATCACAGGTCGTGACCGTGTTTGGCGCTCACTGTATCACCGACCGAGGGAATTCAACAGGGACTATATTTTGCATATTGTCGCCACTACAACGTTATCCGTCCTGCTTTACGTTCAAGTGGTCTGGCTTAGCGGCTATTACACGATTCCTTCGTCCCGGCAAGAACCGTCAGCTCCCGAGCTCGCGGCCGCCAAAATGCTGCTCGGACCGCCGTAAACTCTTTGAGGTGTGCCGAGGTTAGTTCGTCGAGTGCGCGTATATATTCTGGGATAATTTCACGGGGCAGCCTGAGGCCGACCGTCAGATGTGGAATCCAGCGTGGTCCACGCCCATCAGGATTCAGCGCACTGATCTGACGAGCAGCTATCTCCAGCTCGTCAGTGGTTTCTAGAAGCCACGCGACAGTTTGTTTACGTTTCGTTCCAAATACTACGCTGCCCACGCGTTGAAACGCGGCTGGGATAACAGGCGGAAGTAACTCGGCCGCGCGTTGTACAACGTCATCGTGCATATTCGGAGAGAACGTAATGGTGATGTGAGGAGTCTGCTGCTGTGCCGGAAATCCTCGCTCTTCCAGACGTGTGAAGACATCCCGCACCTGTTGTTCATCATCTTCTGACAGATGCAAAAGAATGTTCTCCGGCGATGCCATGCCTAATGCCCCTTCTTCCTGCGACCAACGCACTTGCCTCTACCTACAGCACGTTACAGCTGGCATCTAGGTTTGGTCGATTGTTAGCGGTCCGGTTGTGTAGATGGGTCTGTTATCCACAATCGCAGTCTGATACCAGCCCTGCGATGGATTTCATGTCTATCGTTGACACCACTTCACGATAGAAACGCATGAGAGGACTATCATACGATGGGGTCGTAGAAACTCGTTGCAGTTGCAAACACGTTTCCGGAGGCCGCTGAATTGGAACGCCGTCTTCGAAGCACCGAAGCGTCGTGGCTTTCGGTGACGAGGGGTTGGCGGTTCTCGCGTCCAACCGTTTGGTCTGCCGTCATCGCCTCACTGTTCACGATTCATGATGCTGTTCCCACTGCGGCCATGCTCCCCTTGGGCCAAACACCCGGGCAATTGCTGGCCCGTTATCAGTCACAATTCCGTCGACGCCCATTGCCAGAAGGCTTTGCATCTGTTGTGGGTCATTGATCACCCACGCATGCACAGCGATTCCCGCGGTGTGGCAGGCATCGACAAACTGCTGTGTCACCACCCGGATTGGCCCTTTGCGTATCGGAACCTGGACCGCATCGAGCGGGAGCTTCCGACGCAGTCTACGAGCCACGGTCTTGAACGCACCTGTGCGGTGGGCTAATAGCAACTGGGCAACCGTTTCCATACCGCCCGACGATGCCACGGGCGGGTCCGTTGGACGCAGACTAT
>Ga0079226_10002422_pt1 | contig 14399 bp, 10 predicted proteins | sample Poulit2014_FD_76345 | JGI IMG/M metagenome (GOLD analysis project Ga0079226, IMG submission 76345) | Agricultural soil microbial communities from Georgia to study Nitrogen management - Poultry litter 2014 | ecosystem: Environmental > Terrestrial > Soil > Agricultural land | place: USA: Georgia... | reverse complement strand
TTTATTTATTTCTTTTTTTTTTGTTTGTTTCTATGGTGGGTTTATACTAGTATGGGTTTGATTTTTAATAATAGCTTTCTTATCAATATTTAAAAGACATCTTTACTTGGTTGAAATGCACAGTATAAAAACGTTTGTTATCACAAACTATTTGTTTTTATCTACGATTATCTTTTTAATTCATGGACATATTAATTGGGGTTATGCAATCTTTTTATCTGCCGGAAGTGGGATTGGAGGGTGGCTTGGAAGTCGTTTTACAATAACAGTATCTGAAAAAGTACTCCAAACTACAATGACAATTTTAATCTTTTCTTTTGCAGTTATACTATTACTAACGAGAAATTAATAGTATTACCGTAAAATACAAAAAAATCACCTTACTAAACGTTTTTTAATAGCTCTATTCCCATGGCTATAGCTTATTCATTCCGTTAATATTAAAAATGAACTTTAACGGGACTCTTTTTAAGAGATACAAATTTTATTTTAACAACATTTATCTTCAAGGATATTAAATATGATCTGACGTTTGTAGACAAAAACATTAATAAATACCTCTAGAAAAAATATCATTATGAAAGTATAAAATTTGAACGTTAGGTATTGTTCAAGAATGAGCTCATAACACGCTGATAATATTTATGCCAACCTCTTTAAATGCTATAATATCTTAATAACTTATCATTACAGTTACTAAAATATAATAGCTGTCTCCTCTAAAAAAGTTACACAGTATTAAATCAATTCTTTAATTTTAACATCTCTATAATGATAAATGTACGCTCAACATACCTTGAACATCACACTAAAGATGATTCGGCGAAATAACTTTGAATACGTTAATTAGTCTGTTATAGAAGATAAGGAGCTTATTTGATACACCTTCTCTTATAAATTTTGTATTAATCCCTTCTAATATGATTGGGCTTTGTGGTGCAACAATGAAGAACAACATCCTATCTTTCAAACGCATGAGGAGATACTAGAATAAGGAAGTCACCTAAAACGTATATAAAATACTTGTTCAATTTGATTCGTAAGAAATATGACCCCTTCGGATACAAGATGTGTCTGATCTTATACTTTCCATTTCTATTAGTTTGGCAATACTTTGCGCTCCTACAATTTCATTATTTTAATCCTTTTTTATAAAGAAGGATTAAAATATTCTATTGCACCACTTTGCCACTAATAAACCATTTATAAATAATTATTTATGCTTTCTATATTATTACATCATAAATTAAGTTTAAATGTCTAATATCATTGTGATTTAAAATCTGTTAAGTTTACACTTATTTTTAAATTTAAGATAGTGGATAGTAACCTCTTATTCCAACTTATAACAAAAAGTTCATTTTGATAATTAAACGAGCTAAAAACATTTGTTATATGAAACACATCTTTTTCTAAATCTATACTTTGTAATTGCAAGGAAGAAAGTTTCTTACTATCTACATATGCTTCATGCTCATTGTAATTACAAAGTTCAAATTGACTTTCAAAGTCTTTTTTACTAAAAATCTCTGCTTCATTAGTAGTGTCCTCAGTTGAAATGATTACGTATACCAAGAGTCTTTTTTGATTTAATGTGAGCCCTTCGTATAACTTATCAATTGAAAATTGGTTTTTCTTAATTTCCTCTCTGTTACCATTGTTATGTTGTCTTTTATTGTTTTTTGTTATTTTTATTTTCTCCTTTTATATCAAAAGCTATTTTATTAATAAGTTGTTTCAAATACACGAGATGAATAAATGTAACTTTTGTATCAAAACCTTCATATATGTGTTTCTTTTCTTTTTAAAATATGATATCTTAAGAGCGAGAGCACTAGCTCGTTGGTTATGAGCATTTTTAACGCTATGTTAAAAAAGGGTCCAGGTTCGATTCCTGGGTGCTAAAGTAAATTAAATTATAGTTTATTTTAGCACCCAGAAATCCTTTAGAGGAGATACTTAATGACTATAAATAAACATCATTTTGCTGAAACTCAAAACTTAAGGCAAGCTAAAAAAAGTTATACATTACTTGAACGAAAAGTACGATTTGCTATAGGTAGTAGAGATAATGAAACTCTAAATATTTTACTGCCTTTTTTATTTATAAATGCTGGTATGATTATTGAGAATAACCTATACCAAATTATTAATTCAAATAATATCTCAGATAAAGTCCGGAAAAATGTATATTCCAAATCTGGCTTGCATGAAAAGTGGGCCACATTAGTTAAAGAAAGTGTTAAAGAAAATTACAATAAAAATATTACAGACTTGCCTTTTTCTGATCGAAAGAAGTATGAAGAATTATTAAACTTTATTGATGAAAATATAAATTGGCTTTATAAAATTCGAAATAAGTTTGCACATGGGCAATTAGTAGAAGCTTTTAATAATAAGAGAACAGAATTTAATACTGAAGTAACAGACAAGATAAAAAAATTAAATTACTTTGATATTAAAAAAACAAAAAAAATATTCGAACATATAATGAGTGACTTACTATTATATACAGCTAGTTCTTATAACGCTTTCAGTGTACAATTTGATAAATATTATGCTAAATTTGAAGAAATACAAAAACAATTTAATAGTTCCGAATATAAAAATTATGTCAATATGCTACAAAAAAGACATGATTTAAAACCGAAAAATACCTCGTCCAGAATTAAAATTTAAATAGTTAATATCAAGTACCATTCTTAATTATTATTAAGAATGGTACTTTTAACTCTTTGACTAGATTAAAATTGCAAATGTAATGTTATATACATCTAAGCCAGCTAGTTTAGAAACCATTTTGCCTCATATTTATTCCACTTAATATACGGTTCAAAAACGTCGATAATACTTTTGTAATGTGCGTTTAATTCTTCTAACCAATTATTTTGTATAATATATTCCATTAACCCCTCGTCCATTAATTCTGTAGTTGTAAGTGAACCCTTTTCCTCTAATTCAAACCTAACATGGGATACAATATTTTCTACTATTTCATCAACTGTTTCTACTCCTTTACTTTTGTAACCCAGGTTTTCATAAACAAAAAATAATATAGAATCACCTTGAAGAGACTTTTTAGGACTCAAAATGTTTTTTAGAGTCTTTTTTTTGTAAATATGAGCTTGCCCTAAAAAATAAAGTCCATGTTTGTGTGTAATATTAATTAATTTATTCCAAACTGACAAATTACTATCATGAAAATACAAACACATTATTTTACCTTTTTTTAATTTTTTTATACTTTTTCTAAAACTTTGATCTAGTAATTCAAAATAATTTCCTTCGTCTTTTTCTCTACTTTTTGCAGTTGAAACTACAATTTCGTCTCTCAAGTTAAAGTCAAAGTTTAGAAAAGGATAATAAAGTTGCATGTACTCTGAATACAAAACTTGACCCAAATATGGTGGGTCAGTTATTATCAAATCAACACTGTTATCTGGAATATCAGAATCTGTCAGATTTTGTGTGCCTTTATTTAAAATTAAAAAATCTGAGTTTTGTATTAGTTGATCATAAGAAGTTGCCTTTTGAATATCCTGATTAGTCTTTTCTTTTATAAAATTATATGATTTTACAAATAAGCGCGTTCTTCTTTTTATAACGTCGACCACGTTTTTTTCTAAACAATTTTCTTTAGGTGTCCAAAGTGGCCATTGAGAATTTGATTTTAAATCTGTAATCTTAATTAAATGTAAAGAACTCATCAAAATATATCTTATTATATTTTTGTAATTTTCATCATTTAATCCTGACTCAAATTCTAAGATCTTGTTAATTATACACAGAGTTCTAGGAGCAAATAAAGACGATACTTTTTGGTTATCTCTTACTGCTAACCTACTGTTAGGGAGCATCTTATAGTCAGTTATAAATTCAAGGTCATCAACTTTCATGAATTTTTCTTCGTCTTCTTTATCTGGTGATTTAATATAATTGTGTTTATCCCCTTGGATTTTATAATGAATCTTTTTCAACACAGGTTTTTTACTTATAGAATCTCTATCAAATATAACTTTTTTGACAATCCCATAGTCTTTTTGCGGCTCTGACCAGGTCAAATAATATTCATTTAGTCCTTCTATATACTTAAGAAATTCTTCTATAAATTTTACAAAATTTTCATTGTCGCCAACTTTTTGCAAAAGAGTCTCAACTATAAAAATCGGTAACTCATTTATTTCTACCCCTATACTTTTCCTATCAAGTAATATTGATTCAAAAATAGAAACCCCAGATCCCATGAATGGGTCGAAAACTACATCACCTTCATTAGTTAATTCTTCTATTAGTATTCTACTTACATTAAATGGCTTTTGGGACCAATACAAATGTGATTGATATAAAGGGTTTCTATTTGAAGGCTGAATTTGTTTGATTTTTTGTTTTAATGTATTTAAATCCATTCTATCCCCTACTCTAATTCCATGGCTTATAGACTAACAGGTATTCTAATACATCTTTTGTAGAGCTATTTCTGTTGTTTGAGTGACTATACGTTTGAGTATAATATTGGAAATTTTCACCGAATATGTGTTTCCCATAGTCTATTAAATCAAATATATTAAGTACGTAACGATTCGTAGGTTGCAAAGAGGGTTGAGCTGGGTAGGCGAAACTAAAGCCCAAGCCAATTTGCTTTTCTTTACAAAGGTCAAAAAAAGATTTATGACAATTTAAAGCTTGAGATTTCTGACTTAATGGAGACTGATATCGTCCATTTGTATATAAACCTTTAGACAGTTTACCTCTATAAACTGTCATTTCTTGGTATCTATAATTCACAACTGTATTCAACAAATGAAAATATCGAGAATACTGCATATCTGTATACGGAGGATCTGCATATATAAACCCTACATTGTTAAATAATTTATGATTTTTTTTATTTAAAAGCTGATCAAAAGAATAGTTGAACACTTTATTATTTCCTCTTTTTATTATAAAATCCTTTGAATAAAAATCTTTGACTTTGGAAATAAATTTATCAAATATAGAAATCTTTCGTTGTTTAAAAAGTCTCGAAGAATTATTATACAAACCAAGAGGCTGAGCCATGTGACCATCTTTACTAAAAACAGCTTCTTTCATTGCAAAAAACAAAGAGGCTAAAAGCATACTTTTAGTTTCGGGGTTAAAGATACTTTTTTCAATTGCATACCTTATACAATCTATTTCAACAGATTGAGAAACTCCGAAATAGTTCCCAGAATAATAAGTTGTGAATAAAGCATACATAGACGATGATTTTAAATATTCAATTGTAATTTCCTGGCGTTTTATAACTAAGTTTTTTTTCCAAACATTAGGAAAAGAAAGATAAAATTGTTCAAGTTCTTCAATATTTTCCGCGTCTAAAATTTCTTTTTCTTTATCTAACCAATCATGAAAGTAAGATAGGTTACCATAATTTTCTTCTTTATAATAATCTATCTTTTCAATTATTTCATCTACCTCCTCCAAGGGTTGGAAGTTTAATAAAGCGTTTAATATAACAGAAGAAAAAAGTTCAGAATCATTTGCATAAATGTCAAATCTATCTTTATAAAAATAAGATACAGCCCCACTTCCTGCAAAAATATCAAAAAAGGCTTTTTCTTCCAATAAATGGGGCGTAATAAATTTATCAATAAATTCCAATAAGTTTCTTTTGCTGCCAGGATAATTAAGTATTGGGAATTCTTTCTTCATACCTTCACCTCTTATCTCCTATCTCCAAATCAATATTATACCGCAAATATCTACAACAACAAACATTTCTTTCTAATCATAACATAAAATTCCACTTTCAGTAATAATAGTTCATGAAGTTTTAAATTATTATTAAAGTATCGGAAAATTCAAAGAAGGTGATTTATCTGGCTTCTCAACTTAATAGACATGTTTTAACAAAAAAAAAGGAAATCAAAGAAATTATTTATACTAACATTGATTTTTTTATTCGATATTACCGTTGGACTAGAAAAAAAGATTTCTTTGAGTTTATAAGTGAAAATACAGATATTTCAATTCGGACAATTTTAAGTTGGTATTATAAAGAAAAATTACCACAGTTACATACTCTTGATGTTACAAAGTTAACAAGACACTTTAGAATACATTTTGCTGATTTTATTTCTATTTATCTAGACGAAAATTGTATCTTATCCTATCTACCTGAAAAAATCAGCCCATCAGATATTGCAAAGCAAAATATCCTTAAACTATTGATCAAAAATGACATAAGAAATGCAAATCAGTTTGAAGCTTTTATAGAAGGTCATTTTTCTAGTAGTTACTACTATGTTTTACATCGAAAAGGCGAATTTCAAAGAAATTTATCTTGGGAATCAGTAATAATATTTGCATATTACTTTAATATTTCTTTAAATGAACTATTTAAAATGGGGTGAACTATTTTGGATGAGAATATCTCTTATGAATCGACAGTTTCGAAAGCTAGCCCAAGCATTATAGAACAAGCGTTTTTATTAAGAAAGAATTTACGTTATGTTAATAGTAATATACCTAGAATCTTAAAAAGCCAATTTAATTTTAAAGGCAGAAAATCTCCTGACATTGGAAAAATAATTATTGAAACTTTAACAGCACCTAATGAATTAGTTCTTGACCCTTTTGTGGGGTCTGGTTCTTACATTATTTCTGCTAGCGAAACTGATAGAAGTTTTTATGGTTGTGAATTAGATAGCTACACTTTTAATGTGGTTAAAACAATATTTAAAAAGACTGATTTAAACGTGTTGTCACAATTATTCAGTGATATTAAAAAAGCTTGCTTTGCAAATATAAGGTCATTGTATGAAACTAAATGTTGCAACAAGCTGAATTATATTAAGAAACTTCATTTTGATCCGGAAAACAATAACTATTATAATCCAAAACCGCATCGAGATATAAAAGATGGGCACAATATTATAATGTTATACAAATGTCCCATATGCGGCTCACGAACTAAAAAGTTCGATAAACAAGACGAACATAAGTTAAATTCATTAAAAAGTATTGACACTAGTAATTTCCCGAACCATTTTTTGATAGAAAACAGTAGAATTAATCTAACATCTGAAACTGGGGCTGACAAATATTCAACAAATTTCTCTAAGAGAAATAAAATAGCATTATTAAAGCTTCAGAGTGCCATTTCCAATCTGCCAGAATGTCATGAAAAAAACTTAATCCAACATTTCTTCGTTGCTAGCCTAACTTTAGCTAGAGTTGCTCAATATGGTTCTTCATCTGACACTTTATATCAAGTTATGAAAACCAAAGCACAAGACATGAATGTATGGCACTTATTTGAAGAAAAGTATAATAATTTTTTTAAATTTTATAAACAGTATATTCAAGGCAGATTAAATTGGTTCGATAATAATTTAAAATTTGAAAAGTCTAGCTATTCAGACTTTATTTTTACTCACTTTTCTGACACCAAGAAAGCGGATATGATCATTTCCGACCCCCCTTATTATGATCAAGTCCCTTACTTAGAAAGAAATCAATTGTATCGCGATTGGTTGTTTAATTTTGTTGACGAGAAAGAATATTTGTTATCAAAAGATGATCTAACTGATGAAATTGTTGTCACTGACGCACCTACAAGAAAAAATAAAAATTACGAACAACATATAGTTGATATAGATAGAATATTCAAGAACTTTCATTATGCCGTCAAAACAAACGGATTTGTAGTTTTAGCTGTTAATTTAGGTAAAAATAAATATTTAGATCTGTTATCTGAGTACATAACTTCAGCAAAGAAAAATGGCTTCGAATATATTACTCGTATCGATAAAACGCTTTCTGATCCAAGTATTCGTAAGCAATCAGCTTTTCTCAATACTTTTTCTAAAGAAATGTATTTGGTCTTCTCCAAATTACCGAAAAATAAGAGATATTGGTATATAGAAGGACAGAACATTGAAAACAGTATAAGAAAACATATATACAATGAAATACAAAACGGATCTATTTCTTATAATTTAAATAAATTGATTATGGATATTGAAAATAAAATCATAAACAATCGAACTTTTGTCAACTCACCTCAACAAAGAAGGATTAAAAAAATAATTCAAGATAATTTTAAAATTGATCAAAAACAGCAAGTTTACCTAGATGAAGATAAATTATATGTTGACCTCGAAGATTCTGAAACTCTCTTTATTAAGCTTTATGATATAATTCCTGTTATTGTAGAAAAACTATTATTCAAACAAAATGGTTCCTTTATTTTACAAGATATCTATTTTGAAATCAGTGATAAATTATGTAATGGAGAACCCAGATTATTAGAAATGATAATAAATTCTCCTTCTAAAGAGGCAGATATAGAAAACCTTATCCTGAATTTTTGTCGTAAAACTGAATACGGTTATACAAGAAACTATCATCAATCAAAAGATAGCCATAAGAATAAGATAGATTTAAGAACAATTGACCCTTATGGATTGGAAGATTTAATTAAAGACTTATTAATTAAAGAGGGATATAAAGATGTGACAAGAATGGGAGGTGCAGGTGACCGAGGTGTCGATATTATAGCTACAAAAAAAAATATTCATACTTCAAAACCTGAAAAAGTGATTTTTCAAGTAAAAAGATGGATTGGTAATGTGGGGAGTGAACCTATTCAACGATTGAATAGTGTCAAAGTAACTGACGGTTTTGATTATGGAGTATGTATTACCACATCTGATTATACTCACCATGGTTATCAAGAGGGTGATTTTACAGGTGTCAAATTGTTAAAAGGAAATGACCTTCTCAATCGACTGGAAAAACATTATAAAGACAAATATTTTATAAGTGATGTTTCATCTTTAGATAACTAAACAAATAGACATTTCGTTTAAATATTAACCTCCTATTCAGTCTTTATTTACTAGACTGTTACTTTTTTTATTAAGTAATCCAACTTGATACTGAAAAGTATTGACATATACAAACAGAAAGGTAAAAAACCAAATATTTGGTTTTTTACCTTTAGCATATCAATATAAAGTAAAAAAGCCCTTCATGATATCTCACCTATTTACTAAACTAATTTACGAATCTATTTTGCTAAACATGTTAATTCTATTTACTCTTAATTCCTCATTTTCTTCCATCAAACGCTCAATTCGTAACTCGTAAGCCTTTCTCAATCTCTTCTCATTCTTTAATTCTAAAATAAGTTGTTCAACTGATTGATTCTTTGATACATTACCTACTGTGTCAACGGTTGTCATATTTTCATTTATTACTAATACTTGTTTTATCAGTTTGTCAAACCACTCAATCAAATATTCTTCTCTTACAGAATTGTCATAAAAACTTCTATAACTTGTTATTTTAAGTCTGGCGGAAATCATTTTTAATACATCTGTTTTTTGAGGCAATGTATTCTTATAATATCCCTTTCGTGCTTTTGAAATTATTGTTCTTTTAACTTGAGCAGCTTGAAAAGACAAATCACTCATTGTATATTTTTTCTTAGCCATTTAAAACACCTTTTTTATAAAAATTAGTCATTTCTTTATATGTCGGTGATGGACAAATTTTTCCATACTTTTTTTTATAGGAGCGTGCCATAATATATAAATCTTTTTCTAATTCATCTATTCTCTGTTTATTTAAGTTATAATTATAAAATAATTTTTTAAACGCATTTTTCAATTGTTTTGTTGTATCATCTATTTTTAAAGAAATTTTATGCTTTTCATATTTTTTTTTAAGGGTTCTTTTTAATGTGGAATTATAATCTAAAAAAACAATCCATCTTAGTAATTCAATTTTATGTTCTTCAAGTTTATCAGCGTCTGGCTTGTAATAATTACATGAAAAACATTTTAATTCTGTATGATGGCACGTTACAATAGCTTTCGCAGCACAATTATGAGACCGTAATGGGAATCCACCTGTTAGCTCATTTTCTTGAATATAATTATCCTTGGGAGATTCTATATCCTTAAATTGCTCTACAAATGAGTTAATAATATTTTTACATAAATCATCATCAAATTCTTTTATTACATTATTTGTTTTACCGTATATTTTATCATCATATAGGTCAGTAGAAATATTTTCCTCCCAGAGACCTTGTTTGTATATATTTTTAAAAGCGTCCAAATGAGATTTCGGTTTCGTCAATAGATATGGTATTTGCGAACTTAGATCTCCTTGACCTAATTTATTTTTTATTTCTGCATCATCATATCCTGTCATTTTATAAAAAATAGCGCACATTCTTCTTATATCGTGCGGGGTGAAGAATCTTCCTCCCATTGGTTCATCTCCCCACATTCTTATTTGTAACTTTTTTAGATAAGCATATAAAGAAGAAGGCGTTAAAGGACCACTATTTCTATAATTAGCTAAAAGTCGATACTCATTTAGGTTATCCCCAAAATCATATAGTTCTTTATTAACTTTAATTCTTTTTTTTGGAGAAACATCTAATAGTTGTTCTATTAATAAAACACCTTTTTTCGATATTGGAATTGTTTTTGAAGTGTTCGTCTTTGTTTTATGAAAATACAAAAACTTCTCTCCATATTTATTATTTTTAATACAATTTTGTCTGAGTAATACTACCTCGTGGGCTCTTGCTGCACTTTCTAACATTAACAAAATTGCTCTTCTATTTCTAAATTGGGATAAATTATTATCATCGTGGTAAGGAGACTGATCATCTAATAGCACTTCAATCAATTGAGTAGCTGCTGCAAAATTTATAGTCTTACCAAATTTTATATTTTTTCTACCCTTTTTTAAATTAAGCAGTTTTTTTATTTTTAAATTCTTATTATTAATTTTAGAATAAAAATTCAACCATTCATTTATAACAGTATTTACTGATGATATTCTTCCTTTTTTATTATGTTTAATAGAGCTCAGAACTTCTTTAATTCCGCTATTTATAAAGTCTTTTGTCGTCTGACATCCAATGATTTCTAATATTTTTACAATTTCTAATAATGAATTGTTCTTATCTCTCCATGTTGACAATTCTATTTTACTTAAGTATTCCGCTTTTTCTTCACCTGTAATGTCGATATATTCTATAAGGTATGGTTTAGTTGTTCGAAAAAGTTGCACGTCGAAAGAGAAATATTTTAATTCACGGTATATTTCAGTTTCGCAAAATTCACCTATTTTATTCCATTTATGTTCTCCAAGCGAAACAACCGACCTTTTTTTATCCCCAATAACAAGTTTGTTGACCGGAGAAACTTCTTCCTGTATAAGTATTTTATTTAGTAAAACAATTGCTTGTTTTAAATTCAGACTACTCTTATATTGATTAAATTTATAGTACTTTAATAAAGTAAATTCATCTATTTGAGTCAAATTAAATTGTTTGCCTACTTCGAAACCTGCCAACCAAAAGTCAACAATTACTTTTGTAATATAGTATTTACACTTTCTTTTATGATCAGCCTGTTTCGAATTTCCGTTCTTTAAAGGAAATTCCTGTTCATATATGTTATCAAAAGCTTTAAATACGTTATCAAACACTCTTGCCTGATTTAATAAGTCATATATCCTTGTGTTATTATTTACTTTGGTAATATAATGTAAGGAAAGTGAAATTCTTTGAAACATTGCCAATACAAAGGCGTACATTTTATTTGCATAGTTATTTAAGTTTTTTTCATTTTCATAAAAAGAAAGTTTTTCTCCCCCACACCTTTTATAAAATCTCCCATAACTGGGAAACATCTCTTTTAAATTCTCAGATTCTTCAAAACTTAAATGCTCTCTAATATTAATTCGGATAGAACAATCATCAACCTCAATAAAATTACTTTTAATTTTTTTATTGCTCAATTTAAGAATATTCATTAGGTAACAACTCCTCTCTATCTGATTCATGTATATGTGTACCAACTAATCCGAGTACTTGTTCAGGGGTATAGCCTAAATTACAGATATGCTTTATAATCAAACCAATAGCTTTTTGTTTGCTTGCAACAATAGGATTTTCAAAAGTAAAATCTTTACTGTATTTCATTAAAGCTTTAAAATTTAATAAATGGGTCGTTAACGTTTTTATAGCTGTTTCTACTTCATTTTTTGTCATAAAAAAATGTTTACAACCCCAACACTTATAATGATTACTGCACACACCTTGTATTAGGCAATATCCCATATCCCGTTTGGTACCAAACTTAGCTAAAAACTCGTTTATGCTTATTTCACTATCTAACGCGGATATAACTTCGTCGTTAGTAATATTGTCTTCCGTTACTGCTTCAAGTAGCCGCAAATAAAACTTTCCTGTAAATTCTTTATTTTCATATCCCTCTTTTATTGTATTTAGAAGTGCGTTTTTTGAAATATTGCTTCTTAAGTATAACTTTGTCATAGAAGAATTTCTATGCCCTGCTGCTGTTTTAGTAATTTCAATGTCTCTAGTCCTAATAGTTATTTCTGTTAATATATGAGTTCTAAATTTATGAGCAGTTATGTTAGAATTTCTGTATTCCACTGGCATTTTTTCACGGATTCGATCCAAAATGTGATTTATGTCTTTTTCTGTTAATATATAAGGGTGAGTTTCTAATTGAAATAGATGTACATATTTTTCTCCATTATTAGGATTTTCAATTGCTGTGAATTTTTTATTATTCACCCTTTCTTGAAGCTGTCTAATAGCATCTAAGCCTATTTTATCTAAAATTGGAAATTCACCATGAATGTTGCCAGCTTTATCAGGATTAAAACTTGTTATACCATATAAGTCGTTTGTGTTTTCAAGATATGAAAGACAATTTACAGGAAGGTTTCGTATATAGTTTTTTCTGCACGGAACAGAACATAAAACCATCAAATATTTCAACGCTAAAAATTCTTTTTCTCCTACCGGGTTAAAATTTAACATAGTTTTAACGAATTCATTGGCAATGTTTTCATTATTAAATGAATGACCTTCTGAGTTATAACGTTCTTTTTTAATTTCACGATTTAACCTTTTTTTATAATCAAGAGGGAAATCTAATTTTTTCGGAAAATTAATTGTATCTTCTTCAATTTCGATCCCCCACTCAAAAAATGTGAAAACTCCAGAAATAAACAAGCCTAATGTACCCTTATTTGTATAAACTTTCTCAAATTTTTTAAAGAGTATTAAGAAGCTTTCTCGATTAAATTTATTTAAAGAAAAAGAATTTTCTTTTATAAAATTTAAAAAATTTTTTAAACTAATGCTTTTCTGCTTTATTGTTGATTTTGAAAATTGTGCGGTTAATAAGTATTCTTTATAATTACTAATAATACATTTCATTTCGGGATGCTTTTTAATCAAGTAATCCCAATTGTTTTTATGTTTCTTTTTAACTATCTTGCCACTAAAGCCAAGTTGTATTCTTAAACCTTGTATCTGTTTCAAGCAATTTATATTTTTGGGTGAAATCTTTTTTAATATATACTCATTTTCAAATATATCTTCATCAGATAGTTCCGAAAATTCTTTCATTGATTTTAAGCATAATAATATAGCTGATTTTTTAATATACCCATGATTTGCTTTAATACTAGTTTTCATTATATCTATTAATTTTTCATCTATTATTTTTTTCTCTAAAGCAAAGTTAGTCAATGTAATATTCAAGTGGTTAAAATAACCAGATAATATGTACTCAATAATACGTTCAGAATATACAGGATGTTTAAATAATCTTTCTTCCCACGCCCATGTCAATATGTGCTGTAGATCAGTTATTATAAATTTTACTGGCTTCTTTTCACTCAGCTTTGTCTTTAACCATTGTTCACCACTAGGGTATTTTTCACGTAGCAAATTATCTACTTTCTTCAATCTTTTTTTATCTGTTTTAGGAAAGCTATTTGATATCGTTTCTATTTTGTGCCAAGGATATCTCACTACATAATCACTCCTTAAACTTATCCAACATTTTTTCTGCTTGACTAGCAGACTCCGATTTTTCTTGTTTATTATTAGGGAGATAGTGTAAGTAGGTTTTTCTAGTAATTTCTACATCTGAATGACCTAATAAAGACGAAACATCATTGATATCTATTCGAGCAGTACTAATTAGATATGTAGCAAAATAATGTCTAAAAGTGTGCGGCCCACATTTCTTCAACTCATGTTTTTCAGAAAGATGTTCAATAATCTGATTGTATCTTTTATATATCGCCTCACCTTTTATCGGCTGTAATTTTGAACGATTGGATGTTGAATAAAACAAATACCCATGATCTTTTATTTTATTATCTTCAAAATAAAACTGTCTTTCTTGAAGGTGATTTAATAAAATTTCAGAAAATTGTTCAGTTGTCATGAAAGCATTTAGTAATCTTATCTTTCTATTAATAGACTTACTTTTTTTATCTCTATGAGGATTATCTCTATCAATTATTGAGCAAGCCCAAAAATTAAATTTTGTAAGTTGAAT
>Ga0079226_10002421_pt1 | contig 14400 bp, 13 predicted proteins | sample Poulit2014_FD_76345 | JGI IMG/M metagenome (GOLD analysis project Ga0079226, IMG submission 76345) | Agricultural soil microbial communities from Georgia to study Nitrogen management - Poultry litter 2014 | ecosystem: Environmental > Terrestrial > Soil > Agricultural land | place: USA: Georgia... | reverse complement strand
TTCTCAGCCTTCTCAGCTTTCTCAGCTTTCACTTCTTGCCCAACCTTTTCAGCTGCTTTCGGTGCTGGAGAAGTGGTTTCTACGTTGTTGTCTTCACCTTTAGTAGTGGCTGCAGCGTCCTTTTTCTCAACACTTTTTGCTGCTTGGCCTGTAGCGGGTGCTTGCGGCGCTGATGGTTTAGCAACGGCTTCAGTGGTTTCTTCTTTTTTCTCAGAAGAAACGGGTGCCGCAGTGGTTGCTTCAGTGGCCTTAGTTACGGGTGTTGGGGCAACAGGGGTCTGTTCAGCACTAGCACCTTTATTAGCTGTTTTTGGTGTAACTGAATCAGCAGCTTTTACTGGTGGCACAACGGGTTCTGCGTCAGCCTTTGCCACTTTGTTAGCATCAGTGGCGGTAGGGGTTTCAGCAGGGGATTTCACCTCTGGAGCTGTTTCTTGTTTAGCTGGCTCGGTCTTGCGTTCAGCAGGTGCTGCTGCGGGTTGTTTTTCTTGCTTTTCTTGTGCAGCACTTTCTTTTTGCTTAGGTTGTTCCGCTGCTTTAGAAGGCTCGGCTTTAGCCACAGGCGATTCTTGCTGTGCTTTAGGCGCTGGAGCCGCAAGTGCTTTTTGCGTTGTGCTTTCTGCCGCTACAGGTGCAGCAACAGAGGCTTCAGGCCTAGTGCGAACGCGCAAGGGGCGTTGGTCTTGACGTTGAGTTCTGCGCTCTGCAGCAGCCTCGTTTTTCTTAGCGGGTTGCTCTTTAGCGCCATTATTTTGGCTGCGTTGCTGCTGCGCAGGTTGCTGGCGGCGGCGTTGTTGTCTGTCGTCCTTATCCTGTTGCTGAGGGCGTTCAGAGCGTTGCGCTTCTTGACGTGGCGGATGGTTGTTGCGCTCGCGCTGTTCGTTACGCTGGCGTGATGAGCGCTCTTGCGGCTGTTTTTTCTCTGCAGCAGGTGCAGAAGGCGTGGTTTCTTTTGCCTTCTTAGCAGGCTCGGCTTTGCTCGGCTGTGCTACTTTTTGAGCAGCTTTGGAGGCCTTGGCAACCTCTTGTTTAGGGGTAAACAACTTAGCGAGTAGTGTAAGAATGTTAGCCCAGAAGCCGGCCGGAATGGGTAGGGCTTTTTCTTCTGGCACAGGAGGAGCAGTGTCGGGCACCGTCATTTTTACCGCAGCTTCGTGTTGCTGGGTCACAACATTCTCTTCGGCAAATAAATCAGGTTCTTCTTCGCCTTCTAGCAAGCTCATTTCATGGCTGACTAACTCAGGCACTACTTGGTCGTCACGTATACGCTGTACTTCAAAGTGCGGAGCTTCAAGATTTTGGTTTGGAATAATTAAAGTGCGAATTTTATAGCGGTTTTCAATGGCTAATAGGTCTTCACGCTTTTCGTTCAGTAGATATGTGGCCACCAAAACGGGAACTTGGGCGTGAATTTCACCCGTGCGCTCTTTCATTACTTCTTCTTCGATTAAACGAAGAATGGATAAGGCAAGCGACTTGATATCACGCACATGGCCTTGTCCGTCACAGCGAGGGCAGACGATACTTGAGGTTTCACCTAGTGATGGACGGAGGCGTTGGCGTGAGAGCTCTAACAAGCCAAAGCGTGAAATTCGGCCAATTTGAACGCGTGCGCGGTCAGCTTCAAGTGCTTCACGCATGCGGTTTTCAACTTCACGCTGGTTGCGGGCTGGGCCCATATCAATAAAGTCGACGACCACCAGGCCGCCAATGTCGCGGAGGCGTAGTTGGCGTGCGATTTCATCTGCTGCTTCTAAGTTAGTGTGCAGCGCTGTTTCTTCAATATCTGCGCCACGCGTTGCACGTGAAGAGTTAATGTCGATGGAAGTGAGCGCTTCAGTGGGATCAATTACAATGGAGCCACCAGAAGGAAGTTTTACTTCGCGATCAAACGCCGTTTCAATCTGAGATTCAATTTGGTAGCGAGAAAATAGCGGAGTGTCATCTTGGTAGAGTTTGATTTTAGGGAGGAAATCATTCATTACCAAGCTAACAAAGCCAGTGGCTTCTTCGTAGGTTTCTTTCGCGTCAATAAGTACTTCGCCAATATCTTTACGCAGGTAATCACGAATGGCGCGAATAATAACGTTTGATTCTTGGTGTACTAAGAAGGGAGCAGGACGCGTTCCACTAGCATCGAGGATGGCATCCCAAAGTTTAGTTAAATAGTTTAAATCCCACTGAAGTTCTTCGGCGGTACGGCCTAAGCCTGCAGTGCGGACAATTACGCCCATGTCGTTGGCTATTTCTAATTGGCCTAGGGCTTCTTTTAGGGCTTGCCTTTCGTCACCTTCAATGCGTCGTGAAATCCCGCCTGCACGAGGATTATTCGGCATCAAAACTAAATAGCGGCCCGCCAAGCTAATGAATGTTGTGAGTGCAGCACCTTTATTACCGCGTTCTTCTTTATCCACTTGCACAAGCACTTCTTGGCCTTCGCGGATAACTTCACGAATATTGATGCGGCCTTGAATATCTTTAGGGGATTTTGAAAAGTATTGACGAGAAATCTCTTTGAGAGGAAGGAAGCCGTGACGTTCTGCACCGAAATCTACGAAAGCCGCTTCGAGCGAAGGCTCAACACGAGTGATACGGCCTTTATAAATATTGTCTTTTTTCTGTACTCGGGATCTATGTTCGATATCTAGGTCATAGAGTTTTTGCCCGTTTACAAGCGCTACACGAACCTCTTCGGTGTGCGTAGCATTAATCAGCATGCGTTTCATGAATTTACCACATTAATGTGGCAGTTTTACGATGGTTTTGACCCACGACAGAATAGCAAAGCTCATGTGAGCTTATTAAGCATCTATGTAAATTATTAAATAACGTTATGCTCGGAAGTGATTGATTTTATTGGATCAAGACCTTCAAGCAAGTATGTTCTCAGTTTTTGCTACTAAACAACAACGACATTTTCTAACTATGCAGAAAGCTGAGTGGCTTCCATAATTTACTTGTAGCAGTTTTGCTACAAACGCTTAATAAATTCTGCCGCCTAAGGTAAAAAGGCGCATCGCAAACCACCTAAGTTTTTAATTCGCTCCACCTTTAAAAGGGTGTGAGCACCAGTGTTTTGTTTGCGGTGGTTGCTAAGTGAAAAATTATTTGCAGCAACCACTGTATACATAATGTTTTGGCTGCCAATAAGCAGATAACTTGTTTTATGTAAAACAGGTTACTAGTGAATGTCCGCTTCGCGTCACTAGGCTTAAAGATGGCCAATACGGACTATAGCAGAAAAGTGTCAAAGCTCAATGCTTTAGAGTGGCATCGGTGGTGCATATTTAAGCTTTCGTTCGCCAGCAAGAAGATAAATAGATAGAATTCGGCCATGAAAAACATTCAGAGCAAAAACAATACCGTGCAACACGTGGAAATTGATGCGGGGGCTGACCAGCAGCGCTTGGATAATTTTCTGATTGCGACGTTGAAGGGTGTGCCTAAATCGCATATCTATCGTTTAATCCGCAGCGGGCAAGTGCGAGTAAATAAAGGGCGGGCAAGGCAAACGCAACGCTTGCAAGTGGGCGATATAGTGCGGATTCCCCCTGTACGTACTACCACTAAAACTGCTGTAAGCACGAATAATGCAGCACTGCCTAATTTTGAGTTTCTTTATCAAGATGATCACCTATGGGTTGTTAACAAGCCCTCTGGGTTGGCTGTGCATGGTGGAAGTGGGCATAGCTTGGGCCTGATCGAGGCGTTGCGTGCTAAATATCCGCAAGAAAAACAGCTCGAGCTAGTGCATCGTTTAGATAGGGATACTTCCGGCGCCATTATTATTGCGCGTAAGCGCTCAACACTAAGGTTGATGCAGCGCTTGCTGCAGGATGGTGGAGTAGATAGGCGATACTGGTTGCTTGCACAAGGGTTTACAAAGCAGCAGAGCACCATTGAGGCACCTCTATTACGCCAAGATGAAGCCGGTAAAAGAAAGATGATTATCTCAAAAGCCGGCCGTTCAGCAAAAACGAATTTCCGCGAGTTGGGCAAGGGGGGCGGTTATCAGTTAATAGAAGCTGAGCTAATAACAGGTAGAACGCATCAAATTCGTGTTCATGCTCAATTTGGTGGGTTTCCCATTGTTGGTGACGATCGTTATGGTAATGCGGCGAACGACGAAGCCTTTGCTGTCCAATATGGGTTTGTTGCGTTGCCACTTTTTTTGCATGCGCGCCAATTACAATTCAGGCATCCCCATGCGGGCGAAAAAATCATGATTGAGGCACCGCTTGATAGTTCGTTTCAACGCGCTTTAAAAGCGCTATCTATATCTTATTAATTACTTTAATTTATCTAGGTATATTGATGTATTCATTAGTTATTTTCGATTGGGATGGCACCCTGATGGATTCCACCGATCGTATTGTTAGCTGTTTGGCTAAAGCAGCAGTAAAAACCGATTTAGAAGTGCTGAGCAAAGAGGCGTATCAGCACATAATAGGCTTGGGGTTGCGAGAAGCTATTCGTGATTTGTACCCAGGTATTGATGAAGATACGGTGGAGCTAATGCGTAAACATTACGCGGAATACTTCATGGCTGCAGAAGATACACCGTCACCACTTTTTGCAGGCTCTTTGCACGTGTTAGAAACGTTACGCAAGAAAAATATCAAAACGGCAGTGGCTACAGGCAAAAGCCGTGTTGGCCTAAACAAAGTGTGGCGTAAAACAGGCCTTGGCGAGTATTTTGATACGTCGCGTTGCGCGGATGAAACTCAATCTAAGCCGAACCCTCAAATGCTTCAAGAAATTCTCGAGGAGCTCCAGGTGGAGCCACAGCGTGCGTTAATGGTGGGCGATACTTCATTTGATCTGGAAATGGCTGCCAATATCGACATGCCGCGCGTGGGTGTAAGTTACGGCGCTCACGACATTGCTATTTTGGAGCAGTATAATCCCTTATCCATTGTAGATAATGTGGTAGATTTACTGCCCATAGTTCTTGGCGCTAATTCGTAAACCAAAAGGAAAGCCGATGTCAAAATTCGACATAACAGAGAGGCCTCAAAGCGATAAAGAGTGGCGGCTAATAGAAAAATTAGTCATGTCCATGCAGGCTGAACAAAAGCGAGAGCGCCGTTGGCGTATTTTTTTCCGTTTTCTAGGGTTTGGCTATCTTATCCTGATGTTTGCTTTGTTTTATCCTATGCGCACAGGGGGTACGGGCGTAGATACTACTGCGCCACATACTGCCATGGTGGTGGTGCAGGGTGTGATTGCTGAAGAAACAGCAGCAAGTGCAGACGTGCTGGTAGGGTCTTTACGTAAAGCGTTTGCAGCTAAAGAGGCAAAGGCTGTGTTGTTACGAATCAACAGCCCTGGTGGTTCTCCTGTGCAATCGCATTATATTTTTAAAGAAATAATGCGCCTTAAGGAAAAACATCCAGATAAAAAAGTGTATGCCGTCATTACAGAAATGGGGGCTTCAGGCGCTTATTACGTAGCAGCTGCTGCCGATGAGATTTATGTTGATCCCTCAAGCATCGTGGGTTCTATCGGTGTGATTATGGCGGGCTTTGGTTTCGAAGAAGCTATACAAAAACTGGGTATTGAACGCCGTGTGCTCACCTCGGGTGAAAGCAAGTCGTTAATGGATCCCTTTGCCCCCTTGAAAGAAGAACAGAAAGAGCATTTTCAAACCATGCTCGATGATGTGCATCAGGAGTTTATTGCTGCGGTGAAGCTAGGCCGTGGTGATAAGATTGATGCGGAAAAACATCCTGAGTTGTTTTCAGGTTTAGTGTGGTCGGGTAGCCGCGCCATCGAGTTAGGGTTGGCGGACGCCTTCGGCAGCCCTGGTAGCGTGGCACGTGATGTGGTGAAGCAGGAAAAAATAGTAGATTATACGATGGTACCGAACCCCTTCGACCGTTGGTTACAGGGTTTTGGAGTTAGTGTTGGGCAGGGTCTTGGCAAAAGCCTGAATTTAACGACCACCCTGCAGTAGTGCACGAGCGCCGATGAGTTATTAGTACAGCCCATCGGCGTTATCCCACTATGGTTCTAAAGGTAATTGAATGCCTTCATTGGCTAAAAAGTCGGTCAATAAAATGAGGGGTAATCCTACTAAGCCATTTGGGTCGCGTCCTTCCAAGCGATTAAATAACACAATTCCCAAACCTTCAGATTTAAAACTCCCCGCCGACTGATAAGGTTCTTCAGTGCGTAAGTAGCGGTCAATCATTGTGTCGTTTAGCTTACGAAAATGCACTGTGAAGGTTTCGCATGCCACCTGTGCCTTGTGTGTGGCACTGTTGTAGAGGCATAAACCTGTGGCAAAAGTAACAGTGGTGCCGCTGCACGCAAGTAGCTGCTTCTTGGCATTATCGTAGTTGCCAGGCTTACCAAGAATATTTCCATGGGAATCAATGGCAACTTGGTCAGATCCAATAATCAACGCGTTAGAGTGTGATTTAGCGACTTCTTTTGCTTTTTCTTTTGCTAAGCGTTGCACTAGTTCTTCCGCACTTTCGTTTGCGAGAGGGCTCTCGTCTATCTCTGGGCTATGTGCGCTAAAGGGGATGCCTAGTTTCTTTAGCAATGATTGTCGGAAAGGAGAGGAAGAGGCAAGAATTAAAGAGGGCGTTTTGTTGTTCATAAAATAAACACTCGTATTGTTAAGGGTCACTAAGAGCGCATCCTAGCTGATAGAGCTCGGGAAGTCAGTGCAGAGGCTTTGACATTGCGGTAGATCCTTAATAGAATTACGCGCCTATGAAATCAGGTCAATTACCGCGTTATATTGAGCCGCGGAAATTTGCTGATCAGGAATCTCGCATCGTTGGTAGCACCAAGGTGTCGCGTTTACCTAGGCTCGCAGATTTTCAGTGCTCAGAAGATAAACCCGTAGAGGTGGATTTGCGCTTTTACCATGAAGCCGCAAGCGGCCACCGAATCGTGGAAGGTTCGATAACCACAGCATTGCAGCTCACTTGCCAGCGTTGCTTAGAGCCAATGCAGCAAAGCGTAAGCGCGGTGGTGAGTTTGATTATGGTTTGGAGTGAAGTAGTAGAAGGCCAAACCTTTCCAGAAAGTTATGATCCTTGGTTGATTACTGAGGACAAAATGGACGTATCAACACTACTCGAAGACGAAATATTATTGTCACTTCCTGTAGTTGCGATGCATGATGAGTGTCCGGTTACATTGCCCGTCAGCCCTGAACCAGAAGGTTTCATGGAGCCGGCAGAAACCGAAAACCCTTTTGCAGTGTTAGCTAGTCTGAAAGAGAAATAATTAGCTAACCAAAATACTGATAGTAGGAGCACAGCACCATGGCAGTTCAAAAGAGCCGAAAAACCCGTTCCAAGCGAGGCATGCGTCGCTCGCACGATGCCTTGAGTGCAGCGGCGATCACAGAAGATCAACACAGCGGTGAAATTCGTCGTCGTCACCATATTGGCCCAGACGGTTCTTACCGTGGTCGCCAAGTTATCAAAGATGACTTCTTCTTTGATGATGACGAATAAGCGCTAACAGTGTTTAATTAAAAACGGGGGCTAGGCTCCCGTTTTTTTATTATGCAACAAAATGTTCCTATCATTTTTAAATAAGGAGATAGGATGGCGCCAATAACAATTGCTGTAGATGCCATGGGTGGCGATCATGGCTTAGCTGTTACTTTGCCCGCTGTAAAAAAACTATTAGCTAACAACCCTAACGCTAAAGTGTTGCTCGTGGGCATAGAAAACCAATTAAAAGAGGCACTGTTAGAGCTTGGTTTAGCTAATGAGACCAGGCTTAAGCTTGTGCACGCCTCCGAAGTGGTGGAGATGGACGACGCCTTGTCTGTGGCTTTACGTCAAAAACGCGATTCATCAATGCGTGTGGCGGCACAGCTAGTGAAGAAAGGTGAAGCCAGTGCAATGGTAAGCGCTGGTAATACAGGAGCCTTAATGGCAGTAAGCCGGTTAGTGTTGCGTACTTTGCCTGGTATCGATAGGCCTGCCATCTGCACCGCTATTCCAACCAAAACGCACCATGCTTATATGCTCGATTTGGGTGCCAACGTAGAAGCAGGCGCTGAGCAATTGTTGCAATTTGCCTTAATGGGTTCGGCCGTAGCGCAGGCGGTAGATAAAAACCCAAACCCTAAAGTTGCTTTGTTGAACATTGGGGAAGAAGAAATTAAAGGCAGTGAAAATATTAAAGCGGCTGTGTTGTTATTAGAAAATCATCCTAGCGTTAATTACATTGGCTACATTGAAGGCGACTCCGTGTTTGACGGCGGGGCTGATGTAGTTGTGTGTGATGGATTTGTAGGCAATGTGGCTTTGAAAACCATGGAAGGCGTGGCAAGCATGATTGGCCATATGCTGAAAAATGAAATTCACTCATCGTGGTGGCGTAAAATTGCGGCATTATTAGCCATGCCTATTTTTAAGGGCTTGCGTCATCGCGCAAATCCACAGCGTTACAATGGTGCCTCTTTGATAGGGTTAAACGGTATTGTGGTAAAAAGCCATGGCGGCGCCACCGTTGACGGTTTTTATGCTGCGCTACAAGTAGCCTTTAATGAAGCCGAACAAGATGTTCTATCTCTTATTTCGAGTGCCCTTGAGGAAAGCGCCTCTTTGCAATAAGTGGCGCTAAAAATTGTTGCAATCTAGTTTGGTGCTCACACTTCGCAAGCAGTATGCTGCAACCACTTTAAACATACAGCGAGCACCTAAGAACACATTTACCAATACGGAGTTCAATTAAAGTATGACTAAAACAGCGTTTATTTTCCCAGGCCAAGGCTCGCAATCGGTAGGAATGTTGGCTGCTTTTCGTGATGAGCCCGTTTTCTGTCATACCCTTAACGAGGCTTCCGGTGCGTTGGGTTACGATTTATGGGAAGTCATTCAAGAAGGCCCAGCGGATGAATTGCAAAAAACTGAAATCACACAACCTGCGCTTTTAACGGCAGGCGTGGCGTTATGGCGCTTATGGGAACACCGTGGCGGTTTTCGCCCTCATTACTTAGCAGGGCACAGTTTAGGTGAATACACAGCGCTTACTTGTGCTGGTGTGTTTAGTTTAGGTGATGCCGTTAGATTAGTGCGCAAGCGCGGCGAGTTGATGCAAGAGGCTGTGCCGGCAGGCAAGGGAGCTATGGCAGCTGTTTTAGGGCTTGATGATGATAAAGTGATTCAAGCCTGTGCCGATAGCGAGCAGGGCGAAGTGGTGGCAGCCGCTAATTTTAACTCCCCTGGGCAAGTTGTTATTGCTGGTGAAACAGCCGCAGTTGAACGAGCCATTGAAGCTTGTAAAGAAGCAGGTGCACGAAGAGCAATGGCCTTGCCAGTGAGTGTTCCATCACACTGTGCACTAATGCGCCCTGCGGCCGAGCAATTAGAAGAAGTGCTTAGTGGTATGCTCATGTTCCCGCCTGAAGCGCCCGTTATTAATAATGTAGATGTGGCTATTACTAATGATGTTGAGGAAATTCGTTCAGCGCTCATTAAGCAGCTCTATTCGCCGGTGCGTTGGGTGGAAACGGTGCAGCTACTCCAAAGCGAGGGAGTAACCCACGCCTACGAATGTGGCCCAGGCAAAGTGTTAGCCGGTTTAATTAGGCGTATTGATAAAGGCATGAAGGTGATGGCAATGGAAGATTTTGAAGCATTGAAAGCCGCCACCCCTAATGCTTAAGATGTTAGGAGAACTAGAATGACAACAACAGACGAGCAAAGAATTGCGTTGGTAACAGGTGCAAGCCGCGGCATTGGGCGCGCCATCGCTAAATCTTTACAAGAGGCAGGTTTTATCGTTGTAGGCACAGCCACTACTGAAAACGGTGCAAAAAATATTGAGGCAGAGCTTGCCGCTGCAGGCGGTGGGGGTGTGGTGCTTAACGTTACTAGCTCTGAATCTGTGCAAGAGGCTCTAAAAGAAATCCAAGAGCGTTTTGGAGCGCCTACCGTATTGGTAAATAACGCTGGTATAACCCAAGACAACATTATGATGCGTATGAAAGAAGAAGAGTGGGATAGTGTAATAGACACTAACCTTAATTCTTTATATCGCGTTATTAAGCCCCTTTTACGCGGCATGACACGCGCACGTTGGGGCCGCATTATCAATATTAGCTCTGTAGTAGGGAGCATGGGTAACGCAGGGCAAGCTAATTATGCAGCAGCTAAGGCTGGCATGGATGGCCTAACAAAAGCGCTAGCCCGTGAGCTCGGCTCACGTTCCATTACCGTGAATTCTGTTGCGCCAGGTTTCATTCAAACAGATATGACAGACGCGCTGCCTGAAGCGCAGCGTGACTCATTATTGGCACAAATTCCGCTAGGCCGTTTAGGCTCTGCGGAAGAAATCGCCAATGCTGTAACATGGTTGGCATCTGAAGGTGCTGCCTATGTTACAGGCACCACCATTCATGTGAATGGGGGTATGTTTACAGGTTAAGGTGTAAAACTTTACCGTTAACTTTGTAATTAGCGTCATAATTGGCAACAATAAAGCAGTTTTAAAAATGAGTGGCAGCTTGCAAGCGCAAACGCTGTTCACCTAGAATAGCCGCCTGAGGTGCAGAGGCACCACAACTAGAGAGAGTATTAAAATGAGTAGCATTGAAGAAAGAGTTATCAAAATTATTGTAGATCAGCTAGGTGTTGAAGAAGCGGATGTTAAACCTGCTGCTTCTTTTGTAGAAGATCTAGGTGCCGACTCACTAGACACTGTTGAATTGGTAATGGCTTTAGAAGAGGAATTTGAAACTGAAATTCCTTATGAAGAAGCTGAGAAAATTAACACCGTTCAAGCGGCTATTGATTATGTAACTAATCATGCCTAATGCCTAAGCTTAGCTTAGTGCTATAAAAAGCCGCAGGTTCTAGCGATAGAGCTTGCGGCTTTTTTTATGCTACATACCGTTAGTATGATAATTTAAGAAGAATATTCTGGGAGTTAAGCCAATGACAAAGCGTCGGGTAGTGGTAACTGGGTTAGGTTTGTTATGTCCTCTTGGAGCCGATGTCGCTTCCTCTTGGGCTGCCATTAAAGCTGGTAAAAGCGGTATAACAAAGCTCGATCACTTCGACACTAGTGAGTTCACAACACAAATTGGCGGTGTAGTACCAGAGTTTGATCTCCAAAAATATATCACTGCTCGAGAAGCACGCCGTGTAGACCCCTTTGTTCAATATGGGATGGTAGCAGCTATGCAAGCCATTCAAGATGCGGGTTTATATGAAAACGAAGAAATTAATAAAGAAAGAGTAGGAGTGGCCATTGGCTCAGGCATTGGTGGTTTAACAGGGATTGAAGAGAACCATAAAAAGTATTTAGAAAGTGGCCCGCGCCGTTTCTCACCTTTTTTTGTGCCGGGAAATATCATTAACATCCTTGCCGGCACGGTTTCCATTATGTTTGGTTTTCGCGGACCAAATTTTGCTATTGCCACAGCCTGCTCAACAGGCACGCACAGCATTGGCCTAGCAGCCCAACAAATTCAACTAGGGCAAGCTGATGTAATGATAGCGGGTGGTTCAGAGAAAGCTACGTGCCCATTAGGGCTTGGTGGCTTTGGTGCAGCCCGCGCACTTTCCACTAGAAATGACGAACCCACCAAAGCAAGCCGCCCTTGGGATACTGAGCGTGATGGTTTTGTTATGGCGGATGGTTCAGGAGTTGTTGTTTTAGAATCCTTAGAGCATGCACAAGCACGAGGTGCAAAGATTTATGGTGAGGTGGCAGGCTTTGGCATGAGCGGCGATGCTTACCACATCACTTCTCCACCCGAGGATGGCTCTGGTGCTGCCTTGGCAATGAAAAATGCATTGCTAAATAGTGGTTTGCAAGCGGAGGATCTGCAGTACATCAACGCGCACGGCACCTCAACACAGGTGGGTGATTTAGTGGAAATTAAAGCGATACGTTCTGTATACGGCGCTCATGCAGATAACCTGGCTGTTAGCTCGACCAAGTCTATGGTAGGCCATATGCTCGGCGCAGCAGGTGCTGTCGAAGCCATATTTACCTTGCTAGCCATGCAAGAAAACATCGCTCCACCTACTATTAACTTGGATAATCCTGATGATGGGTGCGATTTAAACCTAGTGCCCCATGAAGCACAGCAAATAGAAATCCAAGCTGCTATGTCTAATTCTTTTGGTTTTGGTGGCACCAATGCCTCTTTAGTGTTCCGCAAGTTGTGACGGTTGATTGGCACTACACAGCCACTAATGATCGTGGCATAGCTTTTGGAGATGGCTGCTTTGAAACCATTAGGCTGTGCCGCGGCAAAGCTCCTTTCTGGCCACAACATAAACAGCGCTTGTTCCGCGGCTTGTCTGTTTTAGGTATCCATGCGAGCGAACAACAGCTTGATACACTGATGGCTGAAGCCGTGCAGAAAAAACAGGATAACGGCATTTTTAAGCTCATCGTTACCCGTGGAGTAGGAGGGCGAGGGTATAGTTGCCAACAGTTAACCACAGCCCATTACTACCCAAGAGTTTTTCCATTAGCGCTTCCTAAGCATGAAAAATATGAGACGGGCTTAAAGGTGGGTGTCTGTTCTTTCCCTTTAGCTAGCCAACCACGTTTAGCGGGCATAAAGCACCTCAATCGTCTTGAGCAAGTATTAGCACGCCAAGAAGTGGATAATAACGAATGGGACGAAGGCCTGTTGCTAGATGGGGCAGGTGCGCCTGTAGAACTAACGGCTATGAATGTCTTTTTTCGTTTTCCTGAAGGTTGGTGGACTTCAGATTTAGCCCTTTGCGGTGTGGCAGGTATTGGTAGGGAGTGGGTGCTAAAACAGCATGAAAATATTCTAGTGTCTGAAAAACCACCGAACACGCTTGATAATGTGCTCGAAGCTTTTGCTTGTAATAGTGTGGCAGGTATATTGCCCGTTAGAAAATTAGGGCAAAAACATTTATCGGTTGGTGCCGTTACTAGAGAATACCAACAACGCTGGAACGCTATTTGGCATGATTAAAAAATTTTTCGCTGCACTTACGCTTCTTACGCTGTTAGCTTTGTTAGGCTTATACGGCGTAAACCACTGGGCCAGCCACGTATTAAGCCAGCCACTTTTCACCGCCAATAACCACTGCGTTAACACCACCTTCGATTTACCTAAAGGTGCTTCTGTACGCAGCGTGCCTAATATACTCGCTAAAAAAGGCTGCTTAAACGCGCAAGAGGCCTCTCATCTAAGTTATGCGCTGCGTTGGCAAATGGTTAAAACCCCCTCTGTTATTAATGTTAAAGCGGGTGAATATACCTTGCTACCTGCAGATACGTTCTTAACAGTACTCAGGCGCCTACAGCAGGGAGACGTAGTACGCCACAGCATTACTATTGTTGAGGGCACTCGTTTTCGTGATTTAAGGCATTTGTTGGCAGCCACAGAAACCTTGTCAGCAGAAACAAGCGAACTGAGTGACGCTGACATTATGCAGCTGCTAGGACATGAGGGCGTACATCCAGAAGGATGGTTCGCCCCAGATACTTATTTTTATATAAAAGGCGATAGCGATCTTGATATTTTACAGCGCGCCTTTAACGAACAAGATAAACGCTTGCAGGAACTGTGGCAGAGCAAGCAAGCGCATCTACCTTACAGCACGCCCTATGAAGCCTTAATCATGGCTTCAATCATCGAGCGTGAAACGGGAGTAGCCTCAGAACGACGAGAAATAGCAGGGGTGTTTGTGCGCCGTTTACAGCGCGGCATGAAACTGCAAACAGATCCGACGGTTATTTACGGAATGGGTGAAGAGTATAAGGGGAGAATTACGCGAGCTGATTTGCGTAAAGCAACGCCTTATAACACATATGTCATCCAAGGCATGCCACCTACACCAATAGCTTTGCCAGGCAAGGCAGCTATTCATGCTGCCCTCAACCCCGCGAGCGGTAATACTTTATACTTTGTAGCGAAAGGCGATGGCTCTCATTATTTTTCGAAAAGTTATAACGAGCACAGAGCCGCCATACGTCGCTACCAACTACAGCGCCGTGATGATTACCGTTCCAGCCCAGCACCGGAGAGCGCCCAATGAAAGCATGTTTTATTACATTCGAAGGCAGTGAAGGGGCCGGTAAATCCACACAGTTAAATACCGTTGCAGCTTACTTATCGGCACGTGATATTGAATATGTGATTACACGCGAGCCAGGCGGCACACCATTAGCAGAAGAGGTGCGTCAATTACTGCTTGCGCATCGTGATGAAACTGTGGCCCCTATGACAGAACTACTGCTGTTATTTGCCGCTAGAGCCCAGCACTTAGAGCGCGTTATTCAACCCGCATTAAAGCAAGGAAAATGGGTGCTGTGTGATCGTTTTACCGATGCCACCTATGCTTACCAAGGAGGGGGGCGAGAACTGAGTAAAGCTGATATTGAGCAGCTTGAAAGCCTCGTGCAAAAAGGTTTGCAGCCAGA
>Ga0079226_10002420_pt1 | contig 14402 bp, 17 predicted proteins | sample Poulit2014_FD_76345 | JGI IMG/M metagenome (GOLD analysis project Ga0079226, IMG submission 76345) | Agricultural soil microbial communities from Georgia to study Nitrogen management - Poultry litter 2014 | ecosystem: Environmental > Terrestrial > Soil > Agricultural land | place: USA: Georgia... | reverse complement strand
CTTATTTGGCATGCTCACTATTCATACATTGTCCTAGAAATTATTTTATTTTTTCACTTGACTTTATATAGTTAGTCTTTCTAAAAAAATGAAAACAGCCTGCATGAAACAGACTGTTTCACACTATTTATATCCATTCATTTCATTATCCGAGATATTCAAAAACACCGTGAGACGTAACAAGAAAATTCCCTTCAATATCTAAATCCCGACCAAGCGCTTGGTAATCAATATAATTTTGTAAATTGCCGGGTACTTCTCCAAGCATTCCTGTTTCTTCTACATAGTAACGAGCTACATCCTCCATGCTGTCACAATCTGTATAACAAATGATATCTTCCTGATGCTCCAGCAATTCTTCCAAACTATCAAACCAGTAACTTTGAATTTCGGATAGTTCATGATAAATGGGTGATCCTTCTAATTCTTGTACCATGGCACATAGTCGATTAATTTCGGAAATAGGGGTGTATTCATCAATCTCAAATGGTAATTCATAATCATGAATCGCATATTCTTCATATTCACCGTTTAAGCCAATACGCTCTTTGACGTCTTCTATATCTATGGGAGGGGTGAACCACGCACCAACCAATTCCCCCTCATTATATTTTCCGAGATTTGCGATATAAACTTGCATGTCCATTAAATTTCACATCCTTTTTGTTAAATATGGGCATAAAAAAAGCAGATAATTTCCATTTGAATTATCTGCTCAAAATATTTTGTGATTTTTGAAGTACCAAGAATTGTCTTAAATGGATAAGAGCTATTTCACTCTTAATAGACGTAATGCATTTAAGATAACAATAATGGCTGCTCCTGTATCACTTAATACAGCCATCCACAGTGTAAGCCATCCGGGAAAGATAAGAATCAAGGCCACAAATTTAATAATTAAAGAAAACCATATATTTTGTTTAATAATTTTCAGTGCTTTCCTGCTCAATTTAACTGTATACGGAAGTTTTTCAAGGTTATCTCCCATTAGAACAATATCAGCAGTTTCCATTGCTGTATCTGTTCCCGCGCCGCCCATAGCAATTCCTAAATTTGATGTAGCAAGCGCGGGTGCGTCATTAATGCCATCTCCGACCATTGCCACCTGATGTCCTTCGCTTTGTAATTGCTTAATTGCATCTACTTTATCTTCTGGTAATAATTCTGCAAAATATCGATCTACATTCGTTTCCTCTGAAATCAATTTTGCAGTACCTTCATTATCGCCAGTCAGCATAACAACTTGATTTATTCCAACTATTTTTAAGTCGCTTAGTGTTTGAGTAGTTGATGAACGAATTGTATCAGCAACAGAAATAATCCCCATTATTTCAAATGGTGTACCTATGATGACAACTGTTTTTCCATGATTTTGCATCTTTTGTACTTTATCACTAATATGATCTATGGGAATTTTCATTTCTTCAAAGAGTTTTAGATTACCTGCATAATGAATTTCACCATTAATAGTAGCTTGAACACCTTTACCTACAATATTTTTAAACAACGTAGCATTTCTAGATTCAATTCCTTTGTTTTTTACAAATTCTACAATGCTTTTTGCAATTGGATGAGTGGAGTATTCTTCTAAAGTCAGTGCAATAGATAGTAGTTCGTTTTCTGATTTAGTGAAAGCTTTGACTTCAGAAACATTTGGCTTTCCTTCCGTCAATGTACCTGTTTTGTCGAATGCGATAGCTTCAATAACTCCTGCTTTTTCTAGAAATGAGCCACCTTTCACTAAAACCCCATGTTTAGCTGCATTACCAATTGCTGAAACAATTGCAACTGGAGTTGAGATCACAAGTGCACAAGGGCATGCAACGACTAACAACGCAAGACCTTTATAAACCCATTCTCCCCAAGTACCAAAATTGAATATAGGTGGTACAACAATTACAAGTAGTGCTAAAATAAATACAATAGGTGTATAAATACTTGCAAACTTATCAATAAAAGCTTCGGTAGGCGCTTTTTGTTCCTGCGCTTCTTCCACTAAATGAATGATTTTAGCAATGGTTGTATCTTCAACTAGTTTAGTGACTTTAACCTCAATAGAACCACTTTCATTAATAGTACCTGCATAGACAGTATCCCCAACTAATTTATCTACTGGTATAGATTCGCCAGTGATTGGTGCTTGATTTATACTCGTTTCTCCTTGAACAATTTCGCCGTCTAACGGGATTCGATCACCAGGCTTAATAACAATCACTTCATTCAATAAAACATCTTCAACTGGCTTTTGAATGAGTTCAGAATCAACTTTCAACCAAGCCTGTGATGGTGCTAAATCCATTAAATCACGGATAGAATTTCTTGTTTTCTCCATGGATTTATTTTGAAGTGTTGTGCCTAATGAAAATAACCAAACGACTGTCGCACCTTCAAACCATTCTCCAATAAGAGCAGCTCCAATTGCAGCGGCTGACATGAGTACATTCATGTCTAATGAACGACTTTTGATAGCGTAATAGGCACTTTTAACGGGCTTATATCCGCTTATCACGATAGCCATAGCATATAAAACAATTGGTATTATTGAGGCAATTTCACTATATGAAATAACAAAACCAAGAGCAATTAACATACCCGAAAGGGCGATTAAACCATATCCCAATCCTTTTTTGCTTTTCTTCGTCTCCGCAGGCTTATTATTATTATCTGTAAGTAAAGTAGCATTAAATCCTATTTTAGATACTTCCGAAACAATTTCTTCGGCACTATTTTCGTGTCCTACCCTCATTTTTCCTGTAGAGAAGCTAACATTCACATGATTAACAGCAGGGATCTTACTTAAATGATTTTCAATACTCTTGGCACAGCTACTACAATCCATCCCTACAATATCATATGTTTTATAATTTTTATTTTGATTCAATCGTTCAATTTTAAAGCCAAGTTTTTGGACTTGATTTTCTACCTTATCGAGAGATACAGCATTATTACCAAGAATTTGTAGTTTCGCCGTGTTATAGTTCACCTTTGCTTCTTGAATGTTTTCTAATCCACTTAGCCCTTTTTCTATAGTTAGGGCACAAGATGGACAATCCATGCCGTGTACTCTAAATTCTACTTTTTCATTAGATGATGAAGTAGTTTTAATTTGTTGGTACTCAAATTCACTACTAGAACAATTTGCTGTTTCATTAGTAGATTGATTACTACTACAACAATTCATATCTGTTACCATTTTTTCATCATTTGAATTACTGCAGCAACTTGTAGTTGCTGGAACTATATTTTCTTTTGAATTACAACATTTGTCTGCCACTATATTTCCGCTCCTAACCTATATGCCGATCACAACAAGCAACATCGCCTTCAACTTGTTCAAAAACGACATCAAACATGTTTAATAATTCTCTAATTTGTTGATTGCGCAAGCTGTAATAAGTAAATTTACCCTCTTGCCTTCCTACTATCAGCCCGCAACCTTTTAAACATACTAAGTGTTGTGATATATTTGATTGATTTCCATTTAAAACATCAACAATATGTGACACAGTTTTTTCTTCCTCTTTAATACATTCAAGGATTTGTATTCTTGTTTTGTGTGCAAAACCATGAAGAAATTTTACCTTCATATCCATATCAACTTTTAACATGTAAACTCCTCCATCGTATTCGAAATATCGAATATGTTTAATACCATCATATTAGCAATATCGAATATGTGTGTCAATATTATCAATTAATGTGAGAAATAAATGGAGTTTTATAGCAGACAAAAGTAATATAATAAGAAAATGTTTAAGCCCCAATAATACGATTGAATAGATTTAATAACACGTCTTTTACTCCACTTGCATTAAAGACCAATCCTACTGCAACTAAAGCAACAATTAAAAATCCAATCAATTTGGAGAATTCTCGTTTAAAGCCTAAATAAATACCGATTACCACAATCGCCATTAATACTAAAGACTGGGCATTACTTAAAAACCAGTTATACAAATTTTGTCCAAAGTTCATTTTTCATTTCTCCTTCCATCTTCTAATACTTTGTCACTTGACGCATGCATTCGATAAACCATAAAATGATACCGCCTATAATGGTAATAAAAATGTATTTTACAAATTTCATAGAAGTCCTCCAATTTATCATTTAATGACATCTTCTGTTTCAAGTGCCTGTTGCATTAATAATTGCTGATGACGTTTGCTTAACTTTGCTTGATCCAACATATCTTTAATCACCGTTGTTTGATTGATTTCATCTAGTTTAGTTGCTAGTTTCCAAGTAGGGGCCACTTGTCGAGCCAACCATTTCAGTGTTTTATCAAACGTGTAAGGTTCAGGTTTTGTCGTTAAATAAATCTTTCTGTTTTCCCCTAGTTCTAAAAAACGTTGCCACTCTGCATTCATTCGCCAACTACTTCGGCGCTTTTTTTCATCTTTATCGACAAATCGAATATATCGATTAATGATAGAAAAAGCTGTTCTTCCCGCATCTTCATACGTCATTAAATCGATAACCGCATGATACGCACGATCATTTTTCATACGTATTTCAAAACGGTTTTTAATATCTGTATCTTCAAGCGAGGCTCCATATTTCACGTATTGTTCATAATCTTTTTCATAAGCGCAGAAATACACATCACTTTTCAAAGAGCCAATATACAGCGTATTTCCCATATCCCGTTTTTCTTCTCCATGAACCAACTCACCAGAACGATAACTTTTAAAGTTACGAAAAACAGAAATACATTCTTCATTTCTACATTTGTTTGTCAAAAATGGAATATCCAATATGCCTGTTTTATCATTGATCGCAAGGTCAACTCGTTTAAATACACCATTCACGCGGAAAACATCCATGAAAAAATCAAACCATGTTCGTTGTTGGGCTAATAAGAAATTCTCAAATTGCCTACATCCTTTCCCTTTTAGTTCAAGTAAACATCCTTTGTCTTCATCAGGAGAAACCATAACCACAATATCACCAAAAACGTATTGTTCCATATAGGAATAAAACGCATAGTCCTCATGGAGCATGTATTCCATCTTGAGTTTCAAAATATCTTCAATAACAGACCTCTGGTTTGTCGTTAAAAATCGAATCCGAACATAGTCAAACAATATTTCGAGTGGAGCATCTGGATTAAATTGTTCTACAACATCGAACAAAGCAGCCTGTAGTGAATCAGAAGGAGTTACTTTTCCTGTTTCAATTTCACTAATATATTGTCTTGAAATTCCGATATGAACAGCCAGTTTATTTTGTGACACACCGTATTCCAGTCGTTTTTCTCTTAATTGTTGATACCAGGGAATTTGATTCATATGCATTCCTCCAAACTAAAAAAAGATGTCAACTAAGAGTTAAAAGCTGACATCTTCTTCATTGTTCCACACCGTTGTGCCATCAGGTGTTATGGGTTTTTGGAACAGCTTCTTATTGTTTTTCTACCCCCCTGTTAGAAATGGGGGGTTAAGGCGTGGCTGTCGCCACGCAGGCTTAACCCAGCACGTCGGCTTTCGCTTCGCACGCCGCCGCACTGGGCAGCCTTTATTGGGCTAGTTTTGCTATTTCCTTTAAAAAGTCATGTTCTTTCGGGACAAGTGGCGTGTAAAATTCGGAAATCACACTGTCTCCTTTATCGACATAGCCGCGACCTTTGATCTGTTTTAGAAAAAACTGCTTTTGCACATCACTACCAAACATCATGCCGTATCCCAACTCACTCATTCGTCCTAAAGCAACCCGAAAGTTAAAGTTATCCCGTATGCCATCACCTAGATGTTTTGCATCTGGCCGTTGACAAGCAAGAATAAGAAAGAAACCACTTTGCCGTCCTAACATGACAATTTGTTTTAGTTTACTCATGACTTTTGTGCTTTCTTTACCGATCATTTCCATAAAAGAAGTGTACTCATCAAAAATCAGGAAATGAGCATTCAATCCTAAATAGGCATAGTTTTCACCTGTCTTATAATTCGGCATTTGTTTCATATTTTCATTACGAATCATCATATCCTCATAAAATTGATCAATACAGGCCATCATATCGTCCTGTTTGTAGTAAACATCTGACATAACTGTGGATAAATCCGCCAAATCTGCATTTTTAGGATCTAAAATATACAATTTTGCATCTGTTTTTAACAGAGCTTCAATCAAAGTTAAAATAAAATAGGTTTTCCCACCGCCTGTTCCTCCAGCAATTAACATATGCGGAAGTTTATCATAGTCCCAATACATCGAGTCCATAAGTTTTAAACTGCCATTTTGTGCAATGACTTCATCAATAGAAATACGATTATTGATTGTGTCATAAAGTAAGATATATTCCACGTAAGAATCATGTAATTCTTTCGATATCAATTCACAATACAAGCCACTTTCCAGTTTATTTTCTAAAGTGAGTAGTTGATCTTGATATTTTCCTAGTGTGATTTCCACTTGAATATGAAGCAATCCTTTTTCAAGTCGATAGTACATTTTAGGGAAGTAACTTATCTTTTCTTTTGCTTTTCCATTCGGTATATCCTCAAAAAAGCTGCTTGATTGTACCTGTTTCTTTTCATACCACTGGTTTTCCAGGATCATTTTGGCGAGTTTTTGACGATGAATAACTTGCTTGATATGGTCGTAACGATAACGAACATACAAGTAAGCACATATGCCTGTTATGGCAATACTAACAAGCAATGTCACCAGTCCATAGATGCCAATAAAATGTTTTTGAAACAGAGATAATTTCCATTCTGTGGAAAGCAAAAAAGACAGATGAAAGGGTGTAAAGCATACGAACCATACAACAAAAAGGCGACTCCATAAAAATTGAAATAGGAGGGAAGCGTCACTGGCTCGAATTCGTTTCCCTCGTCTTTTAATAATATTCACTATTTTTCCTTATTAGGCGTAACTTTTGAAGTATTACCACCAGATGAAGCCGCTTTTCCTTTTAAAGCTAAATCATCCGCCTTTACATACCAATCCACATCCGCACCACGAAACGTTGCATTCGCCACGGTATCTGCGACTGGGTTAATAATTTCCACTTCTGCATTGTAATCAAATTCTTTCAAGGGAACAGAAGCAGGGATACTCACTTGAATCATGCGGCCTTGTTCACGAGATTTTAAGTCATACGTACGTTCTTTCACTTCGGTTGAAACCGTGCCATCTTCGTTTTGAAGAAACACTTCACGTCGTAATGCGGAAAATTTCAATAATCCAAATGTCTTTTCTTTATCGATTACAATTCCTTGTGCTAATCTCATGTCTTTTTCCTCCTTATGCTTTGACAATGTCGTCTGCATGTAAGATATAATTCGTGAAACCGCGATCACCAATTTTATAACCCTCTGCGGTGATTCTTGCATTAACTAATTTTACCTTATCCTCATGTTCAAAGAATTTTTCTCCTGCTTCTTGAGGGAGAACCACCTCAATATCATCTGCACGCTGAATGTCCGAATACAAATTATAGCTCCGGGAACGCGTAGTCATGCGTCCATTAATCCGACGCTGTTGGACTTTTCCTTCCCCAGCATATTCTAAATTTCCAAAAGTCTTTTCCATATTTGGAATGACATATTTTAATTCCATCCTATAAACCTCTTTTCTTGTTTTAAATTTTTGTTATTTATATGGAAAACAAGGATAGAAGGGAGGGGAGCGAGAATAAAAAATATACATTGGTCAATCACCCCTTACGCATTCTGAAAACGATAATCCACACGTCCATAAATCACGCACCAAAACACAACCATTGTTTCCCCTTGTTTATCACGTACCAATTTCCCGGAAGGAAATAACGGAAAGTCTTCAATTTCAATTTCATTCGTAACAAAATGATCGTCAATCCACTCCATTACCTTTTCTTCATTTTCTTCCAAAGAAACCAACTCCCCTCCATTTTTCAGACAATAAAAAAACGTGACATCTGGGACGTCACACGTTGGTTTATTTTCTATAAAATTTCTGCAACACCAGCCATGATGTATTCCGCGCATGGCACGGCAATTGCATTTCCAATCGCTTTATACCTTGCATAATCACTAATCGTTTCATTTTCATTTCCTAAGGCTGTCCATCCTTCTGGCAATCCCATTAAACGCTCACATTCCAATGGGGTTAGTTGTCGTATATAACCTTCTTTTTCTTTCCCTTCATACCAAAAAGAAAAGATATTTATCGTCCCTGCAAGCAGCGTTGGAAAAGGATCTCCTGTTCTTCCGAAACTTCCAATGAATCCGGATTTGTTTTTATCTTTTGCGGTACTTCGCATACGTCGTTCTTGAAAGGGTCGGAGGATAGGTATGTTCCCCCTTGTTTCTTCAATAAAAATTCGACTGGTACAGGTAGAGGACATCCTGCCTTCTCCGCTAGACGTAAAAAACGATTGCAGTTTGCGGGCTTTAAATAATATTTTTCTGGCACGTTTTCCTCCAAAATCTGCCACGAGGAAGACACGTCTTCTTCTTTGAGCAAGTGTGGGCTTTCCCCAATATCGGGCATCCAGGACGCGCCAGCACACGTCAGTGTTACCCCCTCGCACCATACCTGCGTTTGACCAGGTTCCAGAAGCAGGAACTGGAACATCGGTTTTTGTAAATGATTCCAACACGGCTTTAAAATCCATCCGGTTGTTTGATGAAAATGCTCCCATAACGTTTTCCCAAATAGCGATAACTGGATATGATCCATTCGTTGCACACCTCATTTCTTCGATAATTCGTATCGCATGATAAAATAAACTAGATTGACTTCCTGCGAGACCTTCCCGTTTACCGATATTTGATAAATTTTGACAAGGAGAACCAAAGGTAATGATATGAACAGGCGGTATTTTCCCTCCATCTATTTTTGTTATGTCTCCCAGATGAAGCATGTCAGGGAAATGGCGTTTTGTAATCGATACAGGTGCTTTCTCGATTTCACTTGCCCATGTTGGTGTAATTCCATGACGGGAAGCAGAGAGGGGAAAGACACCTATTCCATCAAAAAGACTTCCTATCTTTAAATGTGTGTTATAATTACTTTTAAACATGTCATTATTAAATATTTCACCTCTAATCTTACGAGCTAAAAAACATCGTCTGTTGGCGAATACCATTCAAATGATGTTAATAATTGCAGTTATTGAAATGATAAAAGTGTAAAAAGATAATTAAAGATTTTATCACTATTGATATTCAATTTTGTCATAAAAAAAGACGCTTCAATTGAAACGTCTCTTGTTTAAAATATCAAATATTTATAGTGATAACTCTAAACGGCGATTGCATTTATTGCATTAAAATTGCATTTTTTTTATTTTTAATATCATATTATATGAGTTGATACTTCTTAAAAACCCTTTAAAATCAATGATATTGCTCTATATCTAGCACCGTGAAAGTAGAGTGGGAGTAAGAAAAAAGAGCATTTAGAGTAATTTGATATGATTTAGATTGATTCAGCAGGGATCTTATTTGTCTAGACGAAAGTTTAGGCAGATGGTTCTCTGCTTTTTTCCCTGCCGAAGCGGTTTTTGGACTAAATATAAAGGAAGTCAATAGATGAGAAAAAGAGCTAAAACTTTAGAGGTTTAGCTCTTTTTTTACTTTTAAATTGAAAATTAAAGTTTTATTTTAGGAAAATATTTTCTATCCACATTACAATGTTATCCCAAAAGGAAAATAACAAAATAAATCCGACTAAGAACGATATAATAAAAGATATGATAATAGGATGTCTTTCAAAAAATGTCTCTTTGGTCTTGGGAAGATTATCGGAATTAATATGATGACCAATATGAGAGTTTTTAATTTTGTTTTTATTCCCTATTTTTATTTTCATTCTTTGCTCCTACCAAACAAATGACCTAATCTAGATTTACTGATTTTATTTTTGTCACCTATTTTCACTGATTCATCATAAATAATGTTTTGTATATTGACAACTACATTGTCCCTCTTAGACGTATCCTCTGCCACTTGATTCCCAATATCCAAATCATCTAAATTAATAAATTGCTTTTCTAGTTCCATAATGATATCTATCAGTTTAGATTTTACTTTAGATACAATGTCATCAAATTGATTTGAACCAAATCTTATATTCATTCCTGCAATTTGTAGTTCATCTGTTGAAATAGCGTGACAAAATCCAGTGTCAATCATTTTCGAGATGTTTCCACCGTCTTCTTTCTTAAGCATGTTTTGTATTGCATCAAAACTCTCAGTGACATGTAGAGTAATTACATTGTCATATTTCTCATCATCTTTAATTAATAATGATAGGGGAACATGAGAATTTGTGTATTTAAAATTGTAATTTACAATGTAAGTACCCATAGGTGTTCCTTTTAAAACTCTGTATTCTGGAAGTACATCTTCCTTTCCTTTATATCCTTCTAATTCTCCATTCACCCATTCAGTTATAGGTTTACTGTCAAGATCAGAAAGTATAACTTTCAAACGTAGTAGGATACTTTCCATGTTTTCTTTTCCATTTACAATATCTTTTAGTAATTGACTTCTCGTCATCTTACCAGCTCCTTATAACTATTTTAAGACTTATATTTTTAAAATCAAAATTTATATATTAAATAGCATTTCATTAGGTTAAGTATATCATAAATTGCAATGTTACTTTTTAATAGTCTTATTAAAAACTCATCACTCTCTTCCCCAAAATATTATTCTCATCTGTGGAACAGAAATGATCAAGTTGTGGCAGATGTAATTAAAGGAGATTTTAATATTGATATATCTGACGAAAAGTTAACTGGATTTTATGGTAATCAACATGTTAAAAATTAAAACAAATACGTCTTAGGAAAACTTAGCCTAAGGCGTTTATTTTTAGGAGGCTGCAAAAATGATAGTTGGAACATCTAATGCAAGAAAACAAAGAAACCTAGTTGTCATATTGAATTAATCAAAAGGTAGATCAATTTAATTAATGTATAACAAACTCAATTAACTTATGATATAATTTTAACTAAGTATTGAGGTGGATTCTAGATATCGTAAAAGGAGGATTAAGATGGCTTATAAGATATTTATCCGAGATAAGTTTGATGGAAGTTTTGATGAAGTAGATGATGAAGTTTATGAAAGTAGAGAGGAAGCAGAAGAAGCTTTAGATGAAGTTGCAAATAATTTTATGACTGGTGCAGAAACGCTTGAATTAGCAGGTGAAAGTTTTTCAGAACCAGATGATTATGAGTTTAAAGTAAAAAAAGTTTAAGAGCCTATTCTAAAGTATGTAAAGCACAGATATAAAATCTGTGTTTTTTTAATATTTAATAGTCAAAATTGTACTAATGGTTTTTTGTTAAAGTAACTTTAATTTTCGATATAGCTTCACACGTTTATTTTTAAAATTAATTGGAGGTATTTAAATTGATTGTTGGAATATCTAATGCAAGAAAACAAAGAAACGCAGTTGTCATTACAATTCCCGCACGATTTAATGTAGAAGTTGGCCAGAAGTTTTACATCATCAAAGAAGATGAAACGATTAGGTTAATCCCTGAAACAGAGGATTTTTTCATGAATCTAGATGAGTCAGCTGTAAAGGATGGGTTGGAAGAGTTTAGTGAAAAGTACGTACCTTGATTGGAGATTGGAAGATGGTTAAGCAGAAAGATATTGTATCCATTGAGACCTACAATAAAGAAACCGATCGTTACAGTAAGACATACTACATCGTCATTAGCAGGGATGAATATAACAAGTTTACGAACCAGTTTTTAGCTTGTGAAATTATTTACTCTAAAGAAGTTTAGCCTTACTTTGTACCAATTCACGTACCTGGATTAAGAAGATACAGTAAAGTTAACACACTGAGTATCTACACTTTGAAGATGAATGAAACAGGATCTTCAAAGGAATGTATTGGAAAAATTTCTACCAATGAATTTTTACAAATAGCACAAGCATTTTTATTAAACTTTAACTTTCCATTATAGTGTCTGAATTTTCAGCAGTAAAACAATCAAGAAAAATTGTAGACAAAAAATAGAAGAAGTGAGACAATTATACTGACCATAAAAAAGAGGTCAAAATCAATTAAAAGTAAAGGAGTAAAAACATGCGTGTTAGTATAAATATTTCTTCTGAAACAAAAGCGTTGATTAATGAAATTAAAAAGAAGGAATTTGCCGGAAAGAGAATTACGAATGGCTATATTATAAATATGGTAATGGACAATATTTCAATAGAAAAATTGGAAAAAAAGTTATTTGAAATAAAAGAAAAAAACAACTATCAAAGTGTTAAGTATTCTTTAACTCAGCAGGCAATTCAAAAAATTAATAAATTAAATACAATGATGAGTGCTTCAAAGGATATGATAATAAACTTTGGTTTGCACCTATATAAAGAAGAACTTAAAAAAAGAGAAACACATAAGGTTTTTAAACGACGTTACGAGTTAATCATGAATAATTCAACAATAAAAATAATAAATAGTAATGGGGAAATTAATGATTTATTAAATTATTTACCGGGGATATATTCTGTATGGATATCAGCTAAAGGAAAAGAAAAAGAAATACTTTACGTTGGAAAATCTAAAATAATTAATTCAAGGTCAACGAAACACCTTTCTTCTTTATTAGACAACCCAGGATATTTTGGTTTAACTGATGATGATTTAAAAAATGACAACCTAGCATTAGGAGTTAAAATAGAACATTTAATTAATTTAAATAAGGTAGAAACATTTCAAGAACTTGAAGATAATCTTAACAAAGAGGAAAGAAAACATATAAATAAATTAAAACCGCATACGCAAAAAAATATGAATATGAAGAATGAGGATGAAAAAAGAGAAGTAGTAAAAAAGGTGATAGATAATTTAATAACTTAAAATAATTAGATTATCTAAATTAGTTATATTATTAATTCCTAGTTGCTAATTAGACTTAATTTTACAAGAGACATAGATTCCACTATCGAACTTCAATAATTTATTAGAACATTAAAGGCAATGATAACTGTAAGTGCTGTCGTATCAAAGGTTTTAGTGGTTGTTTCTTTTTGAGTGGGAATAAATGTTTAAATAGCACAAGGTATCCTTACCTTGATCGAGGGAGCTTATTTGTTTAGATGAAAGTTTAAACAGATAGTTTCCTATTTTTTTTACTCCAAGTTGGTTTTGACTAAATATAGGAGAAATCTATTAAAAAATTGACCGAAATGAATTCGGTATCGTACCAAAACAAACCAGCCAACTTTATATTTGGATTTTTAATTTATTGATAAGCTATCAGTGCATTAGCTTGGCTTTTACTTATGAAGCCTAAGATCCATTTTCTGGTGGTTTTATCTTTTACTTTTCTTGTCTAACAGCCGTTACTATGGTCATAGAATTGGTCATACATACATTTGATTCACTTTCGACAAATTACTTCGCGTAAAAGAAAATTATTATGTGCAGTTATCAAAGTCTCATCTCCTATAAAGAAATCGATGCGGGTTGCCAGCAGCAAACGTCCTTTATCACGTCATTGTATTCAATGTTTTCATCCTTCGTTAGGATATTCACCATTACTATATTCGATTGAAAAAACCCAATATTATAAATATGCGCACTAAAAATTAAAGCCATGTGAAATTAAAAATACTAATGTATACTAAAATTAGAATGACCTGAAAGGAAGTGTCATCATGAAGGTAGTCATATTATCTGATACACATATCAAAGGGAGAAATAAAATTTTCCCTGATACGTTCTTAAAAGAATTATCTGATACCGATTGTATTATTCATGCGGGCGACTGGTCAGATATCGGAGTCTATGAAGATCTTAAAGTGTATGCACCTGTTTTCGGAGTACACGGTAACGCGGAAGAGGATGAAGTTCAACATACATTTCCTGACAAAAAGATTCTCACGTTACATGGATATAAAATTGGTATCGTTCATGGTCATGGAGAGGGGAAAACAACAGATAGGCGTGCTTTTGATGCATTTTCTGATGACCATGTAGATATAATTATATTTGGGCATTCACATATTCCCATGCTTCGCTATTTTAAAAAGCGGCTTTTGGTTAATCCTGGTTCAATTACACAAAAAAGAACAAATCCCTGTTATTCGTTTGCAGTGCTGCAACTTGGAAATTCGCTCGATGTAAGGCATATATTTTTTTCTTAAAAAAATATATTGATAAGTAATTAAACAAGGGGTTTTAATACATTTACAGAACTAAATGATAGCCTTACATGAAGGAATTAACGAATTCTGAATTTTCTTCTATTTTTATAAAATGTTATATTTTTCTTTATTTTTAAGATGATTATGTTATACTAATTAAAAATAATATGACTTAATTAAAATATTTAAAAGTTCTAAAGAAGTAATTAGATACATAGTAGAGTCAATTTCATCATTCAAAATTAGGAGTAGAATCCGAATCATTAAATTTTCGCTTTGATTGAAGTTCCGGATGG